>Ga0307982_1001181_pt1 | contig 21094 bp, 15 predicted proteins | sample OrgLakmetagen989_FD_201847 | JGI IMG/M metagenome (GOLD analysis project Ga0307982, IMG submission 201847) | Saline water microbial communities from Organic Lake, Antarctica - #989 | ecosystem: Environmental > Aquatic > Non-marine Saline and Alkaline > Saline | place: Antarctica: Organic Lake... | reverse complement strand
AGGCATTTCGCATTTCAAATCACGCAGCCAACGGCAGCCATACTAACGATAGCGCCTGAGAGACAAGTGATGAAGATTTTAGCAAGTTTCTCTTTGAAGTCCGCTGGGCCATGTCTCCTTGAGGTGGTCTCAGGGTTCCTTGTTGAGTGGGTAAGACTAGAGAACATCTTGTCAAAATCGATGGGCCGCCGTACAAGTAGCAGCACGACGGGGCCCCAAGCAGCGACCTGAATGATCTGCCGGAAGCCATCCCCAACTGGCAAATCTTCCTCAACTTCTTGTACTGCATGACTTACTTCACTGCTAGCTGCTTCAGCGGTCGTAGTCGTGGCGGCTTGTGATGTTTTGGCGTCCGCGGCTTGGGCTAGGGCGAGCTTCAAGCTATCCTTCAAGTGCTCCACTTCTAACGACAACTCGTGCACCGTGTTCATAGCTTCCTCGGCCTGCACGCGCACAGTCTTCAACTCTTCTTCGCTCACAGTGGAAGCCTCAAGCGCCGCCTGCAAGCGCAGAGCCGTCGTTTGTGTGCTATTGAGTTCGTTCTGGAGCGCCTCGATGCGTTCGCCTTGGCGGCGGTCGTGGGCATGGGCGTCGGCTAGCTGCGTCTCCAGAGCTTCCATTGAAGCCTGACTACTGTCAAAGCCACTTTTCAAGCTATCGGCTTCGTTCTTAACAGCGTTGAGCTCTTTCTGCAGTTCCTGCACCTTGGCGTCCGCGGCAGCGCGGCCGTGAGTCATGTCCAACAGGTTGCCCTCGGCAGTGGCCAGCGCCGCGCGCAGCTCTCGTTCCGTTGCTTCAGCTTTAGCTACGGTCATCGCGGATGATTTTGCGGCTTCAACCCTAGCAGTTACCGCTGCCTTCACGGCTTGCTTGATCTGCGCTGCTTTGTCGTCGTGCGAAGTAGTCGTGTTCAGAGATGGAAATGGGGCTTGGACGTCCGCGCCACCATGCAATCGAAGCACTGGGCCAAGCCTTCCAGGTGGCAGTTTCGTTTTCAACCATGACCTGCATCCGAGCCGTGGGCTGGCGGAACCTGTAGATACTAGACCTAGGGTCAGGAGCAGGCAGATGCGTATGCAGGACATTTTTGTAGCAAAGATATTCAACTGCCAAACAACTTCCTCACTGAAGGAGGACGTGTCCCGATATCCCGGCCGTGAACCATTTGAGGATGCAGCTGCTGGTGACGATGACAACGAAGGCGTCACACTAATATGGTTCTGGTAAAAATATTTTGGATTGGGAAAGCCTTGTGTGCATTACTTTGTCTACTAGCTAGCAAGTGCAAGGTAGTCACAGAGGCACAAAAAGAATATGTACTTTACTTGAGCCTTATGTGCACTAGAAAAGTCGCTCAAGAAGGCCAGTTTTGGCTCCAACCGGCGTCTTTCCTTCGAACAAGTCTGCGGGACTGCGTATTACCTCTACTTAGCTAAATAGAGCAGCAGCATGCGCGCAATTCAAAGGATTAAGGCGAGTGAGAGAGAAGGGAGTATAATACTACGCAATTCGAGTTCGACTTCGCATATAGCTGGATTATAGGTAGGCGTACGCTGCGTGGGCGAACAGGAGAAGACACGCCACAAAGCAGTATAAGCCCAAACCATCGCGATATGATATAGGGTAGTTCTTCACAAGTTAAATAAAACAAGGCTCACTCAAAGAACATCAAGGCGAGCTCAGGAAATTCATTGAGATTCATTCCTCGCAACTCTTCTACCAAGTAAAATATAGGATTCACAATACAGCCCTCTCCCCTGAAACTTTTTGCAGCAATATGACACAGGCCCCGAGGGGTTGGAATTAAAGGGCTATCAGGCAGGCAAATAATTCAAAGCAGCTATTACTAGATGGAAAGCAAGAGTGGAGGAGATCCTTCCCACAGAGGAGGGCCTCAACGAAGTCCCTTAAGCGATCTAAAAGGCAAGACACCCACCGTAGAGCAATCGCATGGCCCCATTTGCGTGCGAGCGTCTGCTTGAAATTGGCTTTGGCCTCTGAAAAGGCGATAATGCAGAAGGCCATGTGCTTGTGAGCTAGCTCCCGGGCAGCAAGGTGCAATGCAGAGCTGGGGTCAGAAGAACCCGAATTCGCACTTATACGAACTCAGATAACATAGAAGCCAATACTGTGGGCAGTAGTGGGAATGCGCGAGCGTTGCGCAAACAAAGTAAATGCAGAGTGATTCATGAGGGGGAGGGGATTCGGCCAAAATTCTCGCAAAATTTGCAAAAAGCGAGGCATTTGTGAGTAGCGCGTACTCCGCAGAACAATAAAGAGGGATGCGCGCGAGCGTAGCTCGTGACGTGCGGAATACGAGAAGTCCCATTGGTAGAGGCCGAAATTGCCTTTCAGCGCGCCGGGCACCTATCTATTGTTCTGTCCCTGGCCATGAGAGGCCCTGGGCCCTGGCAAGACCGGAACTCCTTCCTCGTCCGTAAAGTGGCAGTGAATAGAGAAGTCTCCCTCAAACTCAAAGTACAAATGGCAGCATGCTAGCAGGGTCAGAGGTAGCACCTGCAGTTGCGGCCAATAACTAGGGCAATAACTCGGCGTTGTGGCTGTGCTCGCTGAGCTCTTTGGCCCCTTCGATCTTTCTGCGTGCCATGGAGCTCCTAGTGAAGCTTCTTGTGCGATCGTTGAAGTCTTTGTTCATGCGCTCGGCTATTTACAACCCCATTCGGGTAATTGCCTGTTTGGTTATACTTCAAAGCCAAGGGTCAAGAGTCAGAAGTAGGGGACTTAGCACATTTCGCCGATCGCAGATGGACTTCCTTTTCGTTTACTTGCTGACATATATCATATATCCAGGTAAACATATATTTTAGTAAAGTTATTCTTAAAGTTGGATAAAGGCAGTTCCAAGGAACTCCAAAGGTCGAAATCTGAGATGGAAAAGGCGCAATCATCATTAATAACTAAGAACAATGAGCCATTAGAGAAAGAAAAGCTCAATCATAAGCCGCATTTTCTACATCATCCAACCAAAAAGAGCCACACCGATCGCCGCTAGAGCCCCAACAATGGGCCCTTTGGCAACATGATCTTGTTGCTTCTTACGTCTTGAGATTGAGCTATAGAAGTCAGCCAAAGCGTCCATGATTTCGCTCACATCAATACCTAGCGGACGAGCGACCATCAGAAACGCCAACGGGCCCCATATCGCAGCTTGAATCACCGCGTTCTTGGTCACATCTACATCGGAGCTCTTACTTTGTTGCTTAGCCACAGAACCAAGCTCGTCAGATATATGGGAATTACTGCCCTTGCTATCGTGACTTCCGCTATTTTTGGCATGTCCTTCTCCCTTGTTCTCTTTCTTGGGCGCATCATGACCACCGTCCTTGTACTCCTTCTTAGGTGCATCAGTGTTGCCATCTTTGTTTTCCTTCTTCGGTGCATCAATGTTGCCATCTTTGTTCACCTTCTGAAGTGCATCAATGTTGCCATCTTTGATCTCCTTCTTTGGTGCATCGTGACCGCCATCTTTGTTCTCCTTCTTAAGAGCATCAGTGTTGCCATCTTTGTTTTCCTTCTTAGGTTCATCAGTGTTGCCATCTTTGTTTTCCTTCTTAGGTGCATCAGTGTTGCCATCTTTGTTCTCCTTCTTCAGTGCATCGTGCCCGCCATCTTTGTTCTCCTTCTTGGGTGCATCGTGCTGGCCATCTTTGTTCTCCTTCTTTGGAGCATCGGTATTGCCATCTTTCTTCTCCTTCGGTGCACCATTTCCACTGTCTTTGGTCTCCTTCTTCAGTGCATCGTGCCCGCCATCTTTGTTCTCCTTCTTGGGAGCATCGTGCTGGCCATCTTTGTTCTCCTTCTTCGGTGCATCATTTCCACTGTCTTTGGTCTCCTTCTTCGGTGCATCGTGGCCGCCACTGTCTTTGTTTTCCTTCTTCGACGCATCAGTGTTGCCATCTTTGTTCTCCTTCTTAGGTGAATCGTGGCCGCCATCGTCTTTGTTCTCCTTCTTGTGAGCATCGTGCCCGCCATCTTTGCTTTCCTTCTTCGGTGCATCGTGGCCGCCACTGTCTTTGGTCTCCTTCTTCGGCGCATCAGTGTTGCCATTTTTGTTTTCCTTCTTCGATGCATCAGTGTTGCCATCTTTGTTTTCCTTCTTAGGTGCATCATGACCATTGTCTTTGGTCTCCTTCTTCGGTGCATCAGTGTTGCCATCTTTGTTCTCCTTCTTGGGGGCATCGTGGTCGCCACTGTCTTTGTTGTCCTTCTGAAGTGGTTCATGGCCGCCATCTTTGTTCTTAGGTGCATCGTGCCCACCATCTTTGTTCTTCTTTGGCTCGTCATTGTCGCCGTCTTTGTGGTCAGTTTGTTCTAGCTCTTTCTTTGCATGAACACGCTCAGGCTCATGATCATCACCGTGAGAATTATCCCCATGTTTTGCAGCATCCATTCTGGCAGCTACTGCAGCTTTCACTGCCAGCCTAATTTGGGCCTCTTTTTCAGCCTGAGTCTCACCACCTCGCAAACGATACACAGAGCTATGCTGAGACGAGGGTAGTAAAGGCACCACCCATCGAGAGCAGTCTAGAGGCAGCCGGCCGAAACTTATTGTAAATTGCCTTGCTATTATCACCATAAAGATATACAAGCTTTTCAACATTTTCTTCGAGTACTCTTGAGACTTATTCAAAAGAACAGTTCTCGGTGACTTCGTATCCCAATTGGTATGCACAAAGTGCTACTATGCAGCTAGCAACTCAGTAGCTACAGACCATGCAGAGCCTTCATAATTACACCTTGAAAGTTTTAAAAGTTGTTTCGATCTGCTCTATGTGGAACGTGCAGCTAGGCTGAGGCTACAGCACCCTCGAAATAGCTTGCCACAGCTCCAGAGCTAAGCTACTGTAGAACTGTAGTACTCCTAATAAGGCATACGTAATAACCGGGTCCCGTCGGGGCGTGTTGCAACCACGAAATATCATCGCGACATCATCGTCAGGTAAAAATAGCATCGGTATGGATGGCGTGCTAAAAAAAAAATGAAGATGAGAAGATGACTAATCTTGTCGCCGCGGTCTCTTGTGCTAGCTATGCTCACTGCGTCCCTCAGTTGAAAGCACCCACGAATTGACTCTTTCATTGTAGAACGTATTCATTTGTTGGGAATAATTTACTAGAGCTTTGAATCATTGCTCGATGTTGTTCGCGAGATGCATCTTAGCCGTGGGACTTGTAGTAGTAGTAGCTCGGAGCTCAGCCCGGGTTACCAGTTGGCCCAGCCTTCTGGTGCTCCGTGGTGGAGGAGCACCGCCGCCTGGTTTCGCTAAAGCAGCGGCAGCCGCTGAGAGAGCTGCACAGATCAAGGAGGCGGCTATGGCCTCAGTGACCACCAAGGTGGAGTTGGCGAAAGCTGAGGCTGCTCGTGAAGCCGCTGCCAAACAGCAATCTGCTTGGACGGCGCAAGCAGCTGCTCAGGAGGCCCAAACAACATCAAATTCACAGGCCACAAAGGTAGCGAATTTAGAGGCCCGCACACAAGAGCAAGAAGCGATGTTGGCGGCAGCTCAGAAGCAAGAGGTTGAACTGAAGGAGTCCTTAGCCGATCTCAATGCTTGGAGCGACCAGGCTCAGAAACGCGTGCTAGAGCTCCAAAATGCACTCGACAAAGCGGAGGCAGCAGCCAAAGCAGCAGAAGCATCAGAAGCACAGCTGCGCAAGAAATTGGCATCCGCTGAGACCGAGCAGCTTGCTAACGCAGAAAGCCGCGCCTCGACGGAAGCACAGTCGGAGGCTATGCTGGCACGGGCGTCACTCGCCGAGAAGCAGGTGTCGAGACTCCAAGAGGAACTCAGCGCTGCGCACGCTAGCACAGAACTGTTAAAAGTGCAACTCGACGACGCGGTTGAGAAGTTTGCGGTCGCCCAAGCTGCCTCTGACGAAGCTGTCGACTCCTTAGAGGCGCGGCTCGCAGCGCAGGCGCAAGCACTAGAGGAATCAGCGACAGCTCAGGCGAAGACGGTGTCGGCTTTGGAAGCTCGTGCAAAGGAGCAAGAAGCTGCGTTATCCTCGGCACAAGCCCGCGAAAAGGACCTTCAGGCAGAGCTCGTGGCTGTCAACGCCAAAGCAAGTGACGCGGAACAGCGACTGGAGGCGCTACAGGGAGAGTTGAGCCTTGCCGAGGCCACGGCGGCTAACGCTACGGCAGAAGTAGCGGAATTGCGCGCAAAGCTCTCTACGGCTGAATCCACCTTGGCTACGATCGCGGCAGGCCACGAGTTAACCGTTGCACAATCGAGCGAGGCATTGGCTCAGGCAGCCAAAGCGGCTGCGCGTGTCACGAGCTTAGAGCAAGAGTTAGAAAGTGAGCGCGCCCAGTCCGCAGATTTGAAACAAGAACTCGAGTCCATTTTTGACCGTTACAATGAAGCCAAAGCTGCCTCAGATGAAGCCGTAGCGTCGCTTGAGGCGCGTCTTCTCGCGCAGGCGCAGGCCTCTGAAAAGACGAAAGCTCTCAATTCAGCCTCCATCGCAGCATTAGAGCAGCAAACATGGGAGAAAACCTGCGAACTGGCTGAATTGCAGGAGAAAGAAAAGAAGCTACGTGCTCAACTCGCGAATGTAGGTACTAGCAGTGACCTGGTCGACGCGAGAGTTGCTTCGTTGCAAGAGCAGTTGACGGTGTTTCAAGGCAAAGCGGCGTCAGCCGAAGCGACCGTCATTGAACTCCAAGAAAAGCTTCAACTCACCGAGAGGGCTTTGGGGTATGCCGAAGAAGCTCGAGACGCGGCGCAAGCTCAGGTGAAAAGCGGAGCGGAACAAGCGGCTCAACGCGTTGCGGCGCTGGAGGCTACCGTCGCTGAACTACAGGCGGCGCTGTCAGAAGCATCATCGGAAAGTGGGGACACTTTGGAGATTCATGCAGTGCGCGCGCAGGCGTCGGAGGCGGCCAGTACGGTGGCTGAGCTCACTGCTGAAGTAGCGCAACTCAAGCAAGCTTTGGCCAATGCTCTGGAGAAAGTGAGCGAGGCCCAAGCAGCGGAAGCCGCGGCAGCGTCTGCGTCAATGGCAGTGCACGCGGAGATTTCCGAACTTCGACACGAGCTGCTGGCCTCCAGAGACGCCATTCTCAAAGCTCAAGACGCCAAAAATGGCGCACTGAAAGGCCAGGGGGTCAATGCAGACATGCACAAGTTCCTTCAGAACGCTCAATCGCTCCACGCTGAAATGGTTGAGCTCAAGGGCAGTCTGGAGAAAGCGAGTTTGAATAGCAATGTCGCTGCAGGCACCACTTTAGCGATGGAGGACCTACGGAAGGAGTTTTCCATCGCAGAAGCACAAGCGAGCGAGAAAAGAGCAAAGTTAGAAAACGAGGTCCAGGTTCTCAAGAGTCAGCTGGAGAAAGCTCGAGCAGAAGTAGCGGCGGCAGTCGAAGAATCTACTTCATTGGCAGAAGAGTTGCCTGTTGCTCAGCCACGGCGGATACGGCCCAAGGGACCGATGCCAGGTGGTAAGCAGCCGCGGCGACGCCAGGGGAGAGTTGACGAAGAAACCGAGGACGAGTATTATGAGGAAGGTCGCCAATTGACCCAAAGTCACTCTTCAGGAGAGACACCGGGCTGGCTGAAGGCTTTGAGAAGCGGCCGCACTCTCCGAATGGCCTTGATGGCCCCCCTAATCGCGTACTTCACGATCTCTGGAGGAAATATTTGATTGGCCTCATCAATATGGGGTGCTAATTCGATTTGTAAAAACCTCCCGCCCGTGCCGAACCTTTGCCAATACCTGCGTATTCCAAATAGTTCATTGTGCATACCCCCCCCCCCCGTGCGCCTGTACCTGCCATGTGCCATGCTGCCCCGCCATGGTATAGCTACTGTAATTAGTCTAGTCTCTAGTCTAGTTAATACTCTCCCAATAACAAAGAAAAACAAGCACACAGTAGTCACAGAGGCACCAAAAAAGTACATGAGCTGCTTTCGCGCTGGTAAATTTGCTCCAGAAGGCCAATTCAGGCTCCAGCTGGCGTCTTTCCTCCGAGCAAGTACCGTAATTAGTATTAAAGCAAGCTTTCTACTTGCTAGGGCCAATAATCCATACAGGGAAGATATCCACCGACGTCGCCGTTAAAGAGGCGCCAAACATATACCTGTATGCTTAACATGCAATGGGTGGAGTGGAAATGCGGTCTGCGTATATTACATGTACAGTCAGTTCCAGGTGGCGGGTGATTAGAGTTTGCCACGTTCAGGGAATGAGGGGAAAAATTCAAAAAAAAAAGGTGTTTTTCGCTAAGAGACCAAGGGTTTGATCCGCAGATACACACGGTCGCCACTCAACTCAGTGCATACAAAAGAGAACAAGCGTTAAAAGCAGCGAAATCAAGGGGTTGGCTAAGAGAACAAGGGTTAAGACCAAATTCCCCCACTCTTTCACCCGTCACCCAGAACTGACTGTACGCATCAGTTGACGTATTTGAGTCATTTGACTGACGTGACATCCTAAACAGCGAAACATAATACAGCGAAAAGAAGATCAACAACAACAGCAATGAACGTGTCAAATCGAGAGCACTCTAGCTACTAGCAAGGTCAATGAAGACATGCGATGCGAGTCTCATAATCTAAACTTATAGTTTCTATCTTTATCGGCATGGAGGCAATCCTTCTTCAAGTTGCACCTTTTACGTCTGGATGGGCTCTGTCATACGTTTGTACCGCTTTGCACCATGATATAGCAGCCACAACAAGATCGGTGCTACCTCACGTAACCGCGCGGCGCCACCGGTTGGCAGCTTGCTGGAGTACGCTATCAAACCGCCACTATGCAGAAGTTTGCGAAGGTGCCGTGGCGCGGATGGGCGCTGAAGACGCGAAGGCTGCTAGACGCTTAGAGGCAGCACTAGGCCAGGTGTGCCGAACGGACGGTATCGCTAGTGGCGCCTTTGCTGAGACAGAAGCACACGCTGGATACGCAAGGCATCACGGCGCTTCACGTGCGAACGCACTGTCTTCTTTGTTGCTTCTTGACTTAATTGGGAAAGAAGCTGAAAACGTCTCTGCTGAATACGCGGCCGTAGCTGCTCTTCGGCGATCGCTGTTCTTGCCGTGCCGTCTCGCTGGCGAAGAGAAGAGCGCTCTACCACATACTTGTCGCATTCTCGCCCTGGGCGGCGGACCTGGATTCGAAGCTGCAGCACTCGAGAGCGTGGCGTCGTTCATTGGATCTACGGTTGACATAATTGAGGTTTGGGTTGCTGACAATGAGCCCCAATGGCAAAGCACCTGTGAGGCTGTTAGCTCAACCTTAGCTGCAATTGCTTCGAAGAGACCGACCAGATCTACAGCCTCGGGCCCTGCGTTAAAGATTCACTTTGTTTTGGCGGATGTTACGAAACCTCTCGAAGCTCCAGAAAATTATGCAATTGCTCCTCTGGTCGCCAGTCTTGATCTCGTTCTATTTTCCTACGTGCTCGTGGAGACTGCGGCACCATCGCGCGTAGGCGGTTGGCAGCTATTACGCGAATTTGGACAACGCTTGCCGTTTGCGAGCCACGTCATCGCGCTTGACGCCACGCACCGCGTGTGGCCAGAAGCAATCACTGCACTGCGACAGGGAGCTGGCCCACGCGGTGTGGCTGTTTGGTTGCCAACCTGGCGCAACAAAATCCGTCTCATCGTTCGTATTGGCGGTGGGAAACAGGAAACTACCAGCACTTTGTTGTCGATGACGCCAGTGAATTTGGCACGATGTATTGCTGATGCAAATGCCGCGTCGACTTCTCAGCGCTTTGGGACAGTGGTTGCTGAGACAGGAGGAGATGAACCGGTGTCAGTAGCACCGCAAGTGAACGCTGGCGATGGTGGTGATTGCCAAGTTCATGTACCAAGCATGGTAGAAACCAGCTTGCGATCTCGTTTATGGTCCGCTCTAGCCTCAAGCGGTGCACAAGGGCCTCTTGCGCTCGATTTTAGGCCCAATGTCTCCAAGAGTTATACAGATGATGACAACGGCAAGCTTTTGAAGTTAGATTTTAAAGCTCTGCGTGAAGCTCTACTGGCTGAGGATGCAGACCTTCTTCCTACGGATTCATATACGATACCCATGCTTTTGTCGGATATCGACGAGGCTCAAACTGGCGGGATTGTTGCATTTGAGGCCAAGCGTTCCCTCGCGCGCCTTCGAAAGTTTTTCTTCTCAGCATCTGACGACGGGCGCCAGGTCGAACGAGAGTTAGCTCAACTTTCAACCTTTTACTTCACGGACGTCGTTCCGAACAACAGTGCTTATAGTAGCGATCCTGGTGCTGCTGGGTCTTCTTCGTTGCCGCCTACTTTTGAGCATGGCTCTACCTACGTAGAAATTTCACGCTCCAAGGCTGGCGTGCGCGGAGCAACTCGGGCTTGCAGCGACGTGCTGGACATCGCCAACCAATTGTGCTCGCTGCCGCGGTGCCCTGCGAGCGGCGACGAGGGGGGGCTTGGGAACAACGGGACGGTCATAGCGGCAAGTCGCATCAAAACTTTACCGGCGTGGTTGCTGACAATGAAAGACCTAGATGCGGCTTCATCATTCCTATCTTCTGCTGCTGCTGCTGGTGATGGGGTTGTCGCTGATGATAGCGAAAACGAAGCAAGTGACAGTTTTCCAGCCTCGAAATTGTTGAAGGTTGAAGAGAAAGTCGTCCAGGACGATAAACCTATCTTGCCAAGGGGTGCTCTTATGACCATGTCTATGGAAATGCAGTGTTCAAATCTTTCTAATGAAGGCACCGACAACGCAGACACCGTTCGCCGCAGTGCTGCTCTCGTGTTGGTGGCGCGTGGCGTAGCGAAAGCGGAGTCGATTCGTCAGGGGGTGGTTAAGGCAGCGCAATGCCTGAGTTTGCTTTCGCAAAGAATGTCTGCCACGATTCTTGCATTAGAAAGCTTGCCAGACCGTGACTTGAAAACGGAGCAATTGTTACAGTCCTTGAGCGCGGCAGGCCCCGTGATTGCAAATGCAGCAGCGGCTTTTGCGGCGATATTAGTTTCGAAGTCTGAACCTACGGCTGCTTCCTCCGATGACAAGGGGCTTCCGGCAGCTGCCACACCAAAGGACTTCTTTGGGCAAGCCCGGAGCATTATCGCAAAGCATCGCCCTGCTCTCCTAGATGCAGTGCTCTCTAGCAAGGCCAATGCCGGGGCGTCTTACAACTCCGCAGTTTCTGCTACCACAAGTCGGCGCCCGTGGACTGTCCCCGGAAAGGCCAGCTGCGCGTGCTGCCAACGCATGACCACCGCTGTGTGGCTCACAGTAATTACTGGCGTCTGCATCGAATGCATTTCGGAAAGGCCTCGTCGTGGCTTGCCTGATTGGCGAAAGAGTGAGAAGCGCCTCGGCAATTAAGGCCGACGGCAATTCCTTGCCTTCTGATTACTCAGGTCTCATTTGAAATCCCCGAAATTGAATCCTATTTTCGAGATTAGGAAGTAAGGCAATGCTATGAAATGGGCAATGGTGGGTGGTGTGTATAACAATAGAAGGGGGAGTAAATAAATTGGGTCAGAATATTAGCAGGCGTTATCTGCTACATTAAAATATAATATATTGTGTGATATGTTCGATTCGCCAGGGACTTACCGGATTTCCTAATTCGCCCCTTTACCATTACTCTTCACTGCCGCCCCTATTAATCCATACATTCATACGGTGTTTTATACGGGTGCATCCAAGGTGATTGCACCGATTCGGGTCTCGATCGGATACTTTCGGACCAGACACGTGACGTGCTTCGACGAGAACGATAAGGATACCAACCTGTCTTGCTCATCTTTCAGAGTTGCTGTTGCAACAGTTGTTCCATCGAGGGTCGAGTGATGCGAGGTCAATGACAAGATGCGCACGCTACTAGAGCTAAGATCCCAGCCGAGGTACCTTGCGAATCGATAATCATGTGTGGTCGCCATTGATTGTGGTTTTGTAGCTAGCCCTTAGGTCATTGTCGAGCACTTCCTAAGATTTATCCTTTCCGGTGCTCATAATGCCATTCTTTCCAGCAACCAGCAGTGTGCAGATTGTTCGGCACCGCTCACAGTCGCTGGCAAAGACCAAGCACATGTCGTTCTACCGTTTGGCACTTTCGTTTGCCAGGTGCACAGTTGTCCTGATTTCATGAGCATTTTTCCGATGCTTGTGTAGGCTTCGATTGTTTACTTCTGCCTTTGGTCTCACGACCGTTCCATCCTTCATCATGCAAGACAAACTTGGGCCAGAGCTCATCATTTTAACATCAAATGTACATTCATCTTTTCTATGCCCTTGTGCATGGGCTTACTAGGCGTGCGCTCAGTCTCATTCTGCGGCCCTCTCTGAACCGAAGGTATCTTACAATGATTACGTTCTTCTAGCTCTCGTAGCTTTTGAAGGCTAGGTCAACAACTCTTGAAGGGATGAGTCGTTTAATTTATCTATCTTTGCCTCATTTACGTCTATGCTATGACGTGTTAGTGCTCTTATTGCTTACGAGTATTAGACCGAACCTCACATTTTTCTCCCTCTTCTCCTCTCCTTCTTTCATATGTCTTATGTAGGCGCATTCCGCGCACGCTCTCGGCTTAAAGCCTTCGCTCTCAGAACTTTCGCAACAGAATACTTCAGCACCTGCGGCAAAGACAGCTGTTGCAGCAAAAAAATCAGCATTACCGAACGCACAATTAGCGCCACATGCATTCTGCGCTGTCAAAGTAGGCGGATATCCTCTTTTCATTTGGCCGCATCCCCATTCTTCTGTGACTGCCACTTCTCAATTCCTCTCGCAGCCTCTAGTGGGCATCTAATCGCACCATACTTCAAATTGTCGTTGTGCTTTATTTCATCTCATTCTCTGCCACCAATCTGTATGTTCAGTCCGTGCGCGATGGTAATTGGACTTCAGATGAAGTTGATTCCATAACCCAAGCAGCAGGCGGTGGCAATAACGATGAAGTCAACGCATGGCTAGAGCGATGGTTGCCGGGGCATTGGACGAGGTGCGTATCTATGCGTGCGCATGAGGCGGCGGATATGTAATCTTATCTAACATCTGGACCACGTCTATTTCTTGGGAATCATTGGGAATTGTGTTGGTGTGGTAGTTGGTAAGGGTTGATAGTGCCGCCACGACAGCGCGCTCTTAGTAAAAGTTGCGCTTTCAACCTCACAGCCTACTTTCTCATAAGCATCATGGTTGTGTTCGCCGTTTGTTTGCTCTATTACTATGCTAGGCTAGCCCCCGACGCCACCCCGCTTGAAAGGGCGAAATGGGCCGAAGCCAAGTACGCGCGTTGCCTCTTCGTCTTGCCGGACTTCAGCCACCAGCTCGCGTGCTTGCAGTCCCCGCACGACGGCGCTGAAGTGCTAGAACAATTAGAGACAAATGCTTCTCAACGCGCTGCTCGATTTAAGGTTTGGGATTTTTTCGATAATAAATTAGGGATCGAACACCGCATCGGCAATCTTGAACGCCCTTGAGACGTTGTCCAATATTTTTTTTGCTAGTGCATTATATTACTATTTTACTCTCAATCGCTTCCTCGATAGCCCTTCAAGTGATTCAAGTTGCCATAAAGATAAGTGTCTGAATCACCAAGAAATACATGACCCCACCTTGCACCTGTTGACGTACTACATTAGGCACGCTCGAATCCGGCCTATGCGAAACGGCACTTGAGAGCTTCTTTCATTTGCAGGTAATCATTCAAACAAAAATGAAGAGAAAGATTGCTAGTTTGCCGTTTCTCTAACATTTTTTATCCCTGTACCTTACCTCTACCTCTATTGCTAAAAAAACGTAGGCAATCGAGCGGTCAATTAGGGGACATTTCTGGAAATGGTGGCATCAGCAGCGGAGGCGGTGATAGCAACAGTGGTGCAGCTACTCCAGAAGAAGGAGAAGCTGGAGACAATCGGCTGGTCGAACATTTCGTGGTGGTTGGTGTACCAGTCCATCATTCTCTGCGACGACAACAGCAACACAAGCACACCAAGGAAGGAAGTGCCGATGCTGCAGTGGCTTCTAGTTCAAATGTTGCCAGCGGAAATGCCAATGACAATAAAAGCAAGAAGGAAAACGAGTTCATAGCGGCGCTAGAGTTGATACTCGAGGCCCAATCTGAAGACGAGTTTCATTATCACAATGACAGCGAATTGCCGCCGCAGCTTCAGTCACATTCACTGGAGGAAGAGCTGTCTGATCAAGAATGTGATAAAGCGCAAGGACGAGCTGAAACTGCAGTGAATTTTGGAGATAAAACAGCGAGTAGCAGGAGAATGCCGTCAAGTATTACGGACGTGGCATTGGCTGATGCTGTGGCAAGCGTCAAGAAAGCCCGTTTCCAAGCTCAAATTTTAGATGCTTTCCCACAACCCCCAGGAATGACCAGCAGCTCGCCGTATCCGGTACTCGTCTTCTTCCTTGTTATTCTTTTTTAGATTGGCGTCCATTCCTTCATTCGGTCTTGTTTGACACTTGTTCGTACTTGCCCATCATTATTCAGGTTACACTACCGCTTATTCAGCTCGCTCTACCATTCTTGTCGTTGTTCTTCTTCCCTTCTTTTGTTCACTCCATTCAGGAGATTCCCAAACGACCGCCACCGCCCGACCACATCGCCATGTTTGCGTTTCCGGAAACCAAAGGAGTGGCTCTTCTCGTGACGCAAGAAAAACAACAATACCCAGGTGCTGCATCTGCAGCACTAACTTCTTGTCCCGATAGACATTTATCCACCACCAGCAGCCTTGGTGCTGCTGCAGCTAGGAGTGCTGTAAACAGTAGAGTGCCTGCGCCGGTGCTCTTTAGTTTTGTCCTAACTGACGAAAAAGGCCGCCGTCTTTACGCGACGGCTCTAAGAGTGAGATACTGCTCCTATTTCTGTTAATCAATTTGCTTCCTTTCCTCAATGCCTCCCTCGGCTGTCTATGCTATTTTGCTACCTCATCTTCGCACCATTGCATTGAATCTCATTCACTTATTTATTTCAATGATTCCATCGCACTATATTTACAAGTCTACGTCCGCATCTTCGTCCGCCTCCTTCCAGATGTACGAGGAAGTGCCCCCTGTAGCTTTTGCCGATGCACTCGACGACGTGAACGAAAAAGATACTGCCACTGCACAAGTATTTCAGGTACTTGGACGCATTTGGGCGCATTTCCTATTGAGTAGTTGCATGTAATGCACAGATGCTCTGCTCTACTGTGCTTGAAACTAAGAAGATTATGAGCCGTGGATAACTGTTTTGTGTCTTTACTTAAAACACCTGCTTTGCCTTTCCTTTTTCCACCTTCGCCTTGCTTCAGGCCTCGGAGCAGGCCAAAGCAACAGCTGCAGCCGCTCAAGAGGCGCAGACAGCCGCTGCGGAGGCAGCCGCTATCGCCAATGCACGAGCTAGCATGGAGGCAGCAGCTGCCTCAGAGAGCGAACACTGGTCATTTACTCCTGATGCACATGACACCACCGAGGCTAGCGCCAGTGGTGCTCCTTCTAGTGATGGCACTGTAACTACTTCAACTTCTCCGAGTAGCAATATAAGTACCTCTGCGAGTGTACCATCTTCAGCACCAGAGCATCTTAGTGATCAACCATCATCATCAGCATCGACATCCCTCGAAGCAGCAGCAGCTGTAGCCGCCCTTGAATTGAAAGCAGCGGCGAGAACCAAACGCTATGCCGCGCAGGTTTGTATTGATTTTCAGGCGTTGCGTCAACTGCGTACGAAGATTGCTGTGATAATATTCGCATGCAGAGAAGACGTTTGATGCCGTCACTATTGCCTTTAAGCCATTTGTTCTCCTTGCATGTTCAGGCCAACGCAGCGAGTCGAGAAGCGCTGAAAATTGCTCAAGCGTCCTCTCAACAGATTCAAGCGCGTAAGCGGTTGGCACACCATATTCGCGTTATCGCCCAACACAATGACACTGCTATTTATGGCTACGGTACCAGCGGCACCAACTTCAATAGCAGCACCACCAGCAACGGAAGCAGCACGCAGAACTCTGCAATAACATTGCTACGCGTGTGGGCACCTCGGTGCTTGCTAGTTGTCAGTCATGTTGCTTTTTTCGACCCGTTTCGAGCTTTTCTGAAGAATTTGTTGCTTGCATCGGTAGCCCTTCGATTTCACACTGCTACTTATGTTGAAGCTGACGATGTGCCCAACGATGCTGAGAATATCAGCGATGCTTCAGATAGTACACTAGAGCATGATTTAAGAAAAACATTTTTGGGAACCAGCGATGGCCTTGGGAGTTATAGTCAAATCATCAGCAACAATGGCAGTGGTACTGGTAGCAGCAACAATGGCAGCGATAGAGGGAATCATTCGTCATCTACGCCAGCCGCAAGCACTACTGACGAGCTGAAAGTTGATTTGCTCTTGCCAATCGAACGTCATGTGGCCAACTTTTGCGGCGAAGTGCCGCTGCCGCCACGAGGACAAATTGAAGTACTCGCTGCTCTCCCTCAATCTCCGGATCCCAAGAAACTATATTTAGACCAAGCCAAGCACCTGGAAAAGAAGACAGATGAAGATGAGGACGTTACGCCTGCGCCTAAAAATGACGGCTGGACAGATTCATCCGCAGCAGGGCCAAGTAATACTGCTGCAAGACCAATTTCAACGCCATTTCCTGCGCCGCTGCTCAAAGCTTCGTCGACTTTTGTGCCGCGAGAGCGCGGCATCACCCCACCTCGCAGCCGATCCAACTCCGTGCCCGCCTCCGCTGCCAACGCTGCACTCAACCATCCACGTAGTGGTCAACCGGAGAGTAGCGCGAACACGCAATCGGCACGGGCTTCTGAAGAAATCGGTCCAGGGCAACTAGCGTTGAAGCGTTCAGCTCCCAATGAACTGCCCACACTGGCGTGCTCGCTGAGACCTCTCTTGGCTTGTCTCTCGGCAGACAACATCCTTGTTGCGTTTGAGTGCTTGCTCACTGAGGAAAAGGTGAATCTTTTAACGAATATTGTCACTGCAGTCAAGTTTTGGTGTTTTTCAATTTGATTTGCGTTCAAATCTTCTCCTTCAGTTTGCGTTCGGCAAGGACATCATTTGATTGTGCGCTTGTCCGTCCTTTCTCTTTTGAATACTGAATTTAAAAGCCGCATTTTCTTTTCATGCAACCATTTGTACCATCAGGTTTGCTTGGTGTCGAACCATTTGAGTCTACTGGCGCCTGTTGCGCATGCTCTGGGCGCTCTTTTGTTTCCGTTCGAATGGCAAGGCGCCTTCATTCCCGTCATGCCTGCCACCATGCTAGAGGTAAGTCGATTCCAAGTACATGTAGCGGTGGAATGTAATCGTGCATGCATGGAAGAAGGTATAGAAATGCATCGCACGTGACAAACAAGGTGAATCTTGAGTGTTTAATCTTTAACACATTTCTTCCATGCAAGGTTCTGGATGCGCCGGTCCCGTTTTTCGTGGGAGTGCATGCAGCATCCCTGGCTGCGGCCTTCCCTGCTGAGTCTTCCGCTGACGCTGGCGCCAATGAGAACGACCCAATGGCTTATTTGGGCCCAAGAAGACCTCGCGAGGTAATTTCAAGCGACTCGTAACGCATTTTATACGTAATGACAATCTGTCTTTTTATGGGTATACCGATTTAGCATTCATTTCTTACTAATTGTTTTTCTTCTTGCGCACTGTGTCAAGGTGGTATACGTCGACCTCGACCGCGACATGATTGATTTAGGCCTTGACGAGAACACCGGCGAACGCAGGCAACCACACCACGGCGCCAGTGTCGCAGCAGCTGCCGGTGCTGGTGGTGGGGCTCTGAGCAGCACTAATTTCAGAGGTGCCCTCGCTGGCCGCGGCGGAGGATGGGGAGACGGGTAAGCGCACCAAATACACAAGCGCCTGCATGAGACATGGGGTTGATTGGCACAAGCTCGCACTCAATACACATAACGTCGAGTCTTACCGGAATCCTTATTATAATCCTAATTGAAGCCTGGAATCGAACACTAATATCGTGATGTCCCTACTCTCGCTACCGTTCCTGCGCACCTCATCGACGTATCTTGCTTTCTCTACCTTATCGTTTGGTCAACAAAGGTATTGGCGAGCCTTCGATAAGCTTCGCGCAGGCTTGAGCAAGTGCGTCGAACCGCTCCGTGACGAGTACTCAGTAGATGGCCTCCGCGCACAGCACGAAGAAGCGGTGCGATACAGTCGATGCCTCCTTAATGTAGTGCGCTGCCATATGCGATGCTTCATTTCTGTGGGCGTGCGTGCAAAACAAAATAGCGACGAGAGAGATGCAACTCATCAATCATTTCATTTCTTTGTCTCTGTACAGGGGCGTTTGCACGCGGAGAGAACCGCAGAACAGCAGCAAGGCACATTAATTTCAGATGCTACCGATGCTGCCGTTTTTCCTCCTTCACTCGATTCCTTCAACGGTGCATCGTTGCAAGGTCTCTCGTCTGGAAGGGCGGGGGTGGTAGCAGCAGCAAGAGTAGCGGATTTGGCTTACCCACAGAACGAACTTCAACCCTGGCTCCGTATTCCGCAACCTTCCTCCAATTATACTCTCGACTCCATTTTGACTGGTGCTGCTGCTACGGCGTCCCCAAGTGCTTCTCCTTCTCGAAATGTTTCCTCAAGTGCACTGGCAACGCCCACGAAAGCTCGAGCTGTTGATGGGTCTCGCTTGAGGGTGCCAGCCAATGACGAGACTGGCAGTGATACAACATTAGGGCAGTCATCAACTGCCAATGAAAGCCCTACGCGTGCGCTGTTCTCGAAGAGCGCGTTGGAAAACTTCAACTTGGTTGATAACCATTACTCGGCACCTTCTGAGAACACCGAGGCAGCAAGAGCTGGAGATGCTGGATTTGTTCTAAAAGATGCTGACGTCTTTCGAGGCCGCAGTTTGCACCTTCCGTTCCATGGCGAAAGCGACGTGCGCAACCACTTTTTGCGCTTCTTCGTCTTCCTCTTTCAGGTGAGATGCTATTCGTTGGTCTCCTGCAATACCCTAATATAATACGAGGACTGTAGGTCACGCATGGAATCTGGAGTAAAGGGGCAAAACATATAGTATGAAAAAAAACCAAAGGGTTAATAATGCTTGCAGTTAGCCTCTTTATCTCTATCAATCTTTGTATTCATCTTCCTACCTTTTTTCTTGTATTCATTTAAAAAAAAAACGAAAAGGGGTACGACAAGCACACGCCAGCGCTGCGTCGCCTCGAGGCCCTCGCTAAGAAAAGGGACGCGAAACCGTCGTCGACGCAGCGCCGCATGACCGAGGAAGAGTACGAGGAAGCCAGACAGATCGCGATCGCGCAATTCGACTCGGAAGATTTCTTTGAGCGGGAATCTTTTCTACGCAGCGCTGAGCATCTCAAGGTTGGACGATTATTAAGAATATGTATTTGATGATATTCTGCCAGTGCTGACGTCATCTTTACTTTTATTTGGCATCACATGGAAGGCTCCTCCTTTTATTCTGTACAGCTTTGCGAATATGGTATCTGTCTAACACACAATCTTTCGCTTATTATGGCCATTTATCTTCCTGCAGGGTTTAGGAAACGCTTCTACCTATGCACTGGAGCGCATTTTGGAGTCGCAAATGTTCGAGCGGTTCTTGTTTCGGGCCACTGATTTGCCTGAAAGCCCGGAAGTGCGTTTTTTCGACGAAAAAATCACCGAAAAGCAGAACCGCAGCCTGGCCTTTGGGACCCCTAACCCTACGCCTTTCCTCGACGACAAGTCCTGCCGCCAGTTGAGTCAGTCCGTAGCCGCGCCCGTGCCCCATGGCCGTGGGTTGCCCCTACAGTGGTGGCAACAGCACGGGCCGTGGCGTCGAGAGCAGGCTTCGGAGTCCTCTAGTTCGAACAACCCTAGCGAGCTTATCGGAATGTCGTTGCTCTTTCCCGCACGTTTAAACGTTAACCTCATACATACGCCTCTGATTCGTCCAACGCTGCCGACGCTCCCGCCCCCTCCGCTTCCTTCTATTGCTGCCCATCTTGCATCAGCTCCTTCAACGGCCAACGGGTCAGACAGAAGGACTCAGTCGGTGGCAAGCTTCGGAGGTTCGGATAGAGGAGAAGCTGCTTCAACTTTAAGGTCTCATTTACCAGCCTGCTCAATTTCAACCGCTGGCAAACTGAACCGGAGCATGACGGTAATGCATAATATCATAACAACATTTAAACGTATCGAAAGGTGCCAATGGTACATCAAAATTAGGTACGAGGATCTTTCAAGCTTCATTTTCTATCTCTCTTTCGATGCGTTGATTTATGTCGCAGTCCTCCCTTCTGGGCCGCTTTTCTTCGATTTCGTCGTCGTCTCACGGGCCTTCTCCTGACCACAACATCAAAGCCTCGATTAACACGAGTGCCGCGATTACACCAACATTAACAGTTCCTGACGGCGTTCCAAGGTGGTGAAATACTTCATCTATCTGAAGAGGGGGGCGTGATGTATTAACCATCTTTTATAGGGCGTGTTTGTATATATCTACGTACATGCATCATTACATGCGTCTGAATACAATTTCTGTTTTTCGTGTCCTAAACTTTGTCTTTAGCATTGATTCCTGATCACTCACTCTTCCCCGCCTTCCAGATTGGCGGCCGTCGTGCTAGCAATGAACCGCTTTCGCGCCCTCCATCGAGGCCGGCTGGTGCGATTTCAACACCAAAAAGAAGACAGGACTACCCAACTCCAGCGCTGGTGGCGGCAGCGATTGGCACATCACCAAGTGAAGCACCGCCGCAAAGCAGTCAAAGTGCTGGTGCGAAGTTGCAGAAAGTGGATCGCGCGCGTGCGCTATCGCCGAGCCACTATTGCGGCTACTTGTATGCAAGCCCGGTGGCGAGGCTACATGTGCTGCCGTGCGTACATGTGGTTGCGCGCAGGCTGTGTAGTGGTGCAGGCACGCGCGCGAGGCTCTTTGCAGCGGCGCCGAGAAGCACAGGAGTCCAAAGTATTATTCAGAGCGACCATACAGCACTTGTGCGGCTTGTGGGCATTGACAGATCTGTCATTGGTTCACCGCAGGTAATAGGCACTGCTCCTGCACTTGGTATCTCGATAATATCTTCTGCGCGTGCTTAATTTTTTTTTTTTCATTTCTCCGTTCTGCCTCTATG
>Ga0307982_1001180_pt1 | contig 21097 bp, 10 predicted proteins | sample OrgLakmetagen989_FD_201847 | JGI IMG/M metagenome (GOLD analysis project Ga0307982, IMG submission 201847) | Saline water microbial communities from Organic Lake, Antarctica - #989 | ecosystem: Environmental > Aquatic > Non-marine Saline and Alkaline > Saline | place: Antarctica: Organic Lake... | reverse complement strand
CGTTTCTTGTCCAGGGTCATGGGTGAAGATCAATTCCGTCTTCTTCTGCACTTGGGCCCTCAAATACCACCGTCTACGCAGCGAGCTAGTGCCTCCGATAGTACACAGATACACAGCTGCATACCCAGCGGACACCCCCCCTGTATAGTACAGGGGGTACCCTATACTCCAACAGAACGAGCACTCAGTCCCGCCGAATTGTTAAGAGGAAAGACGCCAGCTGGAGCCTGAATTGGCCTTCTAGAGCAAATTTGCAAGCGCGAAAGCAGCACATGTACTTTTTTTGGTGCCTCTGTGACTACTGTGTGCTTGTTTTTCTTTGTTATTGGGAGAGTATTAACTAGACTAGACTAGACTGTTCTTCCGAGTTCTTTCGTTGGCCTCTGTAATTCCTGGTGAGGTGAATGAGAGTTCAAATGCCGATCTACTTCCGTGAATCGCCGCTTCCTCTTATAGAACTTCTCATGTGATCTTGTTAGTCTAGACTTGTCTAGTCTAGTTAATACTCCCCAAAAACAAAGAAACACCCCTTTAAAGTACAGTAGCAGGAAAAGTGTATCCGTCGAAGCATGTCTGACTGGGATGAGTGTACTTGTTGCATAAAGTAGTTGTTACCATATACGCTCAAGTTTTCCATAAGCCATCAGGCATCAGGAGTTCTTGGTTTGGAGTGAGTCTGCTGTCTCCACTTCGGCCTATCCTTCGCAATGGCAATCCATTCCTCAATTTCCTTGGAAATGCCTTTACTGGCGAGCGCTGTCTCCAGCGTCCTACCCTACGTCATCTGCGGGCAATCGACCGGCCGAGAATGTGCTACCCAACTTGTCAGCAACTGTACAACTGCCGTGGTGCCCGGCTCATGTGAAGATTTATTCAAGCGCCTTCGAAGTTTTCATTACCGGTGTGCTCGCTCAATTTACCGCGTGAACCTTTATCAAACCTCTCGCTACCACATCACTGCAGATACCTCGAGTCCTTTTCGTTGTTCAAATCTTCTTGACCTCGGCAGCTACTAACACAATCGGGTTCGTCGTTAGGCTGGCCACGTCTCTCGTCGAACTTGCTAGCACCACTCAACATATCTGTTTGTACTGCTTTTCACCATTTATTTGCCTTTTTCGAGCTTCGAGGCTATCATGTTATTTTGCTTCTTGCTTCTTGCTTGGTGCTTCAATTTCAAGTAAGGGCACATGTACCTGATTTTTATTAGCCGTGTGTGATATCATTAGGTTGTTGAAGGAAATTAAAGCAGTGCCGCGGTGAGCGCGGTAAACTAAAAAAAATGGTAGTAGGGCGGTTACTTTAAGGAGGCGGCGCGCGCATTTTCTGAGCCAAGTTGAGCCACTCGACCCATTGCGTGCGCTGGCCGTTGGAGTCCGCCTCGAGAAGAAGAGGAGCTTTTCCACCTCGGCTGCCACAAGGTTTGATGGTAAACCGAAACTTCCCTTCCCCTACAGCGCTCGTGCTGTTGTCGAGCAGCACGTCGCAAAAGGGCAAAACAAACGGCTGCGCATTCAAAGGTTTGTCCCTGGAATCTTCATTGTCGAAATACGACAAACAGGCGCCGTCGAGGTAGAAAAAGCGCGTCTTCCACGACTTCCGCCCCAGCATTGAGGTGCCCGCGCCCTGTTTCCGCAAGTAGCCCATGCGAGCGGCGGGCGCTACTTGCGTGGCAGCGGCCTGCGACGAGTTGCGCAGCCGCGTAACGGGTAGTGCGCCCTCGGCTCCATAGTCACTTGTTCCTCCTAAAGCAGCCACTCCTGCTAGTGGTGGCGGAGGCGGTCTAGCCGCCGCCTGCTCATGTCTAGAGGTGGTGGGCATACTCCCCGACGAGGAAGGAGGCGACGAAGAGGTGGGCGGCGGCGGACGGGCCCCCTGTGGGGGTGGTGGTTTGGAATTGAGAGAGCCGGGCGGTGGTGGCGACGGCGGAGGCGGTGGCTTCGGCTTGCTAGTGTTAGTACTGCTGCTACTAGTAGAAGCCTGCACAGGCCCTGCACCTCCTCCTCCTCTTTCTCCTGCTCCAGAGCTCAACGAATTCTGTGGCGCGGCCGACATCGATGTGCTGCTGCGGTGGCCCCCAGCAGTAATGACGCTGCCTCGCATTTTGGACTTCAAGCCAGTCAAGTCCACACGGCTCAGCTGCTGCTGCACTTCCAGCGCTTTCGCTCGAACTTCGTAGTTGTCCCGCTCCGCAGCCTTGGTAGCACAACTCTCGAGGACGCGTACACAGCCGGCAGCCTCCATCACCGCCGCATATTCCACGCTCGCCGCTACCATATTGCCCAAACTCGCCAAAATCAACAGCTCAAGCTTCACCACTAATTGCTCTGCTTCGGCCGGGTGGATCTCTTGGGCACGCCGGGACGAAGTCGCGCTCTTGTTGCTGTTGTCGTGAGCAAACTCGAGGAGCCATAAAAGCAACGGGATGCCATCATTCGCCACCAGGGCCTTCACGTTCAAATCATGCACGGTCAGGTGCTTGATGAGGTCCAAGTACAGCAAACTGAGCCGACGGTCGCCCAGAGCGGTTCCCAGCAACTGCAGCAGCAAGTGCATCCCGTGCTCTCCGATTTGTTCGTTGAGCGAGGGGTAGTCGGCCAAGTGCGTCAGCGCATCGACTGACTGCTCTAACGCTCGCGTGCTTTCTTCGTCGTCGTCTTCGTCACCGCCAGCACCGCCACCGGCACCTCTGCGTTCGTCACCGGCGAGAGCTTTGGTTAAGAAGGCTAGGATGCTCGGCACCGCTCTTGCTTCCTGACTCAATTCAGCCGTGACCGCTTGTGACCGTGCTAAACTTCCCAGGAGCGTGAGAGCTGTCGCTCGCAACTCGTCGCCGCCTCGTGGTCCACCTTTCGTCGAGGCGCCGCTTCCCTTTTGGGCTTCTCGCTCGTCCAGTGCCACAGAGCGAAGAAGTTGCAAGAAGAATTGCACGCCGCCGCTCTCCGCAAAGGAGTACAAGGCACCAGTGCGGGCGACGCCCTGGTTACCACCGCTGCTCACCCTCCGGCTACTGAGGCTGCTGACTACGCTGGCTCGGTTGGGGGTCTCTCTCACAGCCGCTGTGGCGTCATCCCGAAGGAGCAGCGCCAGCGTTTGGGCGCAGCGCAGCACCAAAGCGTGCGCTTCGTCATAAGAGGTCGCAATGTTCACCAGCAAGGACACCGCACCCTGCTCCACTAGTTCCGATGCGGCAGCGGACGAGTAAGCCAAGCTTGCGAGTGCTTCAACAGCTGCTTCTTGAACATCCAGAGACACCAACGCGAGAGCGCCATGCCCACCGCGGCCGCTGTCCCCCTGTTGCAACACCGTCAGCACGGCCCGCGGAGCGTGCATTTGCAGCAGCAATTCCGTCGCAGCAGCATCCATATCTTCGTCTTCAATGGTTGCGACATGGTCAAGTGCTCTCAAGCCAGACAAATTGAGCCTTCGTTGCTCGTCTCCGCCGCCGATGCGCGATAAGCCGCCGGCATTCAGCAGCCGCAAGACAAGCTCTACGAACCCCTTTCGCGCTGGCGGCAAAGACGAGGAACCACTGCTATCGTTGCCTTTCTTGCTTTGCGGCCCAAAGAGCATGATAGCAATGCATGCGTCCGAATGCGACAGGTGGTCAGCCAATTCCATCAAACCCAACGCAATCTCGAGCGCGCTCCGGGCGGCTCCAGCTGCAGCTGCAACCTCCGACTGCGCGATGGCACCTCCCAGTGCCCCGCTGCTGCTGCTGCTGATATTGTTTGAATGGGCAGGCGTCTTCTGGCGCCACCATGTGGTTTCAGCGGAAGTGGTGGACCTCAGCTGCTGTTCTTCTTCTTCTTGCTGCTGTTGTTGCTCGCGCTCGTGCTCCATTTTATTCACTTGCAGAGTTCGAGGCGCCGCTGCCCCTGCAAGGACTGTATCCACCATGGTTTTAGTAGTGGCTTGATCGGCGAAGAGCAAAGCTGAAAGGGACTCGCGCAAAGCGCTTGTTTTTTTCGCACTCCGCATCGTTTTCGCCTGGTGTTGTGCGACTAGGCACACGTCGATGACGCCGCGCAACAGAGTGACTCGCAAGGCAATTTGATCGATCAACGAAAGTGGGGCTTGATTTGCATCCACGTCGGCGTTGGTGTGGCTTCCAGCTGCAGAGGAAACTGCTGTCGCTGTTGTTGCAGCCATCATCACAGGGGCAGCAGTCGCTACTGCCGCCACTACCAGCGAGCCTGGAGGCGGTTGCCCTATGGACGCTCGAGCCGTCACAGACATACTCCGGTGCCGGTTTGAGCTTGATGGAGCTGATGAAGAAGAAGGAGTCGAGGAGTTCAAGAGGCGCAAGCCAGTGAGAGCTAAGTCCAACGGCGCTTCAAGCCATGCATCGTCAGCACTGGGCGGCGGCGGTTGCAACGACGACGCACTCGTGGACACAAGCGCTGCGCCGCCATGGCTAGGCCGCCACTCTGTCTCACCGGCATCTGCGCGCATAGCTCGTGCATAAGCCTCAGCCAGACGATGCCCACCTCCCTTGCCTCCTTTGTGGCTGCCCCCACCTTGCAACACGTTTCCTGAAGATAAACCCATCTCTCCGAGGCCTGACTTCACCTGAGGAAGGGCAGACGACGAAGAAGACGCAGCCATCAGTTTGAGCACCACTGCAACACAGGCGGCATGCTTGCGAGCTTCTGGAACGGCTCGCACGCTGAGCGTCAAGACATCCATCAAACAGCACATCGGCGCACTCAAGCTCTTCGTCGAACTGGCAGCTGCACTCGACGACGACGACGGCGAGGAGGAGGACAGGTCTTGAGGCGTCAAGGGCAACTTCACATGTACTGTGCCGGAAGGATCCCCATGGACCGTCTGAACGACCAAAGCCTCACTAACGCCGTCGACACCAGCACTAGCAGCAGCACGTGCTGAAGGCATCGAGTTAGCATCGTTCTCATTGTCTTCGTCGTCCAAAAAGTCCTGAAAGAGCGCCGAGTCCAAAAAGCTTCGATAGGGCTGCAACTTCCCACACAGCTCGGAAACCGGCTTCAGGAGGTGCTGCACGAACCATTCCCCCTGTAGAGTGGACGGCAGCTGCGACATCGCTTCGTCCAACGGCACTTTCGAAGCAGCTTTTGTTTTGGGCTGAGAAAAAGATGGCACTTTGGTTTGTGGAGGAGGTGGAGGCGGTTTGGGCTTCACGAGTTGCGCTGCCACCGCTGCCATCGGCGGCGTGCGCTTCGGCGGTTCGTACGGCGTTTCACACATCTCGCAGCAGTACACCGCTTCAGGCGCCGCCGAGAAAGGCTTTTCGTTCCCAAACGTGCAAGCAACACACGCCCACTTCACAGGTTGCATGTACGCGTCCTCGTCGGCTGCGGCCCTACTCATCTGTGTCGCTGCCGCCGCCTCCGCAGCTGCGGCTGCCGCTTCAGCCGCCGCCGCTGCCTGAGCAGCAGCTGCGGCAGCAGCTGCTTGTTGTTTAGACTCCGCCGCGTCATTTCCACCTCCTTCTTCTCCGTCTAGCGTCGGCGATGGGCAGCGAGCCACCGAAGGCAAAGACGCAAGTAAAGCGCGGCTGAGAGCTCGGCCAATCAGGGGATCGGCGGCGATCGTGCGAGCTTGCGCTTTGGCATCGGCGAGTTGATTCACTAAACCCACCGCTAACGCTAAGCAACGCTGCCGCAGCACCTTCGGTGTCTCTTCTCCTTCCCCTCCGTCTTCATCTTGACCTGTGTTGCCTTCTTCCTTGAACGCCCCGACGAACCCAGTGGCAACTACTTGTAAGAGCATGGCAGTGACAGCAGGTGGCACATTCCCTAAACCACCTCCATTTCCACCGTTCACACTGCCACTCTTGGCCACCGCAATTAGCAGCTCCTTACAGCGAGCTAGACACTTGGGCAAATTCGAGACGAAATCGTTGCTAAGCAGAGGGGCTTCTTCTACCACCGTTGATGATGAGGCAGCCTCAGGTGATGCACTACTAGTAGGTAGCGTGGCCCCGTAGTCCAGGTGCAACGCTTCCGCTTTTTGAGCGCCTCCTCCCTGTACCCACGCTTGCGCCAGGGCGTTGGTCTTCTCCAGCAAAGATCTCACCAGTTCAAAGAGCAGAAGTTCCGGCGCGCCAGCAAGCGCATCGGACAGCGAAGCGCTCACATCTTTCGCAAGCCACGGTAGGCACGTTCGACCTTCCATCTGAACGCCTTCTTCGTTTACTAGTGCATCGTTGGGAGTCAAGTGTGCACCTTCGACTGACTCAAGCGCTCTAGTAGAAGTACTTTTACCAGGCAGCTTAGGAGGCGTCAGGAGTTGAAAACTGTGCAGCGTCCCCAATGCTACATGCCCTTGCCGGAGGCCCAAAGAGGCGCCTCCTTGCCGCGCGACCAAAGCAGCACACAACACGAGGGCGTGCAGGGCAAAGCTGCTCACGCAAACCTCGTCGAGTTTCAAGAACAGAGCATCCGAAGGCAGCACTCCATTGGTGGCAGTGGCGGCAGTGGTGGTGTTCTTTGAAGGTGCAGACAGGTACGGAATGCAGGACGCGAGTTGCGCAAAAATACGGTCCATGACACCGATTTGAGGCTTCCCTCGAGACGACGACGACGACGAGGAGGAGTTCCTCGACGAGGATAGAAAGGCCGCATCAAAGGCTTCGCCAGCGCCCATCGCACGCCCCGCTCCGGGAGATTTAGCGCCCATCGGCAGAGGCCTCGTCGAGGTGCTCGTACTAGCACTCTGGTCGTGTTGCTGCGACTGCAGACCATTACTAGTGCTAGCATAGTGCGTTCCGTACTTGCTCGCCAGCTCCAGCGCGTGCGCGTCTTCGCTTGGGTTCGCTTCAATGGCATGTCGCATCAGAGCTACCGTGCGGCGCCAGCGCTCCAATCGGTGGAGCGCTTCGGCTTCGGAGGACGTCAGGTGCAAGGCCAATTCGAGCGACGAAGACGAGGATGAGGATGGCGCCTCCTTTCCTGATGAAGCGCTTTCGACTAGAAGGGACACGAGCGAAGGAGGCCCCTTTGACCCTCCTGCTGCAGCTAAGTTGTCACATGTAGGCAGATTGGAAGTGGAGCTTGTAGTAGCAGCACGAGAAGCATCTTCCTTTTGCTCTTCTCCTCCTTCTTGGTTTGCCATGTGAAACACAGCTGCCTTCTCACTCGCAGCCGCCACCAAAGCAAAGGTGCGTTTTCCTGGCATGGCAAGGGCGTCTACCAAGAGCTCCACGATGGCTAACTGGGACAAAGCTCGGAGACCAGCAGGGTGCGCCACTGCCGTCTGTTGCATTGAGACACAACGTGAAGCATAAAGCACATAAAGCACGCCTCATCGTCATGTCATTAAAGATTTTGAATGGAGTCAGGACGCAAAATGGTCCAAAAGAAAGTTCAAGCACATGTACGAATCAACGTCGAAACAACAAAAACCAAACCGGAGAAGTATACCTGCAAGACTGCATGAGCGGAGTCCAAGTGAAGGCATGCCACCAGAGCCGCAATCCGAGACGCGGGTCCTAGGGCCGCTAACGCTACTGCGATTCCGAGCTCAGCATCTACGGTATTCGTACTCTTGCTCTCTCGCGAAGAAGAAGATGAGCCACCACCAAAAGCTACTTGACCAAAACAAGGCCACAAGCAGCCTTCCAACAAGAGTGCTAAGACTGGCACCCCGGCATAATCACCGCTCCCTATCACGTTGTTATTGACATCTCCACCAGCAACGAGTAAATCACTATTGCTGCTGTCTCCATCGTTCAAAGCATCAGTCAGCAGAGAACCGCCGCCACCGCCCCCTTGATAGAGCAGCGCCGCAAGGTCCAGCACTTTTTCGAGCGCATCTTCGGGCGCAAGCACGCTCGTCCCAGTTCGGCTGCTGTTGGTGTGGTGAGCGGACACATAGGATGCGGGCAGCAGCGCATCACAAATTTGAGTGATGGTCGTCCGCATAGTGCCTGAGAACGAAGCAAGAAGAAGAGAAGAGCGGTGTGAATAAGTTGATCAAGCGACCCTTTTTAAGAGACTCAGTCAAAAGAAGGCAGTCAACTAGTGGGTTAAGTGTTTCTCCGATATATTCCATACTATAAATCCATAGACCCTCACACTTTACATCTACCTATACTCATTTCAAACGAACACGCAACAAAATTGGCGACTTACGTGGCGAGGTAATGTGCACCAGTGCTTCTGCAACTTGACGCGCTTCTCCCGTGTGCACCAGGCTCACAATCGACGAGACCGCAAACTGCTTCAGCACGGAGCCTAGCGGATCGATGGTCAGGATCGACGAGGTGCTGCCTCGGTCCACAACCGTAGACAAGCGCGAATGGTGCCCCGTCATGGGCGTCGTGGAGACGCGTTTGCGCATCTCGCGGTCGCCCCGGTCCCCACCGACGCCGTGGTGGCCGCGGCTGCGCGACTGCGAGACCCTCCCTGTAGCCGCGCAGTTCCGCACGATCCGCACTCCCGGGTGGCCGTTGCGCCCGCCGGCAGTGGCGGTAGAGGCGCGCATAGAAGTCGAGTGCGCCGCGAAGTCCATCTCGCTCACGTCTAAAGTCTCCACCGCGACTCCGGTAGGCTTCAGGCGCTGTACAAGCGCCAACAAAGTTTGCACTAGCTTGGAAGCATCGCCACTGTTGTTGCCACCCGGCATCGCTCCTGACGCTTGAGAGGTCACCGCTGCCTCTAGAGCTCGATCCACTGTATTGGACAGTCGAGGCTCTACGAAGGCTAGCACTGCACCATCCACTGCTCCGAGGTTCATTAAACTGAGCATCAGCTGGCTGAGCTTGAGAAGCAAGCCGAGGTTCAAAGGGGAAGCCATTTTTTTGTCACCGCTGTGTCCGCCACCTAGCGCAGCCTCCATGCGAGTGATGAGCTGGTTGAGCACGGGCACAATGGCGTTGGCATCTTTCACCACTCCGTCGAGCACTTCGGTGACTGCCGTGGAGCCGCCGGGAGTTCCTTGCATTTGCACCGCGTATTGCACCTGCAGCAGAGAGTGAAAACACGATGGATACGAGTTCAGGGCGTAAGACATCGAAAGGTGGAAAACATTGACTACAAATCATTTGTCATACGAACACAGACGCACAAGCAATACATGTGCAAAAGTAATTTATCCTATCTTGCCCCCTTCTATCCACTCACCAAGTACACCGCCCCTTCTTCTGCAGCCTTGGCGGCTTCTTCGGCGCTTTGCTGAACTTCCGGAGGAGATGGTGCTGATGGCGATGACGATGATGAAGAAGATGAACTTTCGGTGGTTCCTGCTGTGGTTCCTTTTCCTTCGGTTGATGGTGCACTTTGTCTTGCATTGGTAACAGTAGAACTGTGACGCACATAAATAAGGCCCGCTTTCGCCATTGCGATCTGGGCTTGGGTGCACACGCGCAGAGCACCAAAAGTAGACGGGGCGTCTTGCATCAGTGGCCCGTTGGCAATCCTCTGCAGCGACGACGCGAAGTCGAGGCTCCTGCCAGGAGGCGCTGCCACTGCTGTTCGCCACACGCACTGCGCGGCCGCTGCCACCACTGCCTGACGAGCCCCGTGCAACTCGGCTGCGGTGTCTGCATCAACCCCTTCGCTAGCTTGCCCACTCCTGTTGCTAGCAGTAGTGATCCCAAGTGAAGCATCGTCTAATAGATCCAGCAGCGCGGCTGCTTTGTCGTGGTCGAGCACTCCGTCCACCAGAGCAAGAGCACTCAAGACCACGAGGCCACGCGCTAATTGGTTCAGAGCTTCGAATTCTGCCACTGCATCCTCTTCTGCTTCGTCGCCGTCGTTACCAACGCCGTTGCCTCCAGCAGCAGATTCAGCTTTGTTGCGCAGATTTTGAACGGTAGTGGCGGCGCCATGGGCGTTGGCAAAGATTAAATCGAACGCCCCCTGTAGCGAATCCGCATTTGGGCACAGGTGCAGCAAGGCAACGAGAAAAGCATCGCAATCCATGATGTCGCCATTGCCACTACTGTCGCCACTGCTGCCGGGTAAAGAAGGCGACGAAGCCAACAACTTCCTGATTGATTGCGCTCGCTCTTCTGGCGATGTGACCTGGCCTGACTGAGACTCTCGCAAAGCATCACTTCCTGACGCACTACTCGTAGCTTTGTCTTTCTTTCGAGCCTGCCTAGCGGCCAAGCGCTCGGCAGCAGCGACCTCGATGGCATGGAGGGCCACTTCCTCGAGCTCTTCTGGCTCTTCCCAGGAGGTTTCGCCGCTCGCTGCGTGAAAGAAGTACTCGCGCTGGTACTCGTCGTTGAACAAACGCTCCCATCCCTGTAAAAAAATGGCAAGTAGATACTTATTTGAGCATTTAAGTGACGAAGAATAGAAGGGATACAAAAGGGCCTCTCATAGCAAAAATGCAAGACATGGAAAGAGGCTCGTTGTCAGCTCACCGCATCCTTCACAGCAGCTGCAACAATGGCATCATCATCATCATGCTCCTCTTCATCGTCATCATCATTGTTGTCTTTTTCAGTGGTTTCTGCCAACGCACTAAGAGACTTCCGAGAAACTTCTTCTTCTTCGCTGCCACTCTTCGCAGCCGCAGCTCGTGCTGACGTGGCTACCACTAGAAGAGCATCCATCACTGCCTTGGCTACGGCTGGAGAGCACAACTCGCTCGAGCTCAAGACTCCCGCAATCGCCATGCTCACTGACGCAGCAGGCATCGAGAGGGGGGCATCGCTGATTGCTGATGAATCAATTTCTGGCTCCGGGTCTTGTTCATAACCGCCATCACGGGTGAATGTTTCGGATAAGCGATGCACGTCTCCAAAGGACACTTCTGCGCTCACCCGGCGAGACCCTTTCTTTCCATTCGACGCTACTCCAGGTTTTCCAGCAGGCCGAGCAACCGTGTTGCCGTTGTCAACAGTGCTACTGCGCAGGCTCAGGAGGATGTTGCTCGCGAGCACTGCCGCTCGAGGATCCCGATGGATCGCGCCTCGCAGTTCGCTCAGCAAGCTTAACACCAGGGCATCCCGCTTGCTGCTCTCCACTGCGGTCGCCCGCCCTACTGCTGCAGCGGCCGCCTTCACTTTGGCCAGCGCCTTGGCTGCTGCTGTTGCCTCTGCGCCTCCTACCACTGGCTTGGCCTTATTGGCGCCACCTTCACCTTCACCTTGATCGTCGTCATCGTCTCGACCAATGGCAGCAAGTTGCTCTCGTTGCTCGCGATCATCTTCGGCCACTCCGGACAGCGCCCGCGCCACTCCTGATACCACCTCTGCCTCCGTCATAGTAGCACTGGTCCCTATTCTTAATAGTTCTTCGGACACTCCCGAGAGCCGAGCTACCGTGGCACTCACTGCGCTCTCAGCCATCTCAGCGACCGCTGCGAGCTCTTCCTCGGATGCAGTGGTTTTCGTTCGGGCTGATGAGGACGACTCTGCAACCGTCTTCATGACTCGTTCATTGGTGGAGGTATCTGGAGGCTCCCATCGCGTTTCTCCAGTCGCACCGCAGTAGTAATACTCGCGCTGAGCGTCGTCGTTCCACAGCTTTTCCCAGCGTCCCTTTCCTGCTGCACCGCCATTGCCCTCAGCTCCTGCAGCTGCTGCTGCTGCATGCCCCAAATAAGGGGCCACCGCCATCGGCCCCGCAATGGACAATCGAGCTGCAGCTAGTTCTGGCGGCTCTTGCCACGATGTCTCACCGCTTGCCTCGTGGTAAAAGTACTCGCGGTTGTAGTCGTCGTTCCAGAGCCGCTCCCACCCTGTAGCCACCTCCGCGGCTTCGATCGCATCCAGCGCCTTCTGATCAATGCTTTCATCTTTCTCCCCCGAAGGGGGACCTGCAGAGTCGGCCTCTGGCACGGGGGCTGCGCCAACAGCCACCGCAGGAGCAGCAGCCGCAGGAGTTGGTTTCGCAGCGCCGAAGAGCGAGGTGATCCCGAACTTCGACTTGGGTTTGGCCTTCACGGGTTCACTGCTGGCTGCGGCGTCGGCAGTAGCGCCATCGGAAGTGACGGTGGCAGCGGCGCCTACTGCGGGTGCTGTTCCTGGAGCCGCAGATTGTGATTTTGCAACTGATTCTGCTCGCGCCGCTGCTTCTTTCTCTGCCTTTTGCTTGGAAATAGCCTTGTTGTGGGCCACAATTGCTGCCGCTTCAGCACGGGCAGCAACTTCAGCTGCTTGCTTCTCCGCTGCTGCCGAGGCCGCATCCGCGTCTTCTTGCCGAGCCGCCACCTCCGCCGCGGCCGCCACAGCAGCAGTCTCCAGGTCTCTGGTGCGCTCTTGCGCCACCGCTGCCGACGCCATCGACAAGCGTTTCATTTCGTCGTCGGCTTCGTCCGCGGCGCGCTCCGCTTCCTCTTGCTTGCGTTTCGCCTCGATCGCAGCCTGCTGCGCCTCGGCTTGCATGGCCTCTGCTTTCGCGCACTCGGCCGCTTCCGCTGACGCCACGGCGGCAGCGGCAGTGGCGCGCCATGCGTCTTCGTCTTCTGCCGTGCAGCCCTGAGACACTTTTGGCGCTTCACCGACGATAGCTACACTGCCTAGCGCAGGCGCTGCGCGCTGAAAAGCGAGCATAAAGTGGCTACTCGTAGTGCTGCCGTTATCGTTGCTGTTCAAAGCACCAACTTCCTTGGCGATGCGTTGCGCGGCTGCCTCGTCCTCCAAACCACTCACACGCACGTCACACACCACGCTACCGACGCGCACCCCCGCAACCGACACGCGATGCACGTCGATGTTAAGAGCCGTTGCGCACGCTGACGCCATCAATAAGCGGTCGCTGTCAGTGAAATCGGTCAACGATTTCCCTGGCAAAGCCAACGAAAACTGCACTGCAAAAGACTCTGCGGCTGCGGGCGGCGGCGGTGGAGGTGGCTGTCCTGAAGCAGGAGGAGGCGGAGGAGGCGGCGGTGGAGGGGGCGCGGTTGAAGGCGGCATGAAGGATGGTCGTCGCGCTGCGGGAGCTGCACTGGCAGAAGCAGAAGGAGGAGCTGCGTTGCCCGAGAGGGCAGCCAAGGCCGCTGCCACACCGGCGGTCGGTGCACTACCGCTACCGTTGCTGTTAGGATCACCGCTGTCGTCGTCGATCAGGGACTGCGCGTACGAGCGCGCGTTTACCAGGCGTCGAGCTACGTCACTCGCGAGGGTCGCCAGGTCGGTATCTTCCGGAAACGACGACGCAACCTGGAGGCACACGCCGTGCGCGGCATGCCTCACTAGTTCTTCTCGAATGGCTTCTCCGTCAATGCCTTCGCCGCTGTCAACGCCACCGCTGCCGTCGCCACTGCTGCTTGCCCCCTGGCTGCTGCTCCCGACCAGGCTCAGAACATGTACCAAATGCACCAGGGCGCGCGCGCATGCCAGGTCCCCTGCGACCTGTGGTGCATATTCGAACACTTGCAGCAAACGCCCCACTGCACCTGCCTCGAGCAGCGCCCGTGCTCCAACCGTTGGGTCGGAGTGGTTCGCCACCGCAACGGCAGCCTGAAAGGTCACGGCCGCCAGGACAGGCACACTCTTGCGCGCGGAAGTCGCATAACTATGCCGGTGCTCGCTCTCGGCGCCGCTGCCGCTGCCATGAGCACCACTGCTGCTGCTGCTGCTAGTGCCATCTTGAGGTGATCCACTGACGTCTACGGCCGTGTTAGCTAATGAGGCTGCATCGGCGGCATCCAGCAAGGTCTCCACGATGTCTTCAATCCTAGCTGGCGGCATGCTTAACGGCAGTGAAGAAGCCAAAGAAGAGAGCTTGACCGCCCATTTCTGCGCATCGTCCTCAGAGATCACCACCACTGACCCGCGCCGCGCTTTGCGCTTTTGGGTCGGACTTGGTGTTGTACTAGACGCATCAGCAGCAGCACCAGAAGAAGATGAAGTTAACGCAAGGGAATCGTCGTTCGTGGAGGAACTGCTGCTGCTTTTCTTGTCCGTAGCGCGGCTTTGGTCATCAACCAGCTCCGACAATAGACTTAAAGCGACGGTGGCGAGATGCAATCGTTCAATGCCGTCGCGCTGCCCGGGCACCACTGCACCATTCCCTGTTCGAGGTGTAAATCACGAACCATACAAAGATAAACAAAGGAAGGAAGGAAGGTGACTGCACAAGACATAGTGCCGAAGCCCGAGCAAAAACAGGTGAGCGCAAAGAGGAGACTTGGTACTAAGCAAACATATGAGCAGTCTCGAGAGCAAATGGCGACGCACTCACCGGTGTCTCCACTGCCTGCGATACCATCACCAGGGTTGGAGTCGCTGCTGCTATCATTGCTGCTGCTACTTGTGGCGGTAGCCTGCACTTTCAAGAGAGCTGGGGCGTTTTCGAGCGCGTCGGAGACGCAAGTTCTCAAGTCTTCAATGCCGTGCTTTCGCAACCCTCCTCGTATTACGCCTGCGGCCAGCCGTGACAGTTGGTCCTCCATTGCATTGTTTTCGTTGCTTGAAGCGACACCTAAGCTTGCCTTATCATCGCCATTCGAGCCAGTTCTGACTTCCCCCCTACCTCCTTTTCCACTCGCCAGGAGGAGCAGCAGATCGACCACTGCTCTTGCTGGACCTCGTCCTAGCAAGAGCAAAGGCAAAAGGGTGCCGAGGAGACCGCTGTCATTGTTGCTGCCACCGTCAAACTCGTCACCTGCTTCGTCACCTGCTTCGTCGTCGTCGTCGTCATCTCCCAGAGCCGCTGCTAAGGCAACGCAGGCGGCAGGGTGATGTTTGGCCAGCGCGACCAAACAATTCACTAAGCGAGCAACTGCTTGGGGAGTGGAGACAGCATGCGTCTGCAGAGCACGCAACAACAATGCAATGCCGTCCCGCATTTCGCTTTGGGTCACTAGGACGAGCGCGCTGGCGTCAGCTCGTTCGATCGTCAATTGCAGCTGCAGGTTCTCTTCCTTGGCCTTCTCCTCATCATCGCCTCCTTCTCCGCCAGCACCGTCCTTGATTCGAGCTCGCGTGGCCGCAGCCCGCGCGGAGGCCGCCTGTTGCGCGTCCAGTGATCCGTTGGCGGTTCGCACAAACGCTTCGACTGCTTCGAGCGAGCGTTTGGAAGCACCATCTCGCACCGCAGCGCCTAAGTGCCTCAAAAGCACGCCCATGCCTCCTTCTCGTGCAGCCCCTAGCAGAGCTAGGCGCTCTCGGCTGCTGCTCGTGTGCTGCTGTTGTTGCGCGCTGTCGCTACTGCCGACTTCCGCAATCTGCTGCGGTGCCACATTAGGACTAGAGGCAAACGAAGACGCATAAGCGCGCCGCGCACAGAGCTCCATCAAAATGCCGAGTCGCTTCACGGAATGGCCGTCAGTGCCGCTATCAGTGTAGCCCTTGGAGCTTCGAAGGCCGTTGCGTTCGGCCGTCAAGAGCTGCGCAATGTCAGCGTCATTCACCAGCTTCCGGAGCGCACGCTCCGCCATCGCGGAGGCCGCACCACCCAGACCTCCTTCCAGAACGTCAGCAGCGTCCACAGCCCCGAAGAGAAGCTCCACAGCGCCTTTGCCTCGCAAGGAAGCTAGTCCAGCTTCGGACGCCGCGCATCGCACTACCACCGGCAGGAGAGACCGCAGCACCGCTAAGATTTCCGGCCCCATACGGCCCGATGAAGATGACGATACGGGCGCCGAGAGCGCTGTTGTTGATGATGCTGCCGCTGCGCCACTCTTCTTCTCGCTTGAGCTACTGGTAGTGGTGCTGCCAGTACTGTTGGCTGTAGACGGCGCATCCACTTCTGCGACAAGGAGCTTGAGGCGCTGCAGAACGAGGTGAATGATGCCTTGGTCGCAGACAGCAGCGTCGAGGCATTCCGCCGCGCTGGCCGCTGCAGCCGCTAGAGAAGCATTACCCGAAGAGCCGCCACGCTTACTGCGAGATGTGCCACTCGTATCATCGTCGTCATCCTTCCCAAAAAAAAAAGGAATAAAGAAGAGACAGAAAGTAGAAAAGAAAAGAAACGAATCAGAGGCAACATTTTCGCAGATGGTCCAATTGCTACACATGAATCTTTATGATATTGCATAGTCGCATCATAAGCTCAAACAAAGAAGATACTTGTGAAATGCACCCGTAAAGAAGCAGCAAGAAAAATAAAAACACACAAGTTCTCAGTTGTTGCGCCAAGAGAATACTTACTTCCAAGTCATCGTCATCAGCGTCGTCATTTTGATCTTGTCGAATGAACCCTTCGTTGTGCCCGAAACCATAGGACCCATCTACCATAAACGAAACGGCATACCCCGGCGTGAGCCGACACAGTGTTTTGGGCCCAGTCAACTGCGCTTTCGCTGCCATTGCAGCTCCATGAGCGTCCCAGCTGGCGGCCGCAAAAGCTCGAAGAAGCTGCGCAGCGGCGTGCTCTACCTTGGGATGGCCTGCCCGCAACAGCCGCCCACACGCACTGGCAAGGCGAACCCAAGAACTACCACTGCCATCACCACCATCACTGCTGCTGCTTTGTCCCACACTAGAGGGCGTAGCAGAGCCCAAGTTGCCAACAAGCTGAGCGTCCAACCGACGATCTCGCAGAGCAGCCCCTAGCAGTTGCAACGCCGGCACCGTGACTAATGCCTGTGCGTTCGCAGCCGGTCCGCTCCCTTTCGACGTCTTTCCTGGCGCATCCAGCACCGCTCCTGCGGCAACTCGCGCCACAGCCGAGGCTACACCATCCTTGGAATCGCTCCCGTAAAGCACCCCAAAACAGACTCCTCCCCCAACGCCAGCACCAGGCCCACCGTCCCAAGTGCCGTTGTTGAACAAATCTTCGTCGTTGTCGTCAACTCGATCAGCAGCAGGAAGCGACCAGATGAGAGCCCCACTCCACTTTTGGCCACTGCGCACTGGCCGCAGTGCTAGTAGCACCAATAGGCGCCACATTGTGCTCGGCAAGTCAACTCGGGGATAAGTCCATTGAGCCGATGGCGCTATCAGGGACTCAACCATGGTCTGTGCTTGTGCATCGCCACCATTGATCATACTGCTCCGCGCTCCACCGCTACTATTTGACGTCTTGTTCCCCTTCGTAGACCATAGAACAGTACCGAAAGCAGAGGCTTTACTCGACACGGAACCTTCACTTGCGTCCTTCTTAGGGATAGAACCACCAACTCCACTGTTTCCTGCTTGACTGCTATTGCTACTGCTGCTGATGTGGCCTGTTGAGAGGCTACCTCGTTCAATGGCACTCGTCAACACTGACACGAGCGCGCGGCGGTCGCTTTCGAATGGGAACACCACTGCCGGGCTACTACTGCTGCTGTTGTTTGATGCAGATGAAGATGGAGCTTGCAACAACAGAAGGTCCAAAAAATCAAGGCCAGAAGCTGCACAATAACCCAGGTATTTGCCGGGTGGGTGCTTCATCGTTAGAGGGCCCGTGCGCGCACGGCCCCCGCCTCCAGCACCTGAGGAAGCAGAGCTGCTGCTACTGCTGTTGTTGCCGCTTCCCTTGGCAGCCACAGCAGCACTAGCGGCGTCTGCAGCCAATCGCTGGTAGACTTCTTGAGCGAGGACTGGGTTGCGCAAGGTTGCAAGGAGTTGAGAAGCGGGGGCAAAGACTCGAGCATCTACTTGCCACGGCCAGGGGCGCGGCGCACACGCCAGCGCATCCATGATCGCCCCTACAAAACATTCTCCCAAAGGAGGCGATGACGAACTGCTGTCTTCGGGAGACGAAGCAGTGAGCACTGGCGTGGCTGCTCTCTTGGCGAGGAGCCTCAAGGCAGTCGCCCGTCGTCGCGCTATTAGTTGGACGCTCTGTGAATTGGTCTGCCGTACCAGCAGCGCCAGCAGAGATCCATGGTTGCTTGCTCCAGCTGTTGCAGACAAAGTTGGAAGGGTAGTTTTTCCTGTGGCTTTATCCCAAGAGCTCGACGGAGGTTTGTAAAGGCAGCACCACCCATCTGCAGCTGCGAGTGCTAAGCCAGCATAAACCACGCGCTCAGTGAAAACAGCCATGCTCTCGCTCAAGCTCGTGTCCTCGTTGCTACCAAGATCGTCGTCTTGGTTGCTAGCAATGATCATCATGAATTGGCCATAGCACAAAGTACATGCTTCCAGAGCTTCAGCACTCGCACACTCTAGTGCATCCATGGCAGCACTGCACCACTGAGCTTCAACGCCTGCAGCTTCTGCAATTCCTCGCGGATCATTGCTGCTGTTCTGACGAACTAAGTCTGAAGTAGTAGTAGATGCAGGTCCATTACTAGAACCACTTGATGCACTCCCATAATTCGTGCCACCTGAAGCAGCGTGGGCTCGAAGAGTGGTCGATAGATGGTTCGGCAACGGCGGACACCATGACACCATCGCAAGGACCGTATTCGTGATGTCCTCGAGTGATTCACCACCCACCGTCATCTCCACATCCTCGTCATCACTGCTGTTGTTGTTGTAAGCATCCGTAGCAGTGGTAACCAAGACGCCCAAAAGTTCTGTGGCGGCAGCTGCACACTCTATCGTTACGGCATCACTACTTGTGGAATTGGAGAGGTCGTCGTCGCTGTGATCGCCATCGGGAGGTGCGACAAGCCGAAGGCACGCGCGTAAGAGCTGCAGGAGGCGTGGGAGCAAGCGTTCTGGCGGGAGAGAGCTGCGCAGCACGGGGTTGGCTTGGGCTAATTGACCAAACACTTTCAGAGTAGCGCAAGCTCTGCGCAAGTAGGCAAGCAAACCTGCAGTCCACACCATTGTCGTTGAAGAACCAGATGATGCCAACTCCACGCCATCTCCGGCCTCTTCGGAGGTGAGGGCTTCAGGCAAAGCTGCTACGGTGCCATCGAGCAAATTCAGTAAACCTTCGACCACGCCGTGTTCACTGAGCGCACCAGCTGACAATGGGTCATTTGCCGCTTTTGTCAAAAGTGAGAGTGTTGTTAGAGTACGCCGCTCGAATCCTAGCTCTGCAGATATTGAAGCTGCAACCGTAGATGAAGAAGCCCTTGAGCAGGCTGTGTTAAGCAAACTCACTAATTTGGCAGCTCCTGAATCACTACTAACATCCTCACTCAGAGAGTTCAAATGGGTGTCACTCGTGCTCCAAACCACCATTTCGCCTCCTACTGAGCTGGTCGCGACAGCATTCAATAGCATGAGAGCGTGCTCGACTTCATCCGAGCTGCCGCCACTGCTTGAGTCCATACTAGAACCTGGATCTGTGCTCTTGTTCCGGGTCGAACTTGAAGCAGCGCAAGCGGTCTCAAGCAAACCGGGAACAGCGTCTGCGTTCACGGTAAGGAGGAGCTTTCCTACGGCAGTTGCCACGGCGTCGCTCCCTGCGTGCTTCTTGAGGACCATTGAGCAGGTATCAAGCGTGGCCGCTGCCGCCGCTGTGGCTGCAGCGGACCCGCCCGCGCTTCCCAAAGAGCTCTTTCTCCGAGCACTTCCTCTAGGTCCTCCGCTGCCACCTGCGAGCGTCGACTTTCGGCGCCCCGAAGGCCCACCCACGTACCCACTGTCGCGTCGGGCACTGCCTCTAGTCCCAAAACTGCTCCGAGGCCCTGCGCCCATAGCTTGAGAAGAGCGGTGCTTCGCAGTCGACCCCATCGCTACCAGGCCACTGCCCCCCGTCCCGTTGGGCAGAGCACCTGGGGCAGTGACCAGCTCGCTCTGTCGCCGCTTCACGGCGTTCCGCTGCTGAATCTCCGACCCTCGCTGCGCGACCATGCAGGCCGTCACAATCGCGTGCTCTTGGGCGCGCATGCTGCTGCTACTCTTGCTGCTTCCGTCACTGCTGCTGTTGCTAATGCTATTGCTGCAACTGCTGCTGCTGCTGCGAGCGTCGACATCTTCGCTGAGGGCCTTGAGGCAGTCGAGGGCCGTGCTGACAGCCGCGGCTGCCACCTCATCGCTGCCACTGGCTTTGGTCAACCGTTCCATGGCAGCGACACAGCGCACCACTGAGCTCACGTCGTGGCAACCAATGCGTTGCTGCGTTAGTGCTCCGAGCAGGCTGAGCATGCCCGTGTCAGCAAGTTTGCTGGCTGCTCGTGGGTGCAAGGCCACCTGAGTTCATGAGGGGTTGCAGGTTCATACGATTAAGAAAAAGGGGGGTGCAGCATATGGAAGTAAAGGGGAGACATAAACGATAAAGAGGCACTTGGTCAATCTTAAAGAGATCTTACGAGGCAATCTTGTTGAACAAGTCCTCCTAGTGAAACACATAATCTGTTCTGCACGGCGCACATCTAGCTTGCTTGCCTACCTTTTCGAAGAGCAGGAGCGCCTTCGCCACTGGATCGCCTGCTCCACTGCTGCCATCGTCTTTAAGCTGGAGCGTCATCGTTAAACTCGTCGTTAAGCCGCTTCCCTCAGCGATAGCGTAGGCATGTCTTGAGTCCTCCGCCAACGCTGCCAGGCAGTCTGAGGCGCAGCTCAACACCTCCAGGCTCTTGGGGTGCTCCGCCAGCGCCGCCATCACGACATTCGACGCCCGCACGTCCAAATCATCGTGGGCGCGGGCTGCCTTGGTAAGCACGTTGATGGAGTAGCTAGCGAGCTGGCGAAACTTGGCATTCTTCTCGACGGCGTTCACCAGCGCGTTGAGCTTCTGGTTCTCTTCGCTTTTCAGGCTGCTTTGCGGACTGCTCATGGCTTTGGCCACTGTGTTTATCGTCGAAACTTTGCGGGCCGCCGACTTGAATCGAGCTAGCCCCTTGCTTGAACTCATGGTGGGCACTTAGTATCTCAAACGTCTAGGGTAGGATATTGGCAGGATGAGTGCTCCGCCGGCACCCTCAAGGCCGACTCCACATGTGTCTCACGCTCAATGAATGAACAAATCAAGCGAGCCCGGATGCCCGGAAGCGATCTTTTATCATTGGAGCATTCTTGAATTCTTACCAGATTATTACGGTAAAACCAAGGGTCCTTGGTAAAACCAAGGGTATCTACAACAGTGGACACCATTTATAAATGGTGTCCCCTGTCCGCCCTGTCTACAAATCCTTGGTAAAACTTTGAGTTATCCTCAAGAGATAAGTATGTACAAAGACTAGTTTACCGCCTGATCCCGGGGTGGGTGGTGGTCTGGGACCGCCAGAGAAAAAGGGCCATTCTTTTTCTATCCCTGGGGGGGGGAACTCCCGAAATATTTATATACTTGCCTGCTGGTTGAGGCAAAACCGATTTTTCTGAGCCCCCCCCGAGGGGGGACTGGATTTAGTAACTAACAGGCAGGGTGCCATCTAATCGGCGTCTACT
>Ga0307982_1001179_pt1 | contig 21100 bp, 7 predicted proteins | sample OrgLakmetagen989_FD_201847 | JGI IMG/M metagenome (GOLD analysis project Ga0307982, IMG submission 201847) | Saline water microbial communities from Organic Lake, Antarctica - #989 | ecosystem: Environmental > Aquatic > Non-marine Saline and Alkaline > Saline | place: Antarctica: Organic Lake... | reverse complement strand
CATCCTCTTCATCTTCGTCGGTTCCTTCTTCTTCTTCTGGCACTGCGTCCAGCTCGATTTTGTCTTCGAGATCAACATCATGGCCGCCGCCGGTGTCGTCTTCTTGCGTCACTGCAGCCGTAACCAAGTGCACAGCGTTGCGAAACAACCCTTTAGCGTACGCGTCGGCGAGCAACAAGCAGCGTTTCTCCGACGCCACGTCCAGCAAGAGGTCAGCAGGGTTCGCACGCCTCGCGCGCGCTGTCTTCGAATCCAACGCTGCTCCGGCTGCTGCCGCTGCTGCTGCTCTAGCGGCCGCCGCCTTCGCCGCATCGCCGATGACATCTACAGCAGCCTCAAAGGATGCGGTCGAATGATGGTGGTCATGTTCAGAGCCTTCGTCATCGGGGGGTGGACAAAGCTTGGCTTCTGCTGGAGCCTTGCCACTACCGTCCACACCATCCTCCTCGTTCTCATGCTCTTGAAGAAGTTGGAGATGAGAAGAAGGAGGTGCTTCCAGAGCGTCCAGGTAAGCGTGCACGCGAGGGAGCTCGCAAAAGCCCAGTTTGACCGCGCGCTGCAAGTACGCCGGCACGAAATCAGGCCGCCCTTCAAACACCACGCGGCCTCCTTCGCAGAGCACGACCACGCGGTCGAAGAGCCGAAAGATGTCTTCCCGCGGCTGGTGGATCGACAGCAGCACCGTGGTGCCACGCCGCGCTATCCCGCCCAGCGTCCTCACGAGACTCAGCGCCTGGTGTGGACGAATCAATACAAGAGTTAAAAAAAGTAAGGCAAATGATGAGCTTCTGGAGTGCGCGCGTCGAAGGTGAGAGGCATAAAAAAAAAAAAAAAAAAAAGGCGAAGAGAAAATACGGGCCGATGTATTCCATGCACACTACACACATTTCCCTTTCATCCATCTTCGGCAAAATGGACAACCGCACGCACCGTGGACGAGTCCAGCCCTGTAGTGGGCTCGTCCAAGAACAGAATCCCCGGCTCCACTACCAGCTCTTCGGCCACCGAGACCCGTCGCTTCTCGCCGCCCGACAAACCCCGCGTGAACTCCCCGCCAATGCGGGTCTCCGCGCACTTGCCTAGGCCCAACGCTTCGATGACGTCATCGACCCGGCCGCGGCGCGCCACGTCATCGGCATGAGCGGACGCGTGCGGGCCTTGCCCCGGCGGGCACCTCAGCTTGGCATGAAACAGCAGGTGTTCCTTCACGGTCAAGGTGCCTGGCAAGACGTCGTGTTGGGGCACGTACCCGCTCACGTCAAGCATTTGCTGCGAGGAAATGGCGCGGCCGTTGACTTTGATGATGCCACTCGTGCGGTGCAAAGGTTTGCGCCCAGCCTTCAAGTGTATGCACACACACATTGGGTCAAAAAAGGTGTGACATAAAGGTGCACAAGTGGGAAACAGTGTGGAAGAGCGTTCGGAAGTGGGGTGAAACTGAACTTTTTAAAAACGGAGAGCACGCATGCACAATGGTTGATAGTAATTTTGTGTTTCTGCTCAACATACCAAGCAGTCGAGCAGTGACGTTTTGCCTGCACCCGAGGGCCCCATCAGAGCCGTGAGGCCGCCTCGGCGCGCAGTCGCGCCCACGTTGGTTAAGATTTGCTTTTCAAACACTCCCGCGGTGTCGTTGGTGTTCGGCTCTTCATCGCCAAAGCTGACATCGCAGGGGTCAGGGCCGTCTCCGCCACTGACGACATCGGAAGGATCGGGCAGCATTACTTCCTGCCCTTGTCCTTTTCCTAGCTCTTCATCTCGTGTGGAAACGTCACCACTGCTGTGGCCGCCGCCGGCGCTCCTACTGCCACCGGTGTTGTTCTGGTTGCCATTGCTACTCAACGGGCTTCGTTGTTCTTGAAACGCCGCGTACTGCGCTGCTCCGGCCGCGTGTAAAGCCGACAGTTGGTCCGACGACCGGGCCGGCACCCACAAGTGGATCCCGTGCCAGCTCAGGGACGCGCCGGCGCCGAACTTCGATGCCGATTGGCCCGTCGGGTCGTAGCCGCTGTCCGAAGACTCGCACGACCCCACGCGCGCGCGCTCCCCCACCGGCGCAGAAACAGCAGCATCACCGCTAGCCACCCCCATCATTTGGTCCATCATGTGCTTCATGACCTCGTCTTCGTCGTAGTCGTCCTTGTTGCGGCGGCGCTGCTGGCCCTCGAGCTGGCGCAGCGCGGCTGAACCCGACGGGGACGCCGGGCGGGAAAAGGCCGAATCTTCGAGCGAGGAGGCGTTGGAGGAATCGTTCGAGGACCCGCTGGAAGTCGACAGCGATTGGTTGCCCGACGAAGACACTTGCGTGGTCCTTGCCGAGCCTAGAGGCTGCACCAATGGGTTGGTCTGCGACTCGATGACGTCACTGTGAGCACCAATAGCGCGACCAGCAGCACCGCTGCCGCCCGAGGCGGCTGCCGCCCGCGCGGCGAGCCCTTCTCGGAGCTTGAACCCCGCTTGTTTCGCCTGCTCGCTGCGGCGGCGCAGAAACTCCAGCAGCACCGCCGTGCCCAGCACGCCGCAGGTGGCCCCCAACAGGGTGGCTTCTTGCCAGGCCAAGCCGCGGGGCACGTAGCGGTGGGTGTCGGCATACGAAATCTTGCCGCCCCCCGTGGTGTTGGTGAGGTTGTACAAGCAGGTCCCCACGTTGCAGGTCATGCTCATGGGGTTGCTGCCCGCGCCGCCGCTTTGCGCGTAGTAGCACACGAAGGTGCCGTCGGGGTTGGGGTCTTTGAGGCACGAAATGGAGAACTCGTAGCCGTTGGCCGGGTACACGTTGCACTGCATAAATTGGGAAAACACGACATCAAAAGGAAGACAAGACAACTAAGAATATACAATTCAGATGTGCACTTCGTTGACGTATCATTGTTTAACATGCGCCGTAATCAAGCCCGTGTAGTTTACGCGAGCAACAAATAAAAAAGAAGGGAAGACTTGAAAAAAAAAAGGGCTACACACCTTGTGCATGTCATATTCCTTGCCCACGCCTGGCACGTCATCGCAATTGTTGACTCCACCCGGGCAAACTGGTAAGCCCTTTGGGGGGCAGCTGATGTCCGTGGACCCGCAGTCGTAATTGTAGCAAGTCTGGGAAGACACGTCGGTGCCCTTGACGTGCATGCAGGGCCCTTCGGTGATCACGCACTGGTCCAGGTCGCCCGACCACACGATCGGGTAAAAGTAGTCGAAGCGGCCGGGCTGGTCTTCGGCCCACGAGTTGCTGTGAATGCCGGCATTCATTTCGAGGCTGATGGACCCAGGCGACGCGGCGGTGCCGTAGCCCGTGAAGGTCCAGTCGAACCGCGTCGTGGTGGCCCCGTCCGAGCCGTCTAGGTTCTTGTACGTGCCCTGCAGCGGGCACACGTACTTGGACTGCGCGTCTTCGCCCCCACCGCAGGAGCACGAAAACTTCTTCCCCAGCACGGCTTCTTCGGACGTGGCGGGCGCCATTTGCGTGTTGGTGCACTCAGTAGCCTCGTGCAATATGCCACTTACGTTGAGAGGCGGGCACACGCTGTCGGACAGGCACAAATCGCACAGGGTCCCGGCCCAACCGTCGCAACACTCCGGGCCCAAGTTCAAGTATTCGTTGTCGGACGACGCTGTAGGGTCTGTTCCCTTGTAGCCTTTGCAGGTGCACGTGGCGCTACAGAGGCGTGACGATGAACAGGTGCAGAAGAAGAAGAAGAAGAAGACTAAGTGGTGCAGAAGAGGACGCCCAGATAGTCAGTTAGTTTGTTAAATTTTCAATACAGCGAATGAAAATTGCTCGATGAATATGGAAACCTATAGAGGGGCAGATCTTTCACACGGCTTTCCAACATGTTTAGGACTGAAAGGACCGAAGCTGGAGAAGAAGGAGACAAGGGTGTATACCGGTTGGTAGCTGAAAAGGACTTACCAGCTTGTCATATCGTTCAAAGCCACGCTCGCTTGAGTGTAACGAAACAAAGCGTGATCATCGTTGCACACCATGTCGGGAAACCATGTGTAGGTTTGAGAGCAGTCTGTTGATGTGTAACACGACGACAAGTGAAACGAGTAGTATATTATTCTAGACTAGAGTCACAGGAGAGACCGAGCTACAAATAGTGCAAGGCAGGCAAATTGTTTTTTTCTGCACGTAAGATAGCGCACCTTCGCCTAGAGGCATCAGGTACGTTGGAGTTCCACCAAACACGAAGCCTGTGCTCCATGCTAAGGCAACGAAAACCATCATTTTGCGAGCAAACTCGTTGGCACAACCGTACATAATTTTACAAACAGCCTTTTTCAACTCAAAGTGCCGCTGGGACCTAGGTTTTAGTCAGGCCGGTGACGAAGCTCGTCGTGGGTGTAATGCAGGCAAGCACGCTGTCACCGCACTCAATAATATCTTAAGACGTATCGTCCTCAATTCGACGAAATGCCCATTGCGAGCCGGGATGCCACGATGCCACGGTGCTGCCTCCACAAAAAAAAAAATCATTGCACACAACTAAAACAACGAAATATTCTAGGTATACTATAATACTATAATAGGGCAGTAAAACTGTGGAGTTGCCCGCCGCCCTGTCTTGCGTGCCTGTTGCCTGTTGCCTGTTGCCCTCTCCGCACTGTTTGCCCTCTGCCCTCGCATCTCGCATCCATCTCAGCTCTGCCGCTCTGCCCTCTGCCTGGCTAGCTAGACTACTCCTAGCCAGACTCTACCCACGACTCACAGCCATTTTACACTTGGTGCTAATATGTTTCGCGCGTCGTAGGATATTGATATTAGACTCTCTCTGTCCGCTGCCAGCTGCTTCTGTACTCAGCTCGAGCAAGCTATAGTTGCACTTAGCTTCTACTTCTTTTTTCATCAAGAGTTCTTCTCTGACCGTTTCGAAAGCTTTCACTCCATGAAGACCCCTACTTCTACTCGAATTTAATTGACCTAGTGTGAGCGAGGATGATGAAGTTGATAATACTGATTTCATGCGTCGGGCCACTGAGTGCATCTCTCTTCAACAATCTTGACCCTGGAGCACGCGTGGCCCACTTTTCGGACACGTTGAGCCAAGCTCGAGATCGTTTTGCAAAGCGAATTATCCGACGCTCAAAATCAAGCGACGAACCGGTGGGCACCTCTCGAAATTTGCTAGCAGCCTTGGAATCGCGTTCGTGGGGCTTCTTGGCCGAAAGTCCACAATGGGGGCAGCCTGCAGCGACTACGAAATCTCCCGCGGGCCAAATTGTTGCGTGGACTCAAAAACTGCCGAAAGGAGAACCGGGAAGCGGGTCTTCCGTGGTGAAGGCGCGTGGACTAGTGCGAGCTACGCCGCAAGAAGTGTTCGACCTCGTCTGGGACTCCAGCCGCGTCTTCGAATACAACAAGTACACCGGTGGGCGCACTGACGTGGCGACCCTGGGGCCGAAGACCAAAGTCGTCTGGAACCGCACCCGCCCGCCAGGCGCCAAACCGCAAGACTTCTGCACCATTCTGCATGGAGTTCCTCAAGCGAAGGACGGCACGCTGCTCCTGCTCTCCACAGCTACGACCCACGCCGCCGTGGCGCCTTCTGCTGCGTTTGCCCGGTCAGAAGTGCTGCTGGGTGCAAATTTATTGCGTCCCGTGGGGCCCAAGCTAACTGAAGTCACTACGGTAAGCCATGTGGTTACCAACGGAATTCCCAGTTTTCTCGTAGAACGGGTTGCCGCTTCGAGCGCTGCGGACTTTATCAAAACCGTGGACGAAGTACTCGGAGGAAAGAGCTCTACCTTAACGGCTGAATCTGCGGACGAGGCTTCTCTGCCAAATACAAACGTTGGTGCGCAGCCACGAAGTCAAAGCAAAACTCCACTGAATGTTCACTGGCATAGCAGCCGCTTCAAAATTAATTGCTGATGCCCGTAGGCGGTGTACTCGAGTAGAGAGCAACGACCGAAAGCTGTGGGGCTCATCGGAGAATATGAACGTTTGCTTGATAACAAGGCGCACACAAAAATGACTTCAAGTACAAGCCGCACACAAAAGGACTTCAAGTTTTGATTTTTTAAAGAAAGCTAGGACTGATATTAATAACTCGGTTGCTGGGGAACTAGAGAAACGGACATGATTCCACTAAAAAGGTTATTCATACTCAATATTCAAATTCATCAAAGGATTACGAAACCAGCTACTTCTGTAACCTGCAACCCGCTAGCATCAATATCAGTTATCAGAATTGGCTTGAGCTTGTGCTTGTGCGCTTTTGCACTGTGCACAAGACACAGGACACAGGACACAGGACACAGGCCTTCGCTTCGACCTATAATGCCTATAGATAGCGGGAAAGTAGTGCGAAGTGTAGTGGTATGCAAGTGTCGTAAATTATTCCTTAGCGGCGAAGGCGTGGATGTGGATTGTTTAAAACACTTTTTTTTAAATTACAGGCCCTTTGGGGCGTCATTAAAGGATCGACATGAAGAAATAAAAGCACAGCAGCGGATAAAAGGAGGGCGACTTATGCTGGTACTAGAGTAGGGGCTAATCAGGCAAAAATTCCCGAATGTCTTTTCTTTCCAAATTCCAAATCGAATGCAACAATATTTTACGACACCGTTTTTTAATCTGGGTTGAAATATACGTAGCGGCAGCCCTCTCTGCTCTGTTTTTGATTTTTGATGCGTCAGATCGTTCGTCTGCCGTGCTCAAAATGCATGACGTGTCTTTCATATTATTCTTGGAGGTGAACTTAGGCGACATTTAGGCTCATCTACGCCTGAGAGTAGTCCTAGGAATTTACCAACATAATTTCACTTGGAAGACTTCCATTTAAAGAATCATTCTTAAGGTCTAGCAGTCAGTCGTTGGATTGAGTGAGCTCTATAATATAAGGTATGCGATCAGAACTTTCATTAGTTCTTGCAGCAGTGTCCCTTCTCGCACCCGGGGCCGCCTTGCTGTCCTCTTCTAGCGTGACCTCAAGTCGAAAAGTACCTCAAACAGTAGCTCCTGCTTCAAGGACCCCTGAGGGACATTTTGAGGCGCCAAAGGTTGACGCAGACACGCGATGGAGGTACTGTACTATTTAGACCTGTGAGATCAATGTTGGCGCTATTCCATCTCGTCACTGGCTTCTACTACAAGTTTCGCCTCCATAGTAACTATCAATCTTCACGCGTTTTTTTCTCTTCGGTATTTGCATGTCATTTCACCTTCATGTTTTCATGTTAACGGAATTTCGACGGCGCTTCCTTTTGTTGCACATTTGCGTGCACTTAGCCGCTGGCCGGTCCTGCCTTTAGCACCGTATGCGCGGCACAAAACCGACATAGCTGAGGTGATTCCGGGCCGCATGTGGACGTTCGACCAGATACAGGGCACTCTGTACGTGCATGTGCCAGTGCGCATGACGGTGGTGAAGCTTGGAGCTTCGGGCCCGCCTGGCTCCAGCCGCCTCTTCGTGTTTGCGCCGGTGGCGCCTACTCAAGAGGTCCTCAAGGCCGTGCGGGCGCTCGAAGCGGAACACGGTGCTGTCGCGTACGTGATTTTACCCACTGATGCCGTGGAGCACAAGGCGTACGCAGGCGTGTTCGCGCTCAATTTCCCGCAGGCTTCGGTGTGGCACACAGGAGGGCAGTACTCGTACCCGTTGAATTTGCCGTTGCCCTTCTTGGGTTACCCCGTGGGCCGGACCAATGCGCTGCCCGCGGACCCTGCCGACGCGCCATGGGCCAAGGAGTTCCCTGGCGAGCTGGACTTTGCTACTTTAGGACCCTTCAAGGCGAAAGGGGTGGGGGGCTTCGGAGAGACGGCATTCTTCCACCAACCGACCAAAACTGTGCTCATTGTGGACGCCATTGTGAAGGTGCCTACGGAGCCGCCGGCCATCTTAAACGACGACCCCCGCGCGCTCATTTACCACGCCCGCGACGACTTCAGCCAAAGCGTGGAAGACAACCTTGCCACTCGCCGCAAGGGCTGGAAGCGCATTGCCCTCTTTGGGTTGTACTTCATGCCGGAAGCGCTCACCGTGGTGGAAACGAAACAATGCTTCGAAGACGCCAAGAGCACACCACCTGACATGAAGAGCCTCGGCTGGAACGGTTTGTTTCCGTTTGAATGGAACAACCAAAAAGTGGACGAGTCGTTCGCAAAGCTTCAGGCTGGGAGCGGGCTTCTGGTCGCGCCCATTTTGCAGACCTTAATCCTCAACCGTAACCCCGAGAAAGTGCTAGCATGGGCGGACCGCGTTGCGGCATGGCCGTTCACCACCATCGTGCCCTGCCATTTGGAGTCGCCCATCAAAACTACGCCTGCGGATTTCCGTGCAGCGTTCAGTTTCCTAGAGGAAGACAGCAGCGGCCCGGAGCTGTTGCTCAGCCAGCTCTTGGGCGGCGGGCAGCCGAGGCCAGTACCCCCCAAGGGCGACTTGGCCGCGCTCGAAGAAGCGGAAATTGGGCTGGTGGAGGCGGGGTCGCTGTTTGAGCGCGGAGAAAAAGTGCCTCCAAAGAAACCGCGTCTCTTAAATTTCTGATGCAGTTGTGCAGTTCTGTTAGAAGTAAATTTATGTATACGGCACGTGAATTGCGCGTGAAGCATAAATCAAGTATGTAAACCATGCGCGAAGTGAATTTTCAGCCAAAGTTGCGTTTTTACGTCACGCGTTGAGGCTGTATACCTTCTTTCCGCGTGATTTAAGCGCAATTCACGCGCAATTCATGCGCCAAATTTACGCCGAATGGAATTAACCCAGTTTTTAGCCCTTAGCCCTGGCGCGTGGATCGCGCGTTGACGTGAATCGAGACCTTGGGCAGTGCAGGAGGCAGAGGCACACAGTAGATATTTCCAGTTAAAAGAAGGAAAGAAAGAAGGAAAGAAGGAAAGAAAGAAAGAAAAAAAGAAAGAAAGAAAGAAAGAAAGAAAGAAAGAAAGAAAGAAAGAAAGAAAGAAAGAAAGAAAGAAAGAAAGAAAGAAAGAAAGAAAGAAAGAAAGAAAGAAAGAAAGAAAGAAAGAAAGAAAGAAAGAAAGAAAGAAAGAAAGAAAGAAAGAAAGAAAGAAAGAAGGGTCCGTAGAGATGAACACATTTCGAATTCAGAGGTGCAAATTTGAATCATAAAGACATATACCAGCGGCAGTTCTTGACATTTCTATGGACTTATAGCACCCAACGAGGGATTTGGTGACTTGATTTTGGTGATAGCAATTCCAATTCTATGTAGTTCTAGGTCTTTAGTAAATAGTTCGTGCTTGTGGCTTGTGGCATCTATTCATTTCGGGGTGAGGTGCTCATCAGGTCAGCGTAGGTTGATCTGATTTTGCCATTGTTCTCAAAAAGACGAATGGCAATGTTTAGCTATGGCGATGTTTTTAAGCGTTCTAGAAGAAGAGCTTCCCTTCCCAGAGCTATTGCATGCCCCATTTTCATTCGAGCTTCTGCTTGTAAACTATTTCTGTTTTGCGTTAAGGAGTTTATTTACGGAGCCAGCCTCGAGGAGGCAATTCGCAGTATGTATAGCTAATGCGATTCTACCGAATTAATTTCTCCATAGCACCCCGTATCTTAGTTCATGTGATCCCCGCATGCGCGTATGCGGCCTCTTCGCGCGTGTGCTCATCAGGAGACCAGGAGACCACGGGAGGGGGAGGGGGTTTCTGTTTCTGACGGTTTCTTTACTGTTTCTCTTTCTATATTATATTAGTAAAATGCCTTAACTTTGCGTGCAAGAGCGTTGTAGCGTTGTGCGGCCCACAGTTTATCGTCCTAACAGCGCCACCTCTTAATCTCCAGGCAGTTATTGCCTGGGGGCGCCCTTACCTCTAATCGCTTCAAGTGGCAACTGATATGGAGGGCGTAGCTAAGCGGCCGCCGGCCGTACCGGCCCATTTGAAGTACCGCACCAGGACTGTTAACAGCGGCATGATGCAAGACACCAAACTGCGGCCCTCGGAGATGGTAGCCACGTTAACACAAGCGAGTGCGCCAAGCGCTCACCCTGAAGTACCGTCGGATGGGCCGCAAATTGTAGAATTTTTGGACCTTAGCAGTACCACTACCCAGACCAATTCTTCAGTGGAGTTGGACCGGCCCATCTTTCAGCCTTATCCACACGTGCTCAAGTTCCCTCAGTACGAGCCTTTTGGGGTGTACGAGCAAACACTCTTTTTTCGCAACAACGACAGCGTTTCGCGGAGAATACGAGTAATGCCACCTGAGTCTCCGTTCTTCGAGGTAATAGGGCCTCGGTCGCCCGTTGGTCTGAAGGAGCTGGAGCACGGTAAAATTGGCCCGGGCATGGAAGTGGTTTTCATCGTCAAATTTCGCCCGCAGGAGGTCAAAGACTACAAAGTTGAGCTCGTGTGCGTCACTGAGCGTGAGAAGTTCCTCGTGCCGGTAAGTCACCTCTCGCTACCATACTCATGCTCCACCTTACTGTTGAGTCCTGCACCTGCCCGATGTTGTTGTGGCCTCACTATCCTGTGCACCCAAACAACCCGCCTTGGTCTTCCTCTCTTTCTAGACCTACTGTTTGTTGCTGTGTGCATAATTGTTTCACTAGCTTATGCGTGCCCTTTTCATATATCATTCCATTCACTCGATACCTACCGGTATTCGTGCACTGTTGCTTTTCATTCCCCTCTTCCTCCCCACCATTATTTTCCTACTCCCCCCTGTTAAGGTGCACGCCCTCGGTCTGCAAGCAGTGCTCAACTTGCCCGATGACGTCGACTTCGGGGTTTGCCCGGTCAAGTCCAAAAACGTGAAGACCATTTTAACGCAAAACGTAGGCACCGCGCTCGCGAAATTTACGCTGCGCTGCACGCCCCCCGCGTTTGAAGCGTTTCCAGCGGAAGGGCTAGTGGAGCCAGGCCAAACGGTCATGGTGGAGGTGCACTTCATTCCTCAGCACGCCACCGCGTGCGAGGGTGAGCTCGTAGTAGCCTACGAAGACGGCGACCAAGTCTTTGTGAGCTTGCGCGGGGTGTCCGAAAACGTCGGGGTCTTTCTGTCCACCTCCGCAGTGCAGCTAGACGCGGCCTACATCTCGCTGTCGTCGCAGAAGTCCATCAAGGTACAGAACCGCAGCGAAATTCCCGTCAAGTTCAGCTGGAAGCAGTTCGCAAACGAAGTAGAAGAAGAATTCGAGCGCCAGCGGCTGTTCGCGGACTTGGCAGCGATGGAAGAGCTCGAAGAAAACGCGCTGGAAAACGAGTTCGACCAACAGCGTGAGTTCGGCGACTCTTCAGCAGTTGGCGAACAGAACATCGACAGCAGTAGCGGACTGGCCGCAGGCAACCAGGGAAGCAACGGCGGCGACGATGACGACGAAGAGCTTTCGGGGGACGAGGCAGCGGTGCCGCGCCCTTTGCGCGAAGCGAGAGCGGCGCTAAGCCGCAAGTACCGCCACTTGCGAAGAGCCTTGGAAGAGGACCACATGGGCTTCAACGACGCGAGTTTTGAAGTGAAGCCGGCGAGTGGGGAGATTTGGGCCAACAGCGAAGTGGAGGTCACCATCACCTTCCGCCCGGACACCGCCGCCGACTACGCGTGCTGCGGCTACCTGGACGTGGTAGGCCGCGACGAGCGGTTGTCGCTGTTGCTGAACGGGGTGGGGATCGGGCCCAAAGCGGTCCTCAGCTACGACGTGCTCGACGTGGGGGACGTGTTCGTGAACTCTACTTATGCCTATGCGCTGAGCGTGATCAACCGGGGCGACATTCCGTGCACTTGGCGCATGCCGCCGTCCCAGACCCCGTTCGGGAGCTCGTGCTTCACCTGGACCCCCACTAAAGGGGTGTTGCCAGTTGGGGGGTCGCAACCGCTGGACGTCACGTTCAAGAGCGGGATTTTGGGAGAGTTCAACGAGACCTTCAAGGTGCAGCTCAAGGGCAGCAACGAGCAGCTGGCGTGCCAAATGAAAGGCCACGTGATTGGGCCCACCTTCAAGTTCGACGTGGACGTGATGGACTTTGGGCTGGTGTCCTATGGCTTCGCCCACACCAAAACCATGGTGATCACCAACACTTCGGACATATCTATGGAGTTTGCACTGGCCATTCCACAAGACGGCGCGTTCACGGGCAAGCCCGAGTTTACGGTGGAGCCGAACCGCGGCGCGCTGGAGCCGGGCGCCACCATGCCCATCACCATCACCCTGGTGTCCCTCTCGGTGAAGCCCTACGACTACTTCCTTACGGTGGACGTAGCGAACGTCGGGGAAGGCTTGTTGTCGGTGCCGGTGCTCGCCGAGTGCCAAGTTCCAACGGTTGAAGTGGGCACCAAAGAAATTGACTTCGGGGAGTGCTTCGTGCGGTACCCCTACGACCAAGAGCTTACCTTGGTGAACTCGTCGCCAGATTTGAGGGGCAAGTTCGAGGTGGTGGCTCAGGAAGACGGCACCAAGGTGGTGGCGGAATTCGTGGCCGAGCCGCCGAGCGGCGAGATCCCGGCGGGCGGCGTCACCAAAGTGCGCATTCGCCTGGTGTGCATGAAGCTGGGGCAGTTTCGGCTGCCGGTGTTCGTCACGGTGGCCGGCTCGGTGCTCCCGCCCCTGGCCTATACCCTGACGGCGTTCGTGCGCGGGCCGAAAGTGGCGGTGGACCCGGCTGATGTGATTCACTGGGGCAACACCGATTGCTTGTTTGACGCGCCGCGCCCACTGGTACTTACCAACCAAAGCAGCATCCCAGCCCCTTTCAAGGCGTTCATCAAGAACGCGCGGTCCAAGTACCGGCTGGACGTGCGGGAAGGGGTGCTGGCGCCCCGCGAAACCGCGACCCTCACGGTGACCGCCAACCTCGACGACACCATCGTGCACCGCGACAGCTTGCACTTGATTGTGGAAGAAGGCGACAGCTTCGAGCTGCCTCTCATGGCTAAAGGCGTCGGCACCACTTTGTTTTGCCACGAGGACTTGGCGGCCATCTCGTTTGGGCCGCGGTTCACCGCGCACCAGTTCGAGCGCAAGATCACCCTCGAAAACAAGGGCCGCCGCGCGCAGTCCATCAAGTGGCTCAACCAAACCGCCCAAGACTACCAGCAGGCGTTTGCGGCGGCTGAAAAAAAGAAAGCGATCGATGAAGCGCAGGCCAAAAAGAAGGGCGCCGAAGGGGGCGCCAAGAAGGCCGCCGGTGGAGGCAGCAAAGCAGCCAAGGCCGTCGAAGCCGAAGCCTATGCTGACGCCAAGGCCAAACTAGTGCCGGTCTTTTCGGTCTTTCCAACGGAAGTGGAGCTGCGGCCGCGCACGGCATGCACCTTCACGTTCCGCGGCTACACCACGCGCAACGGCACGGTGGAAGAAACCCTGGTCTGTGAATCCCGCGTGGGGAAAGAGAAAGCAGCGAAAGTGGTGTACAAGACGGTGGTTTCCGCCAACTTCACCAACCCGCTGCTCGATTTCGCTACCCCTGAGGGGGGACTGGACTTCACATACGTATGGCGCCAAGAAGACGACGAGGTCGAGAACGACGGCAGTGGCAACAATAACGACAACGCTCACCTCCAGCAGACGCAAATGCTAGGCTTAACCAACCGCACGACGCTGCCGCTGGCGTTCTTGCTGAAGGCGAGCGCGCCGTTCTACCTGGACCGAGCGGATTGGCTCTTGGAGCCCGGGGAAACTTGCACGGTGGCAGTGAATTTCGACCCGACTTTCCGTGGCACCCGCGAGTCGGAAGCGGTGGAGTCCAAACTGACCGTAGTGTACTCGGATCACCCGCAGCGCGACACGGTGGGCGTGCGGGCCAACATCCATTACCCCAACTTGAACTTCGAAACCCGGGTGGTGAACTTCGGCAGCGTGCTCAACGACACCACCAAAACCCTTGCCGTGCGGGTGAAAAACGTGTCCACCGTGCCCTGCGACTTTGCCTGGTCCTTCGTGGAAGATTCGGAAGCGGCGAAAGCGGGCGCCACCACCAAGCGCCCGTACGTAGCAGTGAACCAGGTCTTTGACATATTGCCGATTCGGGGCCAGCTCCTGCCGGGCGATGAAGAAGACATCGAGTTCGTGTACTATGGCCACGCGCACCGCAAGTTCAAAGGTTCCGCCCTCTGCGAAGTGGTCGGTGGGCCGGGCTACGAGCTCGCTCTGCTGGGCGAAGCGAGCACGGTGGGCTTCAAGCTGGACGTCGGGCTCTTGGACTTCGGGAAAGTGCTCTACGCGCATCAGGCCACCAAAGAGTTTTACATTCACAACACCACCAAGGTGGCGTTCAGTTATGGCGTAGTGGCGCTCAGCGAAGAAGGGCCGTCGGGGCGCCCGAACGTGGTCACGGTAGCCCCAGCGCACGGCGTCGTAGCTGCCAACGACAAGCAAAAAGTGGTGGTGCGTTTCCGCCCGGGACTGCCCGAGCGCCTCTTGGTGCGCCTGCAGGTGACTTGCGCTCACTTCGAGCCTGTGGTGTTGCCGGTTTACGGGGAAGGCGTCTTTCCAGGCATTGCCATTTCGCTGCCAAGAGACGCGTCGCGGCAGTTGTCGTGGACTGCGCCGCACGAAGAGCTGGAACCCAACAGCGAAGAAGAAGAGGAAGATGAAGAAACCAAGACTTCAGGTGATGTCACGAGCAGCGAGGGCGCTGCGCTAGCCTCGATGACCATGGCGACGGCAACGGTGCCTGCTTCAAGTGCTGCAAACAACCCCAACACGCTGCAGCTGGTGGCGGAAGGCTACGACAGCAACGACGACGACTCCTTGGGCGACTTAGGGTCTCCGGGCTACCGCACCTACGGTGGTGGTGGCCCAGGCGACGGCAGTGGCAGCGGCGGCGGCCTGCGCGGCACCACCAGCCACGGTGGCAGGCCCCTCTCCAAGCGGGCGGCGCTGAAGCGGTTGCGGCAGCAGCAGCCGTTTGGGAGGCCGACCACCTGGCCCGAAACCCTGGAGCAAGCCAAGCTCACGTTGGCCCAGCCGGACCTGAGCCGCACTCCACCTGGTGCTATTGAGCTGTACCCGCCCGCGCCGTCTGCTCTGAGCGCTACTTATGGGGCTAATGCCAACGGTAACCTCGATACCCAGCGCACCGGCCGTCAGTCTACGGTGCGCGGCTCGGCCAGAAGCCGGATGGACTCGGGCCGACGGCCGTCGGTTCGGGGCGGCGGAAGCGGGCCGTCGGCTCGGTCGCAGTCCACCAGCCGGTCTAGCATGAAAGGCAAGCCGGGCATGGGCGCGGGCGCTGCTGCTGCGGCACCGGTGGCTGACCAAGACTCGATGGTGGAGCACGAAGCCAACCGCCTGGTGTTGTGCGACTACTTGCTCGGCAAGTACGCCGGCCGGGAAATGCCGCCGCCGCCGAAGGAGCCCGCGCCAGCCGAGGACGAAGACGACAATTTGTCGTATGACCCGGAAGGAGGACTGGGTCTGGATGGCCATGACGGTGCATTTGCAGCGGAGCAAGCGCTTGACGTGACCCCCAAAGTGCCCAAGCTTCAACTCACGGCGCGCGACGGTGACGGCCCGATGCGTTCCGCTATGGTACCCGGGAACGGCACCGCTGCTCCTGGTGGGGACGCCACTGGAGCTGCTACGAAGCCGCCTCCTGCGCCAGCTGCCACTGCGACCACGGGCAGCAAAGCGGCGACGAACAAGAAGAAGTCGTCAGAGCGCGGCAAGCCCAAGGAATGGGTGGTGGCGTGGCACGAGTGCGACTTTGGGAACGTGGTGCGCGGCGTGACTCGCAAACGCGTCTTCAAGATCACCAACACCTCCGCGCAAGGCGCCCTCTCATGGCAATTCGATTCCCACGTGCTCGACGGGAGCGGGTTTTCCCTGGACCCGCTCAAGGTGGTGCGGTTGGCTGAGGGGGAATCGCTGCAGTTCGAAGTCATCTTTTTCGCGCACAAGGACTTGCCTTTGGGCCCTACCGAAGTGCTCCTGTCCCTCGACCTCAAGGGTGGGCCTTCCCTAGTGATTGCGTTCAAGGCCAAAGTCACAGTGCCCGAAGTGCGGCTCACAGTGGATAAACTCTCGTTTGGCGACGTCTGGGTCGGCTGCGCGCGCACGGCCTACTTCATGGTCCACAACACTAGCCCAGTGCGCGCAGAATGGGACGTCAAGGGCGCGGTGCCCGCTTCCAAGGATGAAGCGCGATTCACCCTGACTCCACGCATGGGCTCACTAGCGCCGGGTGACCGATGCCGCGTGGCCGTTGAGTTCATTCCGTTGGACGGGCAAACCTCCGCGGTGCGCCTGCCGCTGAAAGTAGCCCAATCCCGCAAGACCCGGTACTTGAGCTTGAGTGGGCGCGGCGTCGCGACGCGGCTCAGCTTCAGTCCGCCACTGCTTGAGCTGGGCCCGATTTTGCCGTATGCGCCGGAGGGAGCCACGGGCTACGTTACCCTGGTGAACCACTCAGACCGCGCGGTGGAAGTGTACTCCCTCGACTTCGACACCACGTACGCCGAAGAAGAAGGCTGCTTGCGGTACATGCCGGGCTACGGTAGCGATGACCTTTTGCGGCTGCCCGTGCGCCAACCGGGCGATCCGTTGGCGCCGTACGTGCTCGAAGAGCACGCCAAGGGTTTGGCCGTAGAAGCACAAGAGGTGCAGCGCCTGGCCAAGCAGCAAGAGCAGCTTGAAGCTGCAGCGGCGGCTGGCATCGCAGCAGAAGGTGCCGATTTGACCAGGGGCAGCGGCGGCACGGTAGCACTCGCAAACTTCGACAACAACAACAGCAACAGTTTGCTAGGCGGCGGTAGCAACTCCCTTATTGCCGCAGACCCCGCGGCGGACGGCCTGGCCTTACCAACGCCGAGGTGGAACCGAGTGGAAAGCGCGCGCATGAAAGGGCAAGCCTTGGACACCATTGTGATTGGGCCCCCACAAGGGGGCACGTCGTCGATGGCGAGCGGGCTGGCGAAAACCTACGGGTACGCGCTGCGCACGGTGGACGCTCTGGTGGACGAAGTGGCGTCGTCTCACTGCGACGTGGGCTTCGAGCTGAGAGTGGCCTTGGCGCGCCTCAAGCCTTCGGATGCATCACTGCTGCGCGACAAGATTCAGGCCCTTGAAGCAGCAGTGGAAGGCGAAGGCGGCGAAGCGCAGGAAGGCGAAGAGCCAAGTGTGGCTGCCAAGGAACTAGCGAAATTGAAAGCCCTGGCTCAGCCCAAGATGGCGCTGTCAGACGCTCTCCCTGAAGAAGTAGATGCTGCTGCCGATGCTGAGAATAAAGGTGACGATGGCGATGGCGGCGCTGCTGCTGCTGGCGGTGACGGCAGTGGCGAAGCCAGCGAGGCTGGAACGAGTGGAGCACCTCCCTCAGAGCCTAGCGAGCCACGAGTCTGCATCAGCGGCGAGCTGCTGGAAGCGGCAGTGAAGTGGCGACTGGCGCGCACCGACATGGGCCGGGGCCTCGTGATCGACTCCTTTGCGTCGGCTTACTTGCCCGATCCTTTGATCGTCGCTTCTGCCTTGGCACGCGCGCTGCCGTCTGCCACCTTGGCTTTGGTTGGGTTTCGCAACCGCGCGGCGTATTCTCGCCGTTTGGCGTCTCTATTTGAGGATGCGCAAGACGTGCTCGACCGCCTTCGTGATGACACGACGGTGCCCACGGAAGTGTTCTTGTCGGCCAAGGATTGGGCTGCGCGCATGGCCCAGGAAGAGGAAGAAGCGGCGCAGGCAGCCGAGGCCGCGGCCGCTGCAGAAGCCGAGCGCCTCGCCTTCATTGCTGAACGCAAAGCGCGCAAGACAGGAGGTGGCTCGCGCCCCAGCTCGACACTCACTGCCACGCGAGGCGGCGGCGGCGCAGTTGCAGCAGGCGGCAGCAGCGGCGGTCGCGGGAGTAGCGACGAATTTAGCGGGCCGTTTGTGGAGCTCAGCAACTTCGAAGTGAACATGCTCACGGAAGAGGGCCAAGTGCGCTACTACGCGGCCCGGCGGCAGCACTACCGCAACGTCGTGGAAGCAGCGCGTTTGGCACAGCAGAAAGTGGCGAAAGTGTGGAGCCCTGTGGCGGGCCTGTTGCCGCGCTCCGGTGAAGTGCCGTCGGCTCTGCTTGGTGACGAAGATGAAGGCGAGGCCAATGCTGCTGAAGGCGCTGATGGCGCCGCTGCTGCTACTGGAGAAGCGACAGAGGAAGTGGACGATGAGGACTCGTTTGACGAAGAAGCGGAAGACCCGCCAGAGCCAGAGCTGAAAGAGGGTGAGGTTCGCGAAGCCAAGACGCCGTACTGGGCTTTCGTGGACCTTTTGGCGCAGGCCAAGACCACTTTTGGCGACGTGTGTGCTCCTGACCCCATCAGTGTGGAGCATCAGTCTGGCAAGACCCCAGCGGAGCCCGAGGCTTCAACTGCGGGCGCTGCTGCTGGCGTTGACGGCGCTGCTGCTGCTAGTGACGAAGCTGCTGTTTCAGAGCCCAAGCCTCGGCAAGTGGGATTAGTGGTCGACGCGTACAGCGAGGCGCCCGAATCGCTCGAAGCTGCACTCCGCAAGTTGCCTGCCTCGCAGCTGCCCTTGCCCTCCGAAGACGACGTGCCCGAGCCGCGCACCCAACAGCTGATCCGGCGGCCCCAGCTGCGCGCCCCGAGGGAGCCCCAGCGCTTGTTTGAAATCTTGGGCGGCCGGCTGAACCCACCTAAACCTGACACTGAACTGCCGCTCGCCCTCGAGCAGGCTGACGAGAATGACGGGGATGGCAGTGGCAACAGCAACGAAGACAGTGCCAACGCCGATGCAGCTGCAGCTGCTGTTGATGCAGCTGAAGGAGGTGCGGATACCGAGGGAGCAGCAGCAGTGATCGATCCAAACGCCTTGGGCGAGACCATGCACCGGTGGGTGGTGCCCCCGCACGGCTCCGTCGAGTTTTCCGTGCGGTTCCTGAGCAAGCAAGTGTGCAAGTTCAACGGCTCTTTGGGCTTCGAAGTGTTGGGCTTACCCGGGCGAGAGTCGCAGCTTTTGGTGAGTGGCACTTGCGAAGTGCCGACCATCAACGACGACCCGCGGAACGTGTTCATGCACCGCGTCAAGAGCCGCCCCCTGACGGCACCCCCTGTCTCCAAGCGCTTTGTGATGAACCGGGGGGTGTACGAGTTTGGTCCTTTGCTGACCTGGAAGGCCCCACAGCACATGGAGGTGCCCGAGGGTGCTCTGGAATTGGCAGCCCCGGAAAACTGGGCCACCACCGCCTCCACCACCAAGACGCTAGCTTTGCTGCCCGAAGACGACGGAGTACGGGAAGCGGCTGCGATGTATGCCTCGACGAGACGCACCAACGCGGACATTTTCCGTGTGAGCAACAACGGCCATTTCGAGACCACGGTGCGCTTCGACTTCGAGAAATCTCGCAACCCGTCGGACGTCTCCACGCGCGACCCCGCCACGGACGTGTTCTTTGTGTCTCCGCGCGATGCCGTCCTGAAGCCCGACGAAACCTGCGACGTCACCGTGTGGAGTTTCCCTGCCACGCCCGAGGAAGTGCACGAAGACAACTTGGTGGTATGCGCGAGCTCCAACCCGCACCCCACCCTGTTTCCAGTGTCCTGCGTGGGGGCCGTACCCAAGGTTGCGCTGCATGGCCCTTGGGAGCAAGATGCTCTTGGGGTGCAGCTGTCGCCGAGCGCCTTGGCCCAAAAGGCTGCAGAAGAAGCTGGCGTGCCCGAAGGAGATGAAGTTGACCCTGAAGGGCGGCCGGCTGCGGTGATTGACTTCGACCGTTTGCTGCTGGGCAAAGCGGAAGACCGCGAGTTCGTGGTGAAGAACACCTCCAAGGTAGCCCTGCTGTGGAAGCTGGACTTGTCCGCACTTGGGGAGAATCTTGACAACGAGTTTGAAGTGCGCCCGACGGAAGGCCGACTGCAAATGAACGAGCAAGCCATGGTGAAAGTGTTCTTTGCCACCGGCAACACGGAAGCGGTGTACGATTTTGCTGTCATTGTGAACTTCTCCGACATTGAAGCCGGTCCAGATTGGGAGGTGGCGGAGTCGCCAGAAACTGCGGCAGGTCGAGTGAACCAAGCTTCGCTGCAATTGAAAGCAGAAGCTTACGCCATCAAAGCCGTCGCGTTTGAAGACGAGGAAGGTGGGAAATCCAGCGGTGCCCTCGACTTTGGCAACATGCGCGTAGGCGACGCCAAGACGGAAACTTTTGCATTAACCAACCAGGGCAAGTACCCGATTGCTTTCCAGTTGGCGGTTCGCAAAGCAGCGGTTGCCGAGCTCTTTACCGTGGAACCAGCCGAGGGGACCATTGAAGCGGGCGCGACTCAGAGCGTTGCAGTGACTTTCTGCTCCATTCGCGAAGTGTTGCTGCGCGACAACAAAGACTTGAAGTGCACGGTGTCGGAGCCCCTCACGGGAGCCCCTTTTGAGCACTTCAGCGTGTCCATGTCGGCGCGCAGCCACTGGTCCCGCTTCAAGCTCCAGCCGAGCCGGGGCTTGACCTTCGGCGCCGTCAAGTTCAACGACACGCCGCGGCCTCGGCTGTTCCAGATCAAAAACGAGGGCACCTTTGCGTTCGCCTATGCGGTCAAGGACACGCTGAAAGAGGGTGGCGACGACGAGGCGGACGCTGTGGTTCGGTCCGCGACTCCACGCGCCTTGCTCACCGAAGCGGATCTTTCACTGCTGCCCGAAGGCAGCGCGACCAGTAGCGATGAGAATGCGCCTGCCTTGCCCCAACTACCGCCACCTGCGCCAAAAGACGTGGGCGAGGGGGCTCGGTTCAACCTCAGCACGTGGTGTGGCGCCGTAGAGCCAGGCCAGACCATCACCGTGGACGTCACGTTCGACCCTTCTGGTGAACCGGCCAATCACCGCGCGCCGCTGGCGGTCCTTGTGAGCGGTGCCGACCCCACGGGCGATTCTGCAGTAGCAACAGCCCTGTCCTTTGAGCTGGTGGGCGAGACAGCGCACCCCGCCATTAACACGCAAGACCTCCGTAGCGTGTTCGAAGAGCAAAGCGTAGTGCCAAGCTTGGCCGAAGCCATCGCGAGCCGGGCCATTTCCGATCCTCATGGAGCGGTAGCTTCCATCAAGCCTTGTTACGCCGAGGCCGAAAAACTCTTTACCTTTGGGTGTGTGCTCACCTCTTCCGTGGTTATCAAGGGTGTGGTAGAGCGCTTCAAAATTTCCAACCCCAACAAAATTCCGTGCACCGTTAAATTTGCGCTGAGCGCAGCAGAAACTCAGGCGGGGAAAGGCAGCAGCAGTGGCGGCGGTGCTG
>Ga0307982_1001177_pt1 | contig 21115 bp, 17 predicted proteins | sample OrgLakmetagen989_FD_201847 | JGI IMG/M metagenome (GOLD analysis project Ga0307982, IMG submission 201847) | Saline water microbial communities from Organic Lake, Antarctica - #989 | ecosystem: Environmental > Aquatic > Non-marine Saline and Alkaline > Saline | place: Antarctica: Organic Lake... | reverse complement strand
AGCGCACCGTGTACACGCCCGCGTGGAAGTACGCCCACTGGGAGCAAAAGGGCGTCCCCATTCGCCTGGAGGTGGGCCCCAAGGACGTCGCCAAGGGCTCCGTGATGAGCGTGCGCCGCGACACTGGTGCCAAAGCGCCCCTGGCCAACGACGGCTCCCTTGTTGAGGTGGTGGGCGCCTTGCTGAACAGCATCCAGGGGGACATGCTCACTGCCGCCCGCGCTGAGCGTGACGGGCGTATCGAGGTGGTAACCACCTGGGAGGAGTTCGTGCCTGCCCTGGACCGCGGCAACATGGTGCTGGCGCCCTGGTGCGAGACCATCGAGAGCGAGGAGTGGGTGAAGGAGCAGACGAAAGCCACAGGCAAGGCGGAGAAGACGCCGGGGGCACAGCCGGAGGGGGACGCTGCAGGTGCCGCAGCCGCCGAGGAGGAGCCTGGCAAGGGGCTCACAGGTGCAGCCAAGACTCTGTGTGTGCCCATGGAGCAGCCAGCCATGCCCGAGGGCACTGCGTGTTTCACTGGCAATGGCCTTCCTGCCCGTGTGTGGGCATTGTGGGGCCGCAGCTACTGATTTGGCCAGATGCTACCAGATGCCTCATGTGGCACAGGCCTAGCTCACCCGTGGTTAGATACAGTAGGGTTTTTGAGAATCCTTGGTTGGATGATGGTTAGATCAAATGAACTTTGCCCAGGAATGGCCCTGTTTTCTGCTTGTAAACGGCCGAGGCGACACATTTTGGTTAGATATAATACACAGGCCCCTCACCCAGCGACGGCGGGAAATCCTGTACTAGGCCTGAGATGCGAAATGCATACCCCCCCTCAAAGCGGGGTCAAGGGATTGCGTGCCTCGAGATCGGTCAAGTTGCTGTCGCTAGAAAATGCAATACACACACAAATGAATGCATATATTCAACTTTGTTTGACTGAGTAGTTGCGATATCACGGTTTCTGCTTCTTTTTCTGGCGTGACTTCGCAAAAAGAAAAGTCGGCTGCTTCAGAATGGGTTTTCGTTGCTTCCTGCTCACTTTGCTGTGCTGCATGTTGCTGCAGGTTCATGCACTGACACCCAGCAATATGGTGCACTCACTTCTCAGCCGTGGCAAGCTATACTCAGCAGAGCTCGCTGCAAGAGAGTTGCTAACCAGCAGTCGCCTCAACCCATCACTGTCGACAATGGACGTCGCGGCAGCATATCACACGCTTGCGACAATATTGCTGGATGAGGCAGATTTATTCGAATCAATCGACTCAAGTTTTTTGTGGGTCGCTCAAAAGCAGCGCGTTGAGGCCTTAGTGATGTTAAAGCGAGCAGCTGCGTGGTCGGCCGGCGACGAGCAGCAGGGTGCAGCAGCTGCCATACAGCAAATCCAAGGGCAGTTTTCCGGCAGCCCATGGATGCAGAAAGCATCCAGAAAGCTTGGCTTGAGTCAGTATGCCCGTGGGGCTTTCAGGCATTTCAATGCCATTGCCCAGGCTAGTGGGGCGGCCGCGCTGCAAGGCCGGCGCCTGTCGGCACAGGCAGCAGCTGAGGCACATGCACGCTTTCAGGATGCAGCACTCAGGGAATCTTTCCAACACGAACTGAATACCAGCGCTCCCTCGGCGTTTCTCCCAGTGCCGCCCATGCTGGGTAGCTCGTACACGTTTCACCGCGCGGATGCGTTGTTCCAATTTGGGTACAAGCAGGAAGCGGCTGATTTGCTATGCAACGGGACCTCCATCATACTGACACCTGCCTCCTTCGATGGCACTTTTGCCCTTGCGGCACTGCACCCTGATGTTGTGCTGCAAGCCGCAACCCTGCTGCGGGTGTGTGGGGTGGCGGTGCTGAGGCCCAGGGGGGCCAGCACCGCCAAGGGGGCATTCCCTCCAGCTGCAGGCACAAAGGACGCATCAACAGATCCTGCCAGAATGGGCAAGGATGCAGTGGAGTCTCGGGGGGGGCTTGCATGGCTGGACCACCCGTGGGGCCTGCCTGCCATGGCTGCCGTGGCAAGGGTGTCCAATGACCGCTTCACCAGCCCACGTCTACTGGGGAGCATGCCCAACGGAACAGCATGGGGGACAGTGGCATTCCAGATGAATGACGAAGCAGCGGGCTTGGGCGAAGCTGCACCCCCCCTTGATGTGCTTGCGGAAGGGGTGCTCATGAAGCGTCTCCTGCACTGCTTCAACACATCGGACCTGCAACGCCTGGCGGAGGCAGAACACCCCACCTGCACACACGCACACGCCACTGATGCACCAGAGCAGCATCCGTCCACGCCCACCAGTGTCGCCGACGGCATCGCGCTGCACCCCAACCGCAGCTCCTGGGCGCCCCCCGTTGCTGCCCAGTTGCGACGCGCTGCCCTGCTCATGTCAGCGGTGGCCCACCCGAGGTACGCACACTGGGACAGTACTGCAACAGGCAGGGTCCCGCAGAAGCTGCTGTGGGCCGCCAACCCCGCCAATGGCACGGCTGCAATGTGGCATGTCGCTTTGGGTTCGCATGTTGCGTGTGCCCAAGAGATGCTGCTGCCCCTGTGCAGTGCGCACACGCCCATGACACACGAGGGCTCAAGCGGGACCAGTGCGCTCCTTGACATCATACAGGGCATGGCACTCTCAGCGGGCCTCCTGCAGTGCAGCAGTGTCTGTCCCGAGGCGGCGGTGGCCATGGCCCGCCGCACCGCCGCCGTCGCACTGCAAGCTGGGGACTTGATGCTGTTGGATCCCGCACTTCAAGTGCAGCACACCATGCCAGGCAACACCAGTGCAACCCTGCTGGTGAGCTGGCAGCGGCAGCAGGTGCACCCCCCCAGCTCCCACGACACCGGGCCGCAGCAGTGGGGCGCAGCCCAAACCACAGCGCTGTCAGATGGAGCCCACACCACAGAGCAAGCAGTGCACGCACTGGGGCTTGCGCTGCTTCGGCGCCAGGGCAGCCTGTGCTCCGGGCCATCCAGTGCCCTGGGCAGCCACGATTGCCTGGCTGCAGTTCCTTGGACGGCAGTTGAGATGTCCCCGGCCGAGGGCGATGTCAAACCCCCCTTGATGACCAGCCCCAGTCAAGTGGACTCCGTGCTCAGCGCAGCAATGGGGGCTTGACACAGCCGCTGGATGCCCGGTAACACAAGCCGGCCTCCCCGAGCCACCTTGCCATACGCATGCCCGAACAGTGTCCAACAGGACAGTAGATTCCCGGCAGCAATTCCATTGCGATAAAGGCAGGACAGCTTTCATTACGTAGTTTTGCAAAGCATGCTCACCTCGAGCTTAGGGCCCCCTCAATTTGATGTCAATACAGAAGCACATGTCCCCCAGTTAAGCAGGGGCCTGTAGGGGCCCAGCGTCGAGAGGCCCCAACACAACTGGAAGAGTGCCGAGAGCCCTGTGCTCGAGGCATCGTCATGAGGCAGTACTTTCCATTGGGAGTGCCTCGTGACTCACTCCTTCCTATCGCCATGTATTAGTTTAACAATTAGGTGCCCCGACGATTTATTGCCATTACTGTCCGAATGCGTGTCTCACACAGGTACGGCAGGGGGCTCTCGGCTTTGGGCGCTTCTGCGGTGACATGATGCTGCGTGCCAATTACATTCTCACCAGCGGAAATTTCATGTCCAGAAGCACGGATTTCATTTTGGGGTGCCTCCGGATCAACATGGCATCCTATGGTCACCTTGCTGCGAGTTGCTTCGCGCTTTTGCTGTGCAGTGCAGCAGCTAGCCCAGTGGAGGAAGTATTCGTGAATTATGCTGCAGAGCCCAATGGCTTATGGTTCTCATGGGCAACAAACACCAGTGATGAATCCATAGTGCAGTTTGGCACGACTTCCAATCTTGGGCAGAGCTTCACTGGGCCTGCGCGTAAGAAGTCTTGATTGTTGCGGTCTTTGCTGTTTCACGCAATTGTTTCGTTTCGTGCAGCATCGAACTACACATTTGACTTGCTGTTCACAACCTACACAAGTCCATTTCTACACCATGTCGAAGTTTCAGGGTTCACGTTGAATACCTTGTATTACTACCGAGTCGGTAGCAGTGCTGGCTGGAGCCAAATCTTTACCGTGACTTCGCACCCTGGAGTTGGGCCAGACATCCCATTCTATTTTGGTGTGATCGGGGACCTGGGTCAAACTGCGAACAGCAATGAAACCGTGCAGCATATGCTGGCCCAGCCCCGCATCCAGTGCATTCTTCACGCGGGTGACTTGTCCTACTCCGATGATGACGAGGACAAGTACGGCGCAAAAGCGGACGCGGAGTGGCGAACATACCAAAACATGATCCAGCCGCTGTCCGCACGTATTCCCTGGCACACTGCCCCAGGAAACCACGAAATCGAGAACCCCTTCAACCCCTTTGTGTCGTACAAAGCCCGCTACCGCATGCCCTTCAACGCGTCCGACGCCCTTCAGGAGGGCAGCCTGTGGTGGTCCATGAGCGTCGCCAGTGCGCACATCGTATTCCTATCCTCCTTCTCAGATTTCTCGGCCAGCTCCTCGCAGTACAAGTGGCTGCAGCGCGACTTGCAGTCTGTGGACCGCAGTGTGACGCCTTGGTTGCTTGTCTTCTTGCATGCGCCCTGGTACAACTCCAACCACGACCACCAGGGAAGCGGGGACGCCATGAAGAGTTCCATGGAGAAGCTCTTCGTGCAATACGGCGTGGACATGGTGTTTGCCGGCCACGTGCATGCGTACGAACGCAACAAGCGCATTGTGCAGGGTGCCGTGAACGAGACAGGCCCCATGTACATCACCATCGGCGACGGCGGCAACAGGGAGGGCCTTGCGGGGGACTGGATGCAGCCTCAGCCTGAGTGGAGTGCATACCGCCAAGCTGAGTTTGGACACGGGGAGCTGGCCATCGTGAACAGCACCGCCATGTTCTGGAGCTGGCACCGCGACGCAGACACAGAGGAGCAGGTCACTGACAGCGTGTGGGTGTCTCGCACTGCATGAGGACACGGTCGCTGTGCAATACATTCATCCAATGCTCCACATCAGCTTGCCTTGCCAGTGCCTGCAAACCAGCTGCACTGCACTGACGTGTCCCTGGCTGCCAGCATGTGCAGTGAGATAGGTTTGTGCACAGGCTTTTTCCTGGGCTGCCGTGGACACGGGCCAGTTTGACTCGTGTTTCTACAAGCTGCGACAGCTCTAGTGTCTGCAACAGCTGCTGCTCTGCTTGGCGACTCATCCCTCCTCTGCATTCGGACAGGGGGGCTTGCCGACCAAGCCATGCTGGAATGGTATTGAAACTCAGCAAGGACCCAAAATTATTACAATTGCTTGACGCAAGACGCCGGTACGCCGCAGATTATTGTTGTGAAAGCACTTTCGGAGCACTTCTTGACGAGCAGGTTTCATTCGCATAGTACTACGAGCTACACAATGAGTGTGAAAGCGGGCTACAGGCACTTACTGAGGACGTGCAGGCAAGCTTTTCAAGCAGACAAAGCAGCTCTTAATGTTGCAGTGCAAGAGATTAGGACGCAAGTGTACTCTAAAGCTGACGCACACAACCCTGACCAAATTCGTGAGATACTTCTGCTGTGCCTTTAGTGAGGCATCCCGACCCACCAGCATGCTTGCAGAGGCTCTGATCGCCCAGTTTTATGAAGCAAGTGAATTTTTGACTCATAACATTGTTCAAGGCACTTTAACTGACCAGGGAAACTATGGTATGCAGGCCACAGATGCGTCGCAGCCTTCGTTCTGCTGAAGTCCCTTCCTTGATGCAGAGATCCAGCCCACCCCACCGCAAGACAAGGGGCAAGGGCCATTCAAAATGACATTGCAGACTCCAGAGGATGCAGCTGCAGCTGCAGAAACTGCAGCAGAGCTGGACGGTCGAAGCGAGCAGTCCACCCTGCACTCCTCCGGGGTGGAGGTGACCACTAGCCGCGCATCCAAGGACTCAGAGCACTCGGAAAGATGATTAAATTGTTGAACACCACAAACAAACACATTGCAGCGCCAGCCAGCTTAGCCCTGCTTGTCGTCCATGTCTCCCAGGCCCATCCCCCGTCTATGCTCCCGCACCTCCGCCTCCAGCACCGCCATGGCCTCCCACAGGCGCCCCGTGATGCGCTCATACAGTGCCAAGCGGTGCTTCTCCTCCTCTACTGATTCGTCCACAGTCAGCAGGTGGTGGTCAGGGGGCCTGATGCGCAGCGCTGGCTCCTTGTGCCCGGGGACGAACTGCCCGTCAGGCGTCACCCGGTTTGGAAAAGCCACCCGGCCAGAGGGATCCAGCCAGCGGTCGGCAGTGAGGAACCTCCAGGCCCCCTTGGTGATGGCCAGGGGGCTGCCCCCTTCCCCCCTTGGGGATGTACCCTCCAGGCCCCGTGCTGGCTGCAGGGGGGTGCCAGCTGCCGCCGCCGCCTCCCGCAGCTCCTGTCGGGCCAGGGCGCGTTGGATGGCCCGGTGGTGGTACTCCTTGATGAGGTCCGCCACATCCACGGGGTCCCCCACCTTGAAGGTGACGTGCTGCCCGATGCGGGGGGCGTCGTCCCGGATGCCGTCGTCCAGCCCCCGCTGCGGCACGACGTTGTGCAGGCCGTACTGGAAGTAAGGCACCACAATGGGCAGCACCTCCGCATTGGCGATGAGCTTGCCCACGCCCCACTTGAAGGGCCCCAGCTTCACCCACGGCGCAGAACAGCGACCAGAGGGCAGACACCACCGCCCATTCTCAGAGCGCTTGGTCTTGCCGAATTCCTGCCATATCCTGCCCTCTGGGAAGATGTGCACCCACTCCCCAGCGTCCAGCTTCTCCGAGATGGCCGTCATGGCTTGCTGGTATAACCCAGCGCTTCGCTGAATCGGCAGCGTGTTCCCAGTTGAAGCAAGTGCGGCAAAAAATGTGCCTCGTGTGTTGCACTCGCTCTCTGAGCACACGCCCCAACGCATTTTGTGAGCAGAAGCCCGTACGGAGTGCGGCACCAAAGTGGACAAGCCTGACGGGTCATCAACCAAGGAGATGTGATTGGACACCGTGAGCAGCGGCTGTCCGTTGCGGGAATATGATGTAAACCTGTCCAACTTGTATGCATCTAAGCGTTCTGGTTTGTTCAAAACCTGGTGCAGCATGGCACCGGTTTGTGCTGCACATGGTTTCGAAGGGCCGCGTGAAGCCTGCTTGTGATTCCTGCGGACTGGCGCTAAGCAGCACTTACCAACACCGTAAACCACAAAAAATCTGCTGATTTCATGCAGAGTCTTCTCCAACCAGCCCTGCGGCTCGTATGGGGGATCATCTAGCTGCGCAAGGTACTCGAGATCAGCAGCAATTTCCGAGGATGACGCACAAGACACGTACAACACCATTTGGGTTATGCTTATAATCCCAACTAGCCTTTTTCCTGGACTTAAATGACACATAAGCACACGAAGGGATCATGATGGCGGCTGCAGCGCCGACTATCCGCCCAGGGCGCAGCATTGTCGACCAGTACTACGCTCCACGAGCCTGGACAAAAGGACTGAGGCACAGCCACCTACAGAGCAAGGTTTGACACTTTCCTCGCCTGATCGAAGAATTGAGCTGTTAGTATGCAGGAATGGAGGTCAGTCCTGTTTGCTCTGACAAGCGCATCCACCTCCAGGCGAAGGCTGAGCTACAGCAATGTATTCGACGCCCCCCCTGCACCAGCTTGACAGAGAAGTCCGCAATTGAGTTTGAGAGCCAACAAAATGATTATGAACGGAAGTATGCGGCTTCAGACGATTTTCTGCTGTTTGGCAATGCTAGTGTCGTTTGCGTCGGTGGCCGCTGCCCCGGCCCACGCAGGTCACTGAATCGGGCCGCAGCACACCGAGCAGCACAACGACGCGTCAAGGCTGCCTTGTCAAAGGTAAGATGCTGCGTGTGTGCAGGCTATGCCTTCAACTGTTCGTTTGTGACATCCAGCACCAGCATGTGCCCCGGGGCGTGGGTGGCCACCAGGCAGGGCAGCCGGGCCTCAGCGATAGCCGCTTGGGGAGTCACACCGCACGCCCAGAACACACACACCTCGCCATCATGCACAAGCACAGCATCGCCATAGTCGGGTTTGTCAATGTCCGCGATGCCCAGGGACTGCGGGTCGCCGATGTGTACCGGGGCGCCGTGCACCTTGGGGAATTGGGCGGTGATGCGGGTGGCTTCACGCGCCTGGGGGGGGGTCATGGGCCGCATACTGACGACAAGGGGCCCTTTGAAAGGTCCAGTTGCTGTGGTTTGCACGTTTGTTTTGTACATGGGCACATTCCGCCCCAGCTGCACGTGTCGCAGGGGGAGGCCTGCCTGCACCAGCGCGTCCTCAAACGAGAATGAGCAGCCCAACAGAAAAGCCACAGATGCCTCGGGGCCAGATTCTGAGCCTTTCCATACTGCAGTGAGGTCTGCACACTGCGCCTGCAGTGTGCCTTCTGAGTACAGCCGGTAGGCTGGTGCGTCCGTGCGCACATCGCAGAATACGGTTTCCTGTAGAATGGGATTTCCAGGCTCCGAGACTTCCAGTAAGGGACAGGGGCCCGGATTTGCATGGCAGAATGCTTTGAAGTCGGCGGCGTATCTCTGCGGCAGCACCACGAGGTTGGCTTGAGCAAAGCCAGGGCACTGTCCAGACGTCGGGGCCGTGAACGCACCACTCGCACACGCCGCGCGCAGCGAGCCTGGGCGAGTGAAGATGACTGCCTGCTCATCTTGCCGGCTGCGCTTGGTGCCCTTGCCTGCAGTGCCGTTGCACTGGGCGCGGATTCGCGAAGCAGCCTGGATTTGGGCCTCTGAGAAGCTGTGTACTGCAGACTGCGGGGCTTTTAGTGGTGATCCATACAAAGCCACGCCCTCTGCTCGTAGCATGGCAGCTTTCTTGTGCAAGGCAGCACTGTTGCTATCTGTTTGCCCGGAGAAGCCGCCCAGCGACAGATCCCCCCGCAACACACGGTGGCAAGGCACTGGTGATGGACTCAACGGGTTCTGACGCATTGCAGTGCCAACGGCTCTTGCTGAGGTGGTTGGTGTCAGTGCACGCGCAATTGTGCCGTAGGATACCACCTTTCCGGGCGGCACCATGCAGCACAAGCCATACACGGCCTTGCGCAGCGCAGACACCGCGTCACACTCTAGCATGGATGTGGCCTGAAGTGCAAGCTCGATGCCATAATCTTCTGAACTGGCTGCTGTTTCTAAAGCAGCCATTGTCTTTGTCTAGAGAGAGGCTGGATTCAGGCGTGCTGCAAGCTTTGGGCGAGATCTCCTTGCTTACAGAATTTGATGATTTGCGCTTGGCAATAGTTACCACTCCAGCACAGCCAAACCAAACTATGCCGCGCTTATGGCAAAGACGAACATTGATTAAAGTTCTTTCATGCTTTTAACCCGCCAGCAGCACAGAGTCGGCGCAGGCTGGTCAGGAATCCTTCGTGTGTCGAGGGGCCCACGGACCAAGCCACGCTCACCTCAGTGCAGCCCTGCTGAGCCCAGCTGCACTAAAAAAATCATTCGCAACCCCGATTCTCAACAAAACGTTTCATTATGGCTGTATTTTCCGCAAGAGCAGCATGGGCTGCTTGTATAGCGCCTCGGGCTCATCTTCCCAGCACGGCTGCTGTGGCAGTAGCCTCGTTTGATGCCGTCATGTGCCGTACATACTTCTCGACTCCAGTTCCATCCTGGGAACGCTCTGATATTCGGGCTCAGATGGTGACCCGATCTGGTCGGAACCCAGCTAAGCCTGCAGCACCGCTGGGGTTGGGCATTACTGATCCTGAGCGACAAACCAAAAACAGCGCTCGCCTGAACGGGTTTCTTGTAGCAAATAATGGCACGAGGCAGTCTGCCTGCAACCACCACTTGCGTTTCTGTTATTTTCATCAGCGACCTTACATCTCTGTGAACAAACATGGCGATGAAGTGCATGTACTGTTGGACCCAGGTACGTTGCGGAATTTCACTTGCAAGTCTGCTGGTGCATTGCGACGAATTGCGTGCACAACTGCACTTGTTCAACATATGCAGTTTTAGGACTAGGCGACAAAACAGCAAAAGGCGTCCTGGCACTATCGCCAGCGGATGCGTTTGATGCCACCATGAAAGGTGTTGGGCAGGTGCTGTCCGAGGCTGCATTGCAGTGGTGGAACAAGCAGGACAAGCCAGACACAGAGACAGCCAAGGAATCAGGCCAGGACGGCTCGAACGTTGGCAAGCCTGCGCCCTCCCGTCTGTCCAGCTCCTTCGTTGTGTACACCTCCGGCCGCACCGCCTCTCTGGCGCTGGCCGCTCAGCTGAACGGCGCGTACTGCGCTGCCACTGGGGCATGGACTCCCCAGCAGGCACTGCAGCAGCGCGCAGTATCCAAGGAGCAGCGCCGTGCCAAGCACTACCGCAAGGTGCTGCGCCGCACAGTCAAGCTGGGCTCGGCTGCCGTTCGTCACCAGAATGTGCCCCCCGCTGCTCTGGACGGCTTCATGGCAGCACACGCTGCCGGGGAAGTACAAGTGGACAAACTTCCCCAGCAACAGCCTTTGGCATAGATGGGCTACCAAAATAAATACATTCTGTGCAATTAGGACGCGTAGACCCCCTCGCAGGCGCCCATGAGGCCATGTGCGGCCTCCTCTCCCACACCCCGGGCAACAATGGGCCCACCACCAAGACACACCGGCAAATGCGTGTGGTACAGGGCGGCAATCTGTCCGGGGGAAACGAACGGCTGGGGCGCTTGAAAGGTCACCTGCACGTGAAGCCCCGCTTCGGTGGGCATTGCCGCCCCCCCCCCCTCGCCAAACGCAGCACTGGAACTGGACAGCGCCTTGAGCCAAGATGCAGGGTAGCTTTCCCGTAGGTGCTGCGCATCCTTGAGCTGCACTATGGCCGGCACCAACTGTTCCTGGCGGTGGCGGATACGCACAAGCACGTGCTGGGGACAGCCCTGCTGCAAGGGCCCCAGCAGCCACTCTGGCGGGACCTGGGCATTTAAGTGTGTGAGAGGGATGATGAGACCAGTGGACAGGCAGGCTGGGTGGGACGGTGGCGCCACCAGCACCTGTCCACGGGGGAGGCTCTTGCCCACCACTGTATACCTGTGTGCCATGCCCCCCAGTCTGGCACCCTGCCCTTCCGTCCACAGCTCAATGCCATCTGTATCGCCCACCTGGGCGCCAGACGCCACACACACGAAGCGGCCCCGAGTGAGCGGCAGGTACTGGGGCAGCCACTGGGGCAGCTTGCGCTTGCCCACGAAGCAAATGCCGTAGCTGTCGCGCCGCTCTGCATTGGGTAGCGCTGCCTGCCTGGCCATGGCACGCACCTGGGGCTTGGTGAGGGCTCCCAGGGGGGTGCTCACGTGTGCCAGGGCGCCGGCAGGCACCCCGCTCAGGAAGTACGACTGGTCCTTCACAGGGTCCACGCCCCGCAGCAGCAGGGAGCTATCACGCGCATCCATTTGCTGAGTTGCAGGGACCGCTGCACACATGCGCGCGTGCTCCTGGGTGCCGGGGTGTGCCACAGTGCAGTAGTGCCCCGTCGCGATGCCGTGGGCGCCCAGCTCGCCCAGACAGTGCCGCAGTAAATGTCCGAATTTCACACTCCGATTGCAATCAACATCTGGGTTAGGAGTTAAACCCAGTTCATATCGGGCTAGGAACGGCTCAAACACCTCAGTCCAGTACTGTCGTTCGAAGGACGCCACACGCAGAGGAACTCCAATGTGGGCTGCAACTTCCTGTGCGCTGGCTTGGTCTTCATCTGCTGGGCAAGTCTCTTGACCAGCTTCATCGGAACTGTCCCAATTTCGCATGTATATGCCCTCTACAGGGCCCTTCTGAACAGCTACGGGTGTCAGGCATATTACTCAATCGGTTTGCGTACTAGCACTTACACCTGCCGTCCGGAGAATATGAGCAGTCACAGCAGAATCTACACCCCCAGACATTCCAACTATAGTAGATAAATTATGTGTGTGTGGGTGCCTGGTCGCACATATCCAGCGTTGCGCTAGCTTCGACACCATGTTTAAAGGTCATGGGAAAAATCTTGTGGCCTTCACGACCCGCCGTAACAGTACTGCCAGGCCACTTTGCTGGGAATAGTATGTGCATGTACTCCCTTTGAACAACAGCAGACAACTGGGCAGTGATTGTGTGCGAGGCGGGAATTATCATCTCATCTGACGGTTCAAGAGGCAGGCACTGTGACTGTGGTTGGTCTGTTGGGGGCAATGTCTGTTCCGAGAGGGGAGGCACACGAGTACAGTGCAACGGAGCCATCCTGAAAATCATGTGCACCTTCAAATTTGTGACCGCATATTGTCCACACACGTGTCGGAGCGGCGTTATGCACCAGCCTGGGCTCATGCCTGCGTCGCGTGCATTGCAGCGCTAGCTTGAAACTTCCCCAAACCAAGCAGCGACTTGCAAGAATATGGTACATTAAGTTGCAGAAAACGCCAATGACAGGACAGAATACACTGCTCCCCACTGGACATTGCTGCTCTTGGCTGCTGAGCTGGTGTCCACGCCGCTGCGCAGCTGCTCGGTGGTGACAGTGTTCCCAACCCCCTGCAGCGCCAGCGATGCCACCGAGTGAATGGTTTCCTGCACAGCACGCCCTGCTAGTACTGTAGACAGCGCGGCTTGAGCGACGCTGGGCTGCTGCTGCAGCGCAGGCGCCACTGCTGCGCCCAGCCTGTGCAGGGTGTACTGGGAGGCCAGGGGCAGGCGCTGTGTGCACACGCTGGCCACCACTGCAAGCCACCGAAGGACCATGGGGTCTGACAGTGGCAGCGTCCGCCGCAGTTCGCCCAGGTGTAGGACTGCCGTGCTGGCTGCCTCGGCGTGTCGGTCACCCCCCCGCAGCTGCTCCACCAGGCGCCCACGGGCGACCCCCAGCAGGCGCAAACAGCGCGGCGCACTGGCGTCATCCCCCTGTGCATGCGCTGCTGTGGCGACACCCAATGCATCCAGGGCTGCTAGACTGGCCACCTTGCTGGCTGCGGCACACTCTGGCAAGCTGCTCAGCACGCAGCGACAGTGCGCCCGCAGCTCCCCCCAGGGCAGCGGGAGCCCCCCCCGCTGGGATTCCACAAGGTCAAACGCAGTGAGCGCCGACCTGCTGAGGCGGTATGCTGTAGTGGTCTGGCCGAGCTGCGCAGCTGCAATCGCGCCCGCGGCTGCGAGGGGCGCAGGGGCACACGGCTCCACCAGCTGCACATTCGCCACCAGCATGTCCAGGGCCTGTGCATCGGCGGCCTGGGGCCCCGCAGCACCAGCCATGGCACATGTCACGGTGGCCCGTGCAAGTGGGATAACTGGGTGGGAGCGTCCGAGCAGATTGCTGAAGATGTCACAGGCTACAGCCAAGGCGCTGTGGCTTGCATGCTGCATGCCCATGGGCGCCGCGGCCAGGCCATACAGCAGCAGCAGCCTCGCCGAGGCCATGCTTGTGGGGGCAGCTGCCCTTGCAATACCCGCCTCTGCACAGCGCATTGCTCGTGCAGGTCGCTCCGCGACCAGCTCAGCGTGTCCAGCCATCAGGAAGGCCAAGGCAACGTCTTCGCTCAAGCGGAAGGGCACGGTAGGCTGGCTGTGGCACAGCCCAACCACAAACGCTTCCATCCCAGCGGCCTGCAGCTGTGCAGATTCTGCTTGCTGCTGCAGAGTACTGGCCGGAGCCAGCAGCGGCACAGGGGTTGAGTCCACAGCCCAGCTGGTGAAGCCTGCGGGGGGAGAGCTCAGGTGGGCCCAAGCTGCGCCACTGGTCAATGCCTGCACCGCATGGCCATCCAGGCTGCTGCTCGCAGCAGCCATGACTCGCTGGATCAACTCCGAGCTCTGTGGGGCATGTGCAGGCTCTGGCGTCAAATTGCAGTGGTAGCTGACTGCTTGCCACAGCCCCAGCAGCGGCAGCCCCCCCGGTGTGCACCCAGCTGCATAGCTGCGGGACTGGGGCAGGCTGTACTGAAACATTTCCTTCACCAGCTTGCGCAGCAGCACCAAATGCAGCTGCATGGATGACGCCGAGCTTCCAAAGAGTAATTCAAGAGCTTGCTTTGTGCAGTGGATGGCGGTGGTGCCCCCGTTTGAAGCCGTGCTGGCGTGCGTGATGGCGCTCCGAAGCGCAGCTCGACAGCTGCTTCCTACATACGCTTTGAATGCTCGGGCAAGCATGTCCACCTCGAGCGCGGCCAGGACGGCTGGGGTGGTGACGCGTTGCGCCACCAGTCCCAGCAGGCGTATGTTGACGCCGGCTGCATGCAGGGCTGCCCGGATGGATGCGGCGTCCACCGCCAGCAGGCGCAGGCAGGACAGGCGGGTGGCCAAGGCGGGGATCTCAACAGTCATCATGTGCACACTAGCTGCAGTGGCCAGGCTGTCTTGCTGCCCGGCGTCAGGTGCCTCCCCGATACACGGCAGGCCTGTCATGCCATCTGCCCTGGCAGCCTTCAGCTCCCCGCTGCCTGCAGCATACACAGCATCACTGCTGAATGCATCCGCAGAAATGGGCAGGGGTTTGTAGCCAGTCGAGGGCGATGCTGTGGCCAGTGCAGATGGCCGGAACAAGTGACACAGTGCGGAGTGCGCGTCCCCTGGGGCAGCAGCGGGGGGCATCAGGCGCCCCGCATTGAACACGTAGAAGCGCCTGTCGTGCCCAAGATGCACCTGCAGGTTGCTGCTGAGCGGGATAGTGATGTCCCTCAGCGCCAGGCTTTTGGGATGCGCAGTGCTGGCGGCAGCTGGGCTGTCTTGGTAGCACAGCGCTCGCACAGTGTGCGCCTGCAGCCCCAGGTGTTTCCCCACCAGCCGCAGCATGCTCTCCAGGGAAGCATTGCCCCGCAGGAAGGGCTGCGTCTCATTGGCCCTGCCATGCACCAGGGTGCTGCGGCCTGCCCCCAACTCGGGAACTGAGGCCAGAGCCAGAAACCTGAAGCCGGCAACGTCCACCGTGGCCGCCAGTGCACACGTCAGCGGAGGGGGCAGCGGTTGCACGCTGCTGGCTTTCGGGGCACCAACAGACTGCAGCCACGTATCCACAATGGATGCAGCTGCGCCTTGCAGTGCCCCCAAGTGACGCACCTCAGCAGCTGCAGTCTTTGCAGCAGTTGCGTCGTTTTGTGCGTCGTGCCTGTCCAGGGCGTGCACAAGCCGCAGCAGCATCCCCCCATGCATGTACAAACTGTGTTGCGCATCGCCCTCCTCTTCTGCACCCGAGTCATCATCCGAGTCACTGCCCCCCTGCAAAGGCGTGAGGCACTGGATGCTGCGATCGGCAGGGCACAGCGACAACTCCTGCACAATTTGCTTACACGCCGCGATGGCGTCGCCACAAAAACGGCCCTGCAGCGCACTCAGTGCAACATGCTTTGCAGCTGCAGCCGGCAGAGACTGCTCCTGGGACTCCTTGATGCCTTGAAACACGCTGTTCCAGCCTTGGGTTGCGCTGGGCAGGGAGGCGGTGCTGGACGCCAGGGATGCTAGGCCGCCTGGCAGCGTTGCCAGGTGGGACAAAGCATCCAGCGAACCAGATTGCTTAGTTCTAATTGGCACTATATCTTCAAGTGGGCGCCCGTGGCCGTGGTGATCACCAGCTGCAGCGTCCAGCAACACCTGCTGCCGCGTCCTGCCGCTAAACGCCGCAACAACGCTCTTCAAGCCGACGGTTTCCCCTGCATTTGTGCCATTTGCCCCAAGCGGCAATAGCGCCAAATTAGATGCCCATGGTTCCGTGCTGCAAGCACTGCATGATGCGCCCAAGCCTGGCATGGAGCATGGTGCTGGCACGAAGGGCAGCACCTGCGCACTGACCATGTCGTTACTGCTGGCAGGAATGGACGCGGCACTTTTTTGCTCTTCTTGGGAGTGCTGCCTGGCACGCAGTGCAGTTTGCATGGGTGATACAATATACTGTCGTGTGGAAGGCGTGTGTTTTGCTGCACCACGAGTAGCGCCGAGTTCCAGGGCAGCGCCTGTGTGTGGTGGATCTGCACCAAGCTGCTGCTGATAGCGCTGAAGCCAAGCATCAGCAGCACTCAGCGCAGCAGGGGCTTCAGACACAGCACTACGCAGGGAGGCGCCAAGCACACTTGAGGCCCGCATGGAATCCACAGGCTGCACTCCAGCCCACTGGGTGGAGGACTGCGGGGGGGGGTGCATGGCCAGCTTGCGCTGCACGGGGGGCGTGCCTGCCGGACTGTCAGGAGACTGCGCAGCCAATCGCTCCAAGGAGGTGATGTGACCCACTGGCCCCGGCTCCAGCCTCTCAGTGTCAGGGCTTCGCTCTCCTGCGTCCACTACCAGCGGGGGTGTGTGCAGCGGGCTAGCGGGGGAAGCACCCTGCAGCAAGCCGGCCTCTTTCATCCACATCAGCACATCTTGCTGCGAAGTCCACCCACGTCCAGCTGCATCCACTGCAGGTGCTGCGCGATGCTCCCAACCATCCGACAGACCCCTGACCGACAAGTCCTGCATCAGCGCCGGCAGCGCCGTGAGCTCCAACACGCCATTGCTGCCTGCGGTGTGCCGTGGCCAAGCTTTGCGCACAGCCGCCTCTGTGACACGCCCAGAAGCCGACTCATTCGCTGCTGTAGCTCGCCTGATGGGGCTGTGGTGCACATGTCCAGCCGCATCTGCAGCCGCTTGCTCAGAGGCCTGCACAGTGTTCAGCAAGGCTCGTGCAGCGTCACTCATGCCCGGACTTGGGTGCGCCTGCTGCACAGCCCGGCTGCGGCCGGTGCTCAGGGGGCCATGGCTTCCTGCATTTCCCGTGTCCTCATCGTCGCCCGGTGAAGAAGCCCCAGACATTGAATTCCCCACAGCTGCTGCCTCCTGCAGGGCTTGGGCGTGGGACTTGCCAGAGCCAAGCAGCGGCATCCGCGTGAGCTGCTGAGCTGTGCCGGAAGTCATGCCTGCACCCATACCTTTTGGGTAGGGAGAGTTGGATTGCTGGCCGTCAGCACCCCCAAGCCCTTTGCTGACGGGGGAGCTCACGAAGGAAGGCTGGGCAGCAGCCTTGGCATCCGCTGGCCCTGGGCCGTTGCTGCTGGAGGCCTCTGCAGGCGTGCCGAAGATGTCACTGCCTGCTCCTACCACACCACGAGCCCCCCGTGCCCGCTGTTTGGCAGACTTGTCCATGCGAGGCTGCGGGCCAGCGTACGTGGTGAGCTTGTGCTGTGGCATGGGGCCCATGTGCGCGTCCCGGGCACTGCGGGCGCGAAAGCCCACATGCCCAGACAACCGCGGGGCAGAGCTTGCTGTGATGACGTTGCCTGCGAGGTGCGGGTCCCTCCGTGGGGTAGTCGCCCCCCCTGCACGGTCCGAGGCCAGGGCGTCCCCCGCCACCCCCAGGCCGGCCCCAGACATGAGGGCTGCGGGGGGACGGGCCATGGGCAGCACCGGCTGATTGCCAGAGGACGCATTCAATGCAGGCAGTGCCTGAACGACCGTATCTGGTGCCTTGATTTGCATAGCTGTGGGCGCACTTGTGGCGGCAGCTGGGCCAGCGGAAGCCAAGCCTGTGCTGACGTTGGCTTCCACTTGCTGAGCCACGGCAGTCTGGGAGATGGCCACCGAGCGTGGTAATGGCTTGTCACGGGGACGGATGGCTGTCGGGCGCTGAGGGGCTGCTGCAGGGTGCGCCCCCCCCAGCATGCCCCCCATGTCGGGCGTGGCCTGCGGGCCAGGCGACGCGACTGCAGCAGCGGGGACCGGCGCCTGCTTGGCAGGGGGCTGCACAGGAGCAGACTGCCTCGTCACTTGGGGTTGCACACGGGCGGGCATTGTGGGTGGGGGAGGGGGGATGGGCTGCTCAGGTTGGCTTGGGGGCGCCGGCGCAGGGGCAGAGGCGTGTGTGGGGGGGGCTGCCTGCTCGCTTGGACTGGGCTGCTCTGTAGCCGCCCCATCGACAGTCACCCTCCGCTGTGATGTTTGGGGTGTGCTGGTGGGTGCTGGTGGGGGCTCTTGTGGGGGTACGTGTGCAGCTTGCACAGCCATGCCGGAGACGGGCACTGCTGCAGCCTGAGCAGCTGCTCCTGCATGAGACCCAGCTTCGGAGGCATCATCAAATGGACTGTACATAAGTTGCCCGCCCCCGTCGAACATGCGGCCATCCTTCTCCAGCGTCCACCCGTTTTCAGCAGCGTAGTTGGCCAGCTGGCAGTAGTCTTGCAGGGTGTCCCGCCAGATCACGAACGATTGGAGATCAGCACATGCCAACGTAATGGTTTCCTTTGGTGCATGAAGTCTGTCCGGGTCCATGCCTTCCTCCACATCCCGAGGGTCAGGAATGAATAACCGAAGCATGTACGCCTCACTGTCAGAGCCCATCTGTGTGGAGAATCCAGTACATTCCCGCATGAAGTATGAATGCACGCATGGTTCACCCACCTCATCCTGCTCGACTTCTTCACACATAGTATGTGCATGTAACTCGATGATGCGCCGAGGCTTTTCTCCGACTTCCGGTTTGTTGGATCTCTGCTCAAGGCTGCCGTTGACACACGAATTCCGCACAAACCAAGTCTTCATACCTTGTAAATGTGAACCTCCACTGGCTCGACAACAACCCATCTCGCCTCCCATTTTCCTTTAGGCCGAACAATTCCAGGTTTTGTGAACTGTAGGATAATGCACAGTCATTAAGTAGCAAGTAGCAGCCGCGGCGTTTCAGTTACCTTTCGCAGTAAGCCCTCATACACAACACTGCTTGGGTTATACACTGCAAATAGCCACATGCACAGAACCGACACTGGTACTATGTTGCTGACAAACCTGCCATTTTCCCACTTGAGCCTTAGCCACAGGAGTGTCGGCACTGATGTGTACAGAGGAGCAATGTTGCTGCTTGTCGAAGCAGGTCCAGGCTTCTCGGCTGGTGCGTTGTACCAATTGCCTGAAAATGTCCACCTGTTTGCATTCATGTAGGTTATCTTCAATTTGTAGATTTAGTTGCACAATAAGTTTGTTCACACAGTCAGGCGGGCCCGATGTGGTGCAGGCTCAGCAAGCTTGCAAGCCTGAGCCTTCTCGGGGGGCTTGCTCAATCAAGGGCTGGTTGCCCGACCATAATACTTGTGGAAACCATGAGCCCAGTGTAGGCGAAACTATCCACGTTGCCCGCAAACCGCTGGGCAGTAATGAGCGTGTTGTCTCAGCAAGTCGTGGCGCTGCAGCTGCAAGCGCCGCGGTGGGTCACGAAGTGAGCAGATCATACTTCACCGTTGCGACCCCGCTCCAGCAGCTGCCCCTGCACGTGCATGGTGTACCGGGGCACTCCAGTCCTCCGAGTCACTGTCGTGCAGACCGTCATCTTCGTCCTCCAAGCCCTGCTCGGCGCTGGACACTGCGAATTCGTCGCCCAACTCCAGCATGTCTGTGACGTCCCCCAGCTCCCTGGACTTGGCTTGCTTGGCTGCCCACGCCTTCTCCAGTTTCTTGTCGTCACTGGGCCACCGTGGGTGGTACAGCCGCTGCCCGCAGTGAGGACACGGCTTGCAAAAAGGCGGCGTGGATAGGTGCTGGTGCAGCGGCCTGAGGTGGAACCAATGGCCACACGCTACTCTTATGGGGTGCCGAGCATGGTGCTTGTCTTGTAAGTAGCGCTGAGCCTTGTCCGGGTCTGCAGGCAGCAGCTGTGCCCCAGACAGGGCACAGGCAGCCTGGGGCAGCTCCAGGGCAAAGTGTGCAATGAGGTAGTGCACGCACGCAAACAAGGACTTGGTGGGCGTGTCATTGTGGGGCGTCATGGCGATCTTTCCAGCCTCCTTCATCTCAGCCTGGGCCGCCGCGATGCGCTCGGCTTCTGCGGCAGACTGCTCCTTTGTGATGCGCTTCAACTGGCGCCGCGCAGCACGGCGGGAGGCAGTGCAGTTAGCTGACTGCTGCTTGGAGTTACCAATCGATTTCTTTTCGTCCACCTGTCTGAGGTGCTTGATGTCCTTCAGGAATCGGATGTCGTCCTTCAGCCCGCGCACGTAATCCGTCGTCAGAACTATTGTATCGTCAGCTTTGATAGATAGACGGTCAGGTATGGTGATTGGCATGGATTTTGCAGTTGCAATTGTGATGTCATAGCCAGCAACGCATCTGCGGACGATCTCCCTGGCCTGCAGCATGTACATGGTGGACAGCGCCTGGGGGAAGCTGCTGCGGTGCATTTTCAAGACGACCCCCCCTTCATCGGGGTACGCAGAAGTCAACGTTGCACTGAACTGCGCGATACATGGGCGTGTTGAGGACAAGCACTATAATTGCTCAAAGTGACTCACTGTGAACTCGTATTGGCCCTGCTTGACTGTGGCCTTGACCACCCCCTTGGTGTCCAGCACTGCCAGCTGCACACCTTGCACCCCCTTGGCGTACTTGCGCAGGGCCATGATCTCATCCATGCCCATGAGCAACTTGTTCGCCCTTAGCGTGCGCTGCAGTGCAGCAATAACTGCTGCCATTTGTCCGCCGGCTGGGGTGCTGCTGGCCTGCGCTGGCTACCCTGAGATCACACACACGAGAGCGAAGGGCGAGGTACATACTGTTGAAGTAGCTAACTTTTGCAACTTAGCCACCACAAGATCCGGAAGTGTCGGACTGTCCAGCTCCACATGCACTGCAGAGTCCGGGAAGGAAGGCAAGCAAAGCAGCTTGCAGCGCAGCTTGCTGTATGGGGTAGCTCTGCAGGTCCAAGGTATGACCAGCCATCAAAAACACTAGCATTTGCCAACCTACGCCAAAATAGCTGTTAGCATCCCATGGGACTCAGTCACGATAGCCTCGTCTGGAATGAGCTCAGCTGCTTCATCAATTTCCGCTGTGGACAGCTCATCCCACTGTGAGGAGCCCAGGGGCTGTGACTCAGCAGTAGTCAGCTGCTCAGCACCACCAATACTATTTACAGCACTCATCGGCCCAATTCTAGTGAGATTTACCAAACCGCTTCAGCAGCACAGCGCTTGGTGGGCAGCAACAATTGTGATGACTTCTGCGAAATACAGATCAAAGCGGACCACTACGAGCAATTTTGCTGTTGATTAAACCGTAGCTACCTGCAGCCAAAACCACACCCAAATTGAACAAAATGTTCGAATTCCAGGACACTCAGCATATGTGATATGTAGGAGTCCTCGTTGTGGCCCCCCCTGGCCAAAGTGTA
>Ga0307982_1001176_pt1 | contig 21119 bp, 14 predicted proteins | sample OrgLakmetagen989_FD_201847 | JGI IMG/M metagenome (GOLD analysis project Ga0307982, IMG submission 201847) | Saline water microbial communities from Organic Lake, Antarctica - #989 | ecosystem: Environmental > Aquatic > Non-marine Saline and Alkaline > Saline | place: Antarctica: Organic Lake... | reverse complement strand
ATGACGCTCATTACGTCCAGTTGGACGTAATCCGCACGTAATTACGTAATCCTATTTTAGGGCCTGCGTAATTAACAACCAAGGCCCCCAGTGCAGTAACCAAGAAAACTCAGGAGGCTTCTGGGTTTTCCCTCGGCGCACTCCACATCTCACTGATCTTATGGCGGCCGAAAGTGGGTAGGAGAGTAAATCCCCAGAAAACCGGCGGTTTTCTAGGTTACTGCCCCAGTGCTTTCTTTAGTACGCATTGCGCTTTAGTACGCATTGCGCTATCCCTAGTCCTAGTGGGCATAACCGCACCCCCATTTATATGGCAATTGCGGCCATCCAAAGAAGACCTTTGCCATACACTACGTCCGATAGAAGGGGACTGCAAATAGCAGCTTTATTGCTCTAGCCCAGTGCAATTCTTCATCATATTCCCCGCCGTCTTAATGGCTTTTACCAAGCAAGTGCGGCCGAACGGAATGAAACTCGCGCCGTACCATATCAGAGCAGCGTACTGCACGAGGAGCAGCGCAAACACTAAGAGCACGTCGGGGTATATCACTGCCGCCACAATCGTCATCACCATAGTGGACAAGTAAATGGCGCAAGCTATGCGACGAGTTGAATCGCACATGGTCTTGAGTTGCCGTGTCGGGCCGACGATGAAACCCGAGCCGCAAATCGCCGTAACGTTCCCCAAGGTGTAGAAAATGGCAAAGTCAGTCACGTGCGCTTTCCCCAAGAAGAGCGTGAGCGACGCCATGAAGTCGAGCAAAAAGCCAAACCCCACGCAGCACGCCGCGCCGATTACTCGTTGTCGGTAGGTCAAAGCCGGGCACAGTTTGCATATTTCTTCTTGCGCTTCTCCGACTGCACCGCCAACGAGACTTTCTTCGTCGTTGTCAGGCGTTGCCTGCAATTCTGCAGGAATGACTATTCCGGCAGAAGAGGCGGCAGCAAGCCCCAAGATTTTGCCTTGGTTGGCCGTGTACTTTGCTTTCGCTTTCGCTTGTGCCCAAGCAGATTCCAAGGATAAACTCATCTCCACAGCGGCAGCATCGTCAGTGCTAGCCTCATCCCCATTGAAACTGGAACTAAGTGCAGAGAAGAACGCGTGTGGACTGGACGAAGACGTCGATGGAGCCATGGCGACTTTATATGAAGTGGCAACTCGAGTGAGTATTGGTCGCCCCTAGCTAGCAGATGTCTGGTACTAAATTACTAATTAGTCGAAATCTGAGAGCACAATGGCTGCGAGCTCCGAAACTAAAAACGAATCTTTCAGCCCTTGCTTGGTAGTCTCTAATCACCCGGTAGCTTGATGAGAGCAGCCCCTTCTACGTTGTCTTTTGTCTTGGGGGCCCTCTATAGATCTACTCGTAGCTCTTCTACTCTGATCACGTTGTTTGTGCACGAAGAGAAAATCAGAATTTCGAAATGACTCCCCCCCTGTAATAAGTAGTGCTCGACTCCAACTCAGGGATGGATCGATAAGTAGATCAGATGGTTTGATGCGATGGATCATCAGAGATCAGAGTTAATCAAGTCACGAGCGTGAGCGTGAGGCGTGGGGCATTGGGGCTAAACTCCACCGAGTCCTTCATTACGCGGTCCCAGAGTGGGCAAGCGTAGCAATTCTCCTCGTAATATCAACCTGCTGGAATTATTGCAGTGTGATAGGTTTCAAATTGACTCTTTTGCTGAGTTCCGTCCAAGATACTTCCCGTATCACGCCATTTACACCACCTCTCCACGCTTAGCCCGAGACATTTCACAGCTGTGCCAGTCGCCTCCTTGCACGCTTTGTTGAGAGCAGGGATATTCAATGGAGCACATCGTTGAAGCCGTAAACGTTAGATATGACGAAGACCAATATAATACGACGAAGCGGGGCCGGCCATCAAAGCACATCCTACTAACTGTCCCCGCAACTACTCCAAACAGAGTGGCTTTGGTCCTGGTAATGCTACTCGTCAGCCCAGCATTTGCAATGCCGATTTCGACCTCAACTCAGCAACCGCATTCAAAGCTCTCAGCGCCCTTGGTGCCTTCGGCGGGGGCTCTTTGCTCTGCGTCCTCGTGTGAGGACTTGGGATGGACCAACGCTGCTTCTTTCGGATCCTCTACAGTTTGTGGAGGGACGAAGGCAATGACGGGTGCGTGCCCCGTGGTTCAGGGCTGGGATGCTGCTAACGCCTTCTGTGAGGCTGCAGGCGCACGCTTATGCTCTGCTTCCGAGCTGGAGGCTGACGAGGCGCGCGATGCTGGCTGCGACTACAACAACCAACTTGTTTGGTCTGGTACCAGCTGTTCCGACGGCAACGGCTTCGAGGTTACCTATGGCGCAGTCTTGAGCAGAAACGCGGGCAAACAATGCATCGATCGCAACGATGTGAGCACTGCTGCTGTTCGTTGTTGCGCTGATGCTTCGGGCTCGTGCCAGGCCTCCACGCCACTTGAGCACGACAAAAATGCTGACGTCAGGAACTTGAATTACTATTATGCTTCCTATTACGCCTACGAGGACGATACTGGACCTGGCGATGATGGCACAGCTGCAGACATAATTGACAACTTCAACAGCTTTGACGACGGCTTATGGAATGCACAGTGCTCAGGCTGCACTTTCGTCGACGGTTCACTCTTCATCAACGGAGATTCTCAATTGATGCGAACATACGAAAGAATTGCGGACATTTCTCGCATCAAGGGCACGCTTGTAAAGAACAGGTAAGCATAATGTTTTTCTGACCTTGATTTCCAAAACCCATCGCGACCTAAGTCTATCATTTGATGTTGTTACGTTGACTTGTTGTTGTAGCATGTGCAACGACCATCTTGTAGCGGTGTCTACTGTCACTGATCTATCTTGGAATTGGGGTTCGACCCTGGGGTCAGCTCGCTTCCTATGGAATTGCAATAGCAAGCTTATTTACGGCCAATCGACGTCGTCACGCCTCGTTAGTTGTTCCACGTATCGCGAATACACCATCGACATTGCAATTACCGTGTCCAAGCTGTACTTCTCAGATGATTACTGCGGCACAGCGAGTTTAGTTGACTATATTGGCGAAACTTCTTCTCTTTTTGTGTACTTGGGAGCAGACGATGACGATGGCTCTGCTCAGTGGGAATCTGTCAGCATCTGGGGAAATCCCACTTGGGACATTGACGCCTCTCGACCGACGAATTCTCCGGTTCACATGCCGACTGCAGTACCGCCCACCATTCCTCCCACTACGGCAGCCGATCTTTCGGACGATTTCGCATCCTTTGACAGTGGCATCTGGCAGACTCAATGCACGGGCTGCACTTACGAAGATAATTCTCTTTTGGTGACAGGGTCTTCAATGCTCATGCGCACGGTGGGGAGTATTTCAGACTTGACCAACATTCGTGGAGAACTTGTTCGTGGAGACACTTGCTCGGATCATGGCGTTCTCGTTTCCTCAAGCAGGTCGGCCGAATGGTTCCTAGGCACCACGCCTGGCACAGTGTTTTTTACTTGGAATTGTGGAACCAAAATGATTTACGGCCAATCCGCGTCCGCTGCAGATTACACTTGTTCTGGCCTTGGAACGTATGCCATCAACATTGAGTTTTCGTCGACCATGGTCTCCTTCAGTGACTCAATCTGTGGTAGCCTCACTCTAGCTGAGACACTGGCAGGGTCGAGCAGCGCTCTTTTTGTCTATGTTGGGGCTGACAATGATTTGTCAACGTCAAAGTGGAATGCTTTCAGCATTTGGGGCGAGCCATCGTGGAATCCGGACGACACCAGGAGCCCAACCATACAACCAGTGCTGAACCCGACTCCGCAACCCACGCACCGCCCAACACCTGAACCTTCTATACCTTGGCCAGATGCAAGCGTTGTGGACGAGTTCGAAGAGTTTGACGATAAGTTCTGGGATGCGCCGTGTGCCGGCTGCAGCTTCAATGCTTCTTCTTTGTTGGTGTCCGGTGATTCTCAACTTATGAGATCGCGAGGGGCCTTCGCCCACTTGACGCGCCTGAAAGGAAGCCTTGTAAAGGATGCCTACTGCAACGACCACGCTCTCATCGTGAGCATCAGCCCTGCGATGGAATGGTCTTGGGCGCCTGGGGCCGGTGCGGTTAGGCTGATGTGGAATTGTGGCAGCAAGTACCTCTCTGGCCAGACCACTTCCATATACCAAGCGTGCTCTTCTTACCAAGCCTACACAATAGTTGGGTCCTTTTCGACCTCGGAAGTGGCATTCAGCGACGACGAATGTGGTAGCCTCTCTCTTGAAGACACGCTTATCTCGTCAGATCCTCTCTTGTACGTTTGGATTGGCGCTGATGACGACTCAGGCACGGCCACTTGGAATTCCGTGAGCATCTGGGGAGATATGACGTGGGACCCCGAAGACACTCGGTCTCCAACTTTGGAACCTTCGCATGTACCCTCTCGTTTGCCAGTCATACAGCCTACGGCGCAGCCGTCCGTTCCAAAGATGTTCACTCCTTCTCCGGAACCAACGATGCCTCTCGGAGATGCTCTTGTTTCTGACAATTTTACGAAGTTTGACAGTGGTTTGTGGCTCAGCCAATGTGAAGGTTGTTCCTTCCTTGACGACCACGGTGGCCTCTCAGTTGCTGGTGACAGTCAAGCAATGCGGACAATCGGTTTGCTGGAAGGGCTATATCACGTAGAAGGCGTTCTAGTGCGAGAGGGCTCCTGTTCGGACCATTTCGTGTACATGTCTACAAACCCTCAGCTTTCGTGGTCCTGGAGTGCTTCCGCTGGAGCAGTGAAAGCGGCCTGGAATTGCGGGTACAAGTACTTGTACGGAAGCACCTTGTCAAGTTCGGTTGTGTGCTCTTCAGAAGGCACCTACACCATTGACGTCAATGTGGCAAAAGACAAAGTTACTTTTGCAGATGACAGGTGCGGGGTGCTGTCTCTCCCCGATTCTCTGGGAAGCAACGATGCTCTGTATGTGTACGTTGGTGCTGACAACGACGGCGGCGCTTCAGTGTGGAATTCCATCAGTCTCTGGGCCACAGATATCACCTGGGACCCGAGCGGCTCTCGCTCGCCCACGGCACAACCGGTGTTGCATCCCACTGCGCAGCCTGTCTATTCTCCAACGCCATTCCCAACGGTAACTCTCGGAGTGGCAACCTTTGACGATTCGTTTGACAAATTTCAGGACGGCTTGTGGGACACACAATGTGCCGGCTGCACCTATGCAAACGGTAGCCTGTTCGTGACTGGCGATAGTCAGCTGATGCGATCAGAAAGTACCTTTACAGGCTTGACCCACTTACGTGGGGTGCTCGTGAAAGGTAAAAATTGCCTCCAACAAGTTTATAGATGCAATCAAATGCTGAATGTGTTGGATTTCTTTGATTTCTTGTTTACCTCTAAAGTCCCCTTGGTGTGTTGCCAGACGATTACTGCAACGACCACTTCCTCGGCATCAGCACCTTGAGCGACCTCGGTTGGACCTGGGGCTCCACCGAATCGTCGGCGCGGTTGGTTTGGTCGTGCAGTACCCGCCACCTCTACGGCCAAGTGCGGTCGGTGTACGCCACGTGCAGCGCGTACCGCACGTACACAGTCGAAGTAAGCATCACAGAGTCAACAATCGCGTTCGGGGACGACTACTGTGGCACCCTCCGCGTCGACGATAACCTCGGCACTGCCCCCTCTCTCTACGTGTACGTTGGCGCAGACGACGACTCTGGGACTGCAGAATGGCAGTCACTCACGGCGTGGGGTACGCCTACTTGGAACATGAACGCCACGCGCGCGCCCACGCTTCAACCTTCGGCGCTGCCCTCGCTTCACCCGGTCCAGAGCCCCACACCCGAGCCCACGCTAGACTTTGGAGCTCCAGCGGTGTTTGACGATTTCAACGCGTTTGAAGCTAGCCTGTGGGCGGAGCAGTGCCCGGGCTGTGCTTACGAAGCCGGCCATTTGCTGGTGAGCGGCGACAACATGCTCATGCGCAGTTTGGGCACGTTTGGGGCCCTGAGCCGCATTCAAGGCAATTTCGTGAAAGACCACCACTGTAACGACCACGGAGTGGCCATATCGAACAGCTCGTCGTTGGAGTGGTCTTGGACTCACGCTGAAGGCACTGCACGCTTCTTATGGTACTTGCACAAAGGGACAAAGGGTGTTTATAATCATTTTTTTTCAAGCACTCGTGCTCTCTGCCTTATACCCAACTTTTTGTCGCTATATCTACTATTGAATATTTGCATGTATGCCTCGAATTACTGCGTGCTATTCTTTTCGAGTGAAACTAAACATTGTGCCTCCCACCAGGAACTGTGACACGAAGAGATTGCTTGGCCAAACGCACTCTGCTTCCACAGTTTGCTCTACTTTCCGCGCATGTACGTTGCTGATGTCTGATTCTCGGCTGAATGTATCAAGCATGAATTACTTCCTCGCATCATTCCTCCGATTGTACATGTACTGTACTCATGCATTTGGTATGCCTGTCTTATGATTGTTCTTTTTATGTTGCCTTTTCCAAATATCTGTGTTCTGGGGTTTGCATTTGGGTAATTCTTCTTACAAAAGACACAATCACTTTATCGATTGGCGTTAAGCATTTGAGTTTCATGGACGACTTGTGTGGGACTCTTGTCCTGAACGACGTAATTGGACACAGCCCAGACCTCTACGTGTAAGTTAATTGAATGGAAAAATAGGTCCTCTTCGATCGTCTCCCTAATCCCATCACTTTCGTATTTAGGCCACCCTTTATAAAACTTACTTCTTTTCCTTCTTTATAGTATATTATCATTCCTATCCACATGCTCATGATTTGCGCATACTTTTTGTCGCAAAGTTCACGTCTTTACCAACGAATGCTATTGCAGGTATGTGGGGGCCGACGACGACGCGGGCACCGCGACTTGGCTCGACCTCAGCATATGGGGCTACCCTTCTTGGGACGTCGACATGACTCGCGCGCCCGTACCTCAACCCACGCCCCCGCCCCCCCTGCCGACCCCCTACTTGCCTGCGATCGCGACTGCGTTCACGGACAAGTTCGAGGCTTTCCAGCCGAAATTGTGGTTGGAACAGTGCAGCGGCTGCATCTATGACGGCGACGGCCACCTGCTCATGTCCGGGAACAACATGGAAATGCGAACTGCGTTCACACTCAAGTCCCTTTCGCACTTACGTGCAAGCTTCGTTAAAGACAGGTATTTCCTCGGATAAGCATGTTTTCAGTGCTTTGCGTCTCCCAAGGAATATTATGATTCATATGAAAAATGACTTCTTCGTTTTCCTCATCGTTAGCACTTCTCGCCTGTTCTCCCTTCGTGTGCGTAAACTTCAACCCATAGCACCTGCAACGATCATGCGCTTACGGTCACAAGTTCAGCGGATCTACTGTGGACTTGGTATTACCTTCCTGGTACTCTGCGATTCCTTTGGAATTGTGACGCGAAGACAATTTATGGGCAAACTCAGACACTAAATGTTGCGTGCAGCGCTCAAAGGACGTATGTTATCGATGTATTTCTTGGGGAAGACAGCGTGGCATTCGCAGACGACTATTGCGGCAGCCTGGTAATTGCGGACACTTTAGTGGCGACCGAGCCGAGTTTGTATGTGATGATTGGCGCCGATGACGACGAAGGCACAGCGACTTGGCTGTCGTTGAGCGTATGGGGGGACCCAGAGTGGCCCGACACGCAGGCGCCGACCTTAAGGCCGACCGCGGTCCCCACGGCGGTGGACACCGCAAGCACGCAAGTGGTGCTCTGGTTCGAGGCCGACACGGCGAATGACGTCACTGCTGACGTGGTGGCATCTGCGGTGGCCTCGGTGATTGATGGCGTTGACGCAAGCATGGTGAAACATTTTACCCTTCTTGCTGGTGGTCCTGGAGGAGGTGTTGGTGGTACCAATGGTGGTACGGGCAGTGCTGTGTCATCCCGTGAAAGCTTCTTGAGCACCTCTGCCGTAAGTGAAAGCCCATTACAAGCAAACTTGCCTTCTATTCCTCAGCAGCGCATGGTTGTTGAGTCGGTTACCGCAGGTTTTACGATTGAAGCTTCACTCAATGTACTTGGCCTGCAGTCGCCAACCGAATTCGAAGCTAAAGTGGCCGACAGCTTGACGGAAAGCATTGACGACGGTTCTTTGACGTTAAGTCTCTCGAGTTCGTGTGGATGTCTTCTCGCTGCAGAGCGCGTTGAAGTGACTCTTATCATGCGCACCACGCCGTCACCCTCGCACATGCCCAGCAGCAGCGGCGGTAGCAGCGATAACGACGCAGAGTCATCGACTTCGTCTGCGTCTACCTCCTCGGTAGGCCTCATTGTAGGCGTGTGCGCTGCTTTCCTAGTGTGCGTCGCTCTTGGCTGGGCAGGCTGGCGCCGAATGTCCTATGGGAAAGGCGGCAACCGAGGCGACACTCTTCTGGGTGGCTTTGGTAGCAACAGCAGCGAATACTTCGATTTCAATGGTGGCACCTTCAGTGCGTCAAGGAACACGGGATTGCCCAATCCCCTCGCGGGGGGAAACCACCGGGAAGGCAGCGGATTTGGTGACGGTTCGAGTGATAACGGGATGGCCGCTTCGATGGACCGAGACAAGCGCGGGTTTCTTATAGGCGCCCGGGGGCCGTGGCTCGCTCCTTTCTCTTCTGCCTCTCGAAGCAAAGACGCGTCCGTGGAGCTTCAAGGACTGACGTCGTCGTCGTCGTCAGCAGAGGCGACGGCAACGGTTGCAAGCGCTGGTTCTACAACCGTAGCTGCTGATGCCAATACACGCACTGGTGTTGCTGCAACCACACAACAACCAAAGCCAAGTAGCATTAGCAGTGGTAAGGCCAGTAGTGGGTACGGTGGTGGACCGACAACAGCAGCTGAGGCTGGATTTATGCTAGGCGAGGGTAATGGGCAACGCCAGAGCACTAACAACAACACAGGTAGCAACAACTGGGCCTCAAGCAGCCGCTCCGGCAGCTCGCCGAGCAGCAATTTGTTTGGCAACGCTGGCGTTGGCGTCAAACTCGTGGGCCTCGGAACCAAACCCAAGGGTGGCTACGTGCCGCCCACTTTAGATGAGGACGACGATGACGACGAGGACAGGCCAGTTGTAATGGTTTGAATTCGTTTTCAGCGAAGAAGAGTTACGTAGACATAGTGGATAGATGAAGAGCAGAGGAGAGAACAAAACGAGAAGGGAAAAGTGCACTTCCCCTTTGTACGACTAAAGGCACGATCCACTCGATTCACTCGATAAACGAATTGAATTCACTGAATGACCCAGGTCTACCAATAAAAGTGGGGATTCCAATTGCGCGTTGTAATACGCTCAGTTCTAATGTTTTAATGAATAGTAATTTGCGACTAAGTCGTTAAGTCGAGCGATAGAACAACGAGGCGCAATTTGGATATAATACTGAATCCACTGGAAACTTCCTAGGGCGCTCGGCCTGTTAGCTAGTAATAACTTTAAGACTTGCGTTAGCAAGTAAAAAAGTTCTTCTGCTGGGCCAAATCGTGCTGGAAGTTTGTTTTTAGACAACCAGAAAACCAACTGAGAATAAGGTGCACCTCGTCGCTCATAGTTTATCCTCAAGTCGTGATGTGCTCATCCCATTTGAGATCCATATCTCATATCTCCAGCGGGTGGCAAAATGAGTGCTCTCTTTTCATTGTTCTCAGACCTAGTATTCTGCCTTCTAAAGTTCCTTTGTAGACATTTCACCAACGCCGTGGCGGTACTATCAGCCCATACCAGCTACCACACCAACACAATTTCCAACGATTCCCATGAAAAGATTTGGTCCAGATGTGAGGTAGGTTACCATATCCGCCACCTCAACCAAAGTCTAGAAATACACGCGAACAACAAAAAGGCCCAACCTGCTGAGCCCATAACCAGTTGATCCGGAAAGACTTGGAAGTGACCACGTATCATTAGCAAGGTAGGAGACAGGCATCGCCAACAACAGGAGCCCTCCCTGTATAGCTCTGCAGCTCCTACTAGGGTAAGATTCACGCGCGTAATTACGCGGGACTACTATTTCGAAGCGTGAATTAAAACGCTTGAAAGATCAGTTCTGAAGGAGAGTAATCAAGGATGTGGCATCTATTTTAAAGGCCCAATCGAGGGGCGTCTGGCCGCTCTACGAGGCAAGTCGAGCAATACAGCAACACGGAATGAGTGGACAAAGGTGAGGCCTACGAGTGTGTTTGCGGGAGGAATGACATGAACGACTCGATGGGCAGAGGATCAAGGGTATACAATTCTCTTCTCAACAGGTCTACAACTCCCATAAATATCACCTCTAATACCTAAAGTCAACCCAAGAGAAAATATTCTATTACATCCGCAACAGTACTCATTTTGTAAGATACAATGATACGATTGTAGTGTTGTACAGGCACTGCGTCACCAGAGCACGCAATGCAGACGATAAAAGTCCTAACACTCACGCAAAAAAAAGCAAGCGCATGCGTGTTTTGATTCTTTTCAGAGGCAAATAAGAGCAGCAGGAAACTCTCACCTCGTTTATCGCCTCTTTGTCAGCGCCTGCTTCCAGGAGAAGCGCTGCGATATCTGTACTACTGCCAAATGGTCCTCCTGTAACATGAGTCAGCGCTGTGCGGCCAGCCTGTAAGTGAAGTTAGGAGAAGGAAATGAAAAGAAAATGAGATACTGTCACCAATCATAGACTTAATGAAATGATTTAGGGGGCATTCAACGTCTATGGAGACACGAGGGACGTGTAATATAGATCACGTGTACGTAGAGTGACAAATAAGGGAGCATGAAACTTTAAAAGTGCAGAGGACGATGAATGCAGCAATGGTTGTGAAAAAAGAATAATGCGTCTTCAACTCTCTCGGCACTTCAAAACTGCACGATTGAATGATATAACTTTTGTAATCATAAGACAACAAACTACTTGCGAACAAATGTTAAATTGCCCCACCCTGCCTCTTTCATGTACTTAGACAAATGTGCACTCGCTGATACCATATTGGCTCACATTATCCCTTGCATTTGGGTTAGCTCAAGCCTAAAGGAGAAAGCTCGCGTTATTGATTATCACGCTACCTACAAGTCGAGATTGGAAGGTGCCAGCGGAGGTATGCACTACTAGCTCGATAGCGAAGTAGATGTATTTGCGAAGCTGAAACGCCTTACACTCACTGACATGCTAAGTAGCTAGCTAGCTCGCTTGCTAGCGAGTAGATCGATGCACAGTGTGCGCCAACTTTTTCGTGTTTAATGTCTGTAGCCTGGATACCATATGCCTGGGAGCCAGGATCACCTCGTGCTGTATGTAGTGCTGGCCTGCTGCAGCAGCTAAAAGCCAGTGGTGCGTGTTGTGACGTCGAGGTTGCGATCTTGCCCAAACAGTACAGTACTTACGTACTGATACTGGTACTGATTCACATCACTTCACTCAACCGTAACGGTTTCCCCTCCCCTGGCCCACTAGCTAGCCCACCTGTGCAGTGTTAAATAGCTGGATGAACCCAGCAGCGAAGGAACGCCTAGCCTTCGAGATACAGCGCTTGAAGGAGTTGCCACCGAGGTTTTTCACGCGCATTAATTCATTCTTTCGTGCCCCATTCGTCGAATATGGTCGCCTAATTTTCCGAGATCTGATATGCGTGATTATTCTTAAACTTTCACTATCTCCTCATGGTTACTCTCTCTCTAGTCTGGGCAAGGTAACACAAGCAGATGCCGAAGGCTTCGCATTCAATGTTGATGTGGCCGAGAGTCCAGCTCTCGACACGCGTGCTCTTCCAGCGCGGTTTGCTGTGACAATACCGCCCACGTGGCCTGCTCGAGCGCCCCAGGCCGTGTTGGTGTGTGCGGGTTCCTTGCAGCGCGATACCTACAGCGCCCTGGCCATTGGAAAACCGGTAGGCTTCACATAAGGCACCTTTCTTGCATTTCATAATACAGAATCGAGAAGTGCTGAGGAGGATCCCTTGTCATCCTCTGCGAAAAAAATGTTAAGCGTGAGTAGGAAAGACAGCTTTTTGGAAGTATTGAACTTTAAGAATTCGCGCGGTTTACCTGCTAGGTGCAATGCCCTTTGTTGGACGAGGATGGCTGGTCGCGCAACTACGAGCTCGCCGTGCTCTTCCACACCCTGCGGGACTTGTTCAAAGTGCCAAATTCCCCGTGGGACACTCCCTGGCAGCTCCAGCACGCTCCTTGGCTTCCCCAGCCTGAACTGGTGGGTGCGTCGAATAGCCTCAGCAGCGACCGGCACAGCAGCAGCAGCGGCGGTGGTGGAACGTGTGGGCTAGTGCTGGGCCACGCTGGCGTGCAAGGGCGGCGGCGCAGCATGGAAGATGTCGTGTTGCTGCGCCAAGGCCTAGACCTGCCCGTGCTCCAGACGGCTTCTTCTTCCTTGTTTGGAGTCTTCGACGGCCACGCTGGGGACAGTATCGCGCGCTTCGCAGAGCACACGGTACCTGCGCACCTCTCGGCACTACTGGGCGGTCCCAAAGTAGCGGATGGTAGCAGCAGTAGTAGTAGTGGCAACAGTGGCTGTGCCCTCGCAGGCGACTTGAGAGAGGCGTTGGCGCGCAGTTTTCTGGAAGTTGACGCGCGGGCAGTGGCCGACGCCAGCTTACGGTCCAGTGGTGCTGGTTGCACGGCCTGCGTCGCTTGTTTCAACCCCGCCAACGATGCGCTGGTGCTCGCGAACTTGGGCGATTGTCGAGCGGTGCTTGCTCTCAAGGAGAACAGTAGTTCGAACACTAGCGGCAGCAGCAGTGCTAGCAGCAGCCACAGCGGCGCTGGGTGGTGCGACTTAACCTTCGACTGCCGCGCCGACCGCCCGGACGAAGTAGCCCGCATCGTGCAGCGCGGCGGCTTCGTGAACTTGAAGCGCGTGAACGGAAGCTTGGCGGTGAGAAACAAGAGCAATGACGAGTTTAGAACAACGAAGGGAGACGAAAGTGTATTCGACTTCCTGTTTTAAAAAAAAAAGGAAGATAATTCAATGGAACACGTGGAATGATGTACACCCGCACATCATTTTGTATTGTTTGAATAACTCGTGAGGACAGCACTTGCTTACGCTGAGGTCGCAATGGCTCGAATGAATCCACAGGTGAGCCGAGCGTTGGGCGACGCCGACTTCAAAACAGGCCCCACTGGGCCTCTGGTGTCGTCGTGCCCTGAAGTCACGTCCGCCAAACTCAACGCCCAGCGCGACGAATTTGTGCTCCTGGCTTGTGGTTTGTCAAACCTTCTCATTAAACTTGCGCGCGTTTATCTCTCTGCTTCGCCGCAAGCTGCCAACTTTCTCCTGTGCTCGCAATATTCTCTTGTAGTGTTCGCACTTGATGCTTTAGTACTCACGACGTGTGCAATATGACATGTGCGCGCCCTGACAGATGGCTTGTGGGATGTGATGAGCAGCGCAGACGCCATCGCCTTTGTGCGTGAGCGGCTCAAGCGGTAAGATGTTTGCCCTTTTCCCTTTTAAAAAATGGGTGACATCGGAGCTACTCTGAGGTTCTCTGACGCTATAATACAAAGAGTTGCACTACGAAAGGCTTTCTGTACGTGCCAATTTCCACTATTCCAACTCGCGCTAATATTCGCTGTACCAAGGCAAGTCATTAACATATTGTCGTTGTTTTTTCTACGTACTACAGCGACAGTAGCAGTAGCGTTAGTGACGAAGAGCGCGAACTCGACGAAATCTGCGAAGCGCTCGCCAAACATGCCGTTGAAGTCAGGCGCAGCACGGACAACGTGTCGGTGGTGGTTGCGAAAATCGTGCGCGCTGACCGCGACGGTGGGAAGCGGGGCAGCGCCTACAAGCACCCCAAGGGCGGTGCTGCTGTCGCGACCGCACCACCGTCAGCTGCGGCCCTTGTGGCAGGCACCGCAGGGGATGCGCACGCATCAGTGCCTGTTGTGGCGAGGGCCGCGGGAGAGAGGAGGCCCGCGCTGCCAGAACCCATTCCTCGTTACAGCGCCGTGAGTAGAGTACCAGCAGCACTTGGCGGCGGCAGTGATTTGGGGCGCCAAGACCCAGCAGGAATGCCCACGAAAGCGCCTGGATTCACGATTCCACTGGATGGATCCATGAATGCTCTCGGTTTGCACCAGCCGAAGGCTAAACAGAGTAGCGCTGGGGTAATTCCCAAATCGAAGGTTCTGTCATTGGACACAGATGAAGATCTCATGGATTATCTTCTCGATGACGCCAACTTTGGATGACAAACGAAGTCATTGAGCCCTCTGACCCTCTGCATGTAAATGTTTTTGATTTTTTTTCCTGCTGATTCAATTCGGAATACAGCCAGTTCCGGGTGATAAGAGGGTGGTTCATTCACCTGTTAGAAACCAAATTCCTTCTTATACTAAAGTACTAAAAATAGCTAAGAGAGCGAGGCTTGAGAGCGAAATCCCCCCGCTCTAATCGCCCGGAACTGACTGCAGAAGAATTTATATACTACTAACTAATAAAAATGATTATAAGTAGTTGATACTATGTCTGGTTCCAAATTTATTTCATGAACAGTTTCCGATTTAGAAATAGTTGAAAGTACTATACTTCCTTCTCTCACGCACTTCCTATTTACGATTTTGACTTGCGCGCATCGCATGCGCGTACAGTTCTGCCCGCAGCATTGGCTTCTGTGTCATCTGGGTTTGTATTAGTTCGAGTTCGAGTGATACTCACCTAGAGCGCAATCCGACTACTTATGCTTGCGGTGTTACAGATAGTATTCAATTCACTTGAATCCGAATCCGGCCGACATCACAGCCGAAAATGCCAGAAGTTGATTCAGAAGTTCATATGTTCAGAAGTATTTTGGTTCGGGCCCCGGGGGGCCGGAATTAGAAGGCTAACAGGCAGACAGGAAATTCAAGGCAACCCATACGACAAAGGAAGGCTAATCAGGCACACAGGCTAGAGTGGCCATGGAAGTGGTGATAGCGGCCAAAAGTGGCTAGCTCGTCCACGCCCTGAGAATCAAAGTTGTTGCCGTTGCCAAAGAAGTCCAATTGACCACACACATTCCTCTCAGCTCTCAGTTTCCTCCTTTTAGGGGTGTGTTTGAATGGAGAACGATTTCGCAATTTCGCGGATTTCGCAAGTGAGATTATGTGTAAAGCGTGGGGCATAAGGCCTAAGGTGCGGTGCCAAAGTCGGGCTTTATATTCGTGCTTCATGGATTCATCTTTGAGCTTAGTAATGTTCAGCATATGTGACGAATAATTGTTATATTATGCTCAGGTATCGTGATGCCGACAGCCATCATTCCTACTGCTGAAAGGTAGCGATAGGAACTTCGGGGTAGATTGCCGAGCAGGACTAATAGCGCTTCAATGAGCGACTCAGCAAGCGCTAAAAGCCGCGCAAAGGGCCTCTTAGCGCAGCGTGTTGAAGAGCAGCAACGCAAGCGGCCCCAAGTGCCTCATACTCCTGCACGCGCTGATAGAGTTCCTGGATCGGATGTGGATATGGTCTCCGGAGCCACACAATCGGAAGCTGCGAGTAACCGGAGAATCATGTCTGCTCAGAGCGACATGGCGCGACTCTTAGCTAGTGCAGGGGTGGAGCCAGTACGTACGAGGGACGACTCTGGCTCAGGTCTAGGAGGTGATTCTAGGGCGAAGCACGAGACTAGCGGACTTAGCAGTGCGCCATTGGTGCGTCCTCGCACCGTCGGCCCTGAAATCATGGTGCGCCAGCGAAGCCCGCCGCCCGTTCGGGCAGCACCAAACGAGGCGGCGACGGTTTATTCTGCTCATGTCTACCGCGCGGAGCGTGGCCCTTCGCCCAGGTTGGGTGAGCAACGTCCGGGGCGCGGCGGTGGTCCTGCGCCAATGGCCACCGGCCGGGGCCGGCCTCTGACGCGGACATCGCTGGTGACCACTGCTCTGAAAAGAATGGGCGTTGAGCGCCCCTCTAAAGACAGTGCAGTTGCAAGAAGCCCTCCTACAAGGAGCCCGGAGGCGAGCAGTTTGAGAGCTGCCGCTGCTTCTGCACCGGTGGGGTCGGCATCAGATAACCTCGCATCGAAGCCAGCTGAATTGCCGACGAAACGGCCCGAGCCTTCCACACGAGTGCGTTCGCCAGTACCGCTATCCTCCACGCCGCCAGCGTCCGCTACTCGGGCGCCAAGCTTGCCTCCCGCGCGCGAACTACCTAAGACTCCGTCGCCGCTCAAGTCGGTGAGGAAGCTGTCACCGGTGCAGCAAGCACTGGAGCGGGCCAGCAAGCTGCCAGGGTCTCCCATACCAGGAGGTGCCGTGTCCCCCGGAACGCTAATTCCGGAATCGTTAACGCGCGCGTCGCCTGTGGCCCGCTCTATTCGCACGGGGAAGCACGCGATTGGTGCGCGGGTGGTGAAGCACATAACTGCGTCAGCTCGGCTGCGAGGGCTGGAGCGCGCCATGTCAACCTGGATAATTTACGCGCTGGGCCCAAATAGCCCCCGCGTTCGAGTGCGCGCCGTTGACGGCGAAGATCGCTTTGGCCACCGTGCCCGTGTTAATTACATCGCCAAGCAGCTGAACGAAGCCGAGGAAGAATTTGACCTGCTCAGTCGTTCGTCGCTGATGCTCTTCACACAAGAAGAGCTCGGCCATCCATCTGCTTTCGAAAGCACTACTGACCCTCGCAACAGCAGCAGAACTCTTGACGCGCAGAATGCCTTGCTGAATTCGGCTCTTGATTTCAACGAGCCGACGGACGCAGCGGCGCATTCTCCGCCCCTTGATGCTCGTCGTAATTCCACTTCCAGTACCAACAGTAGACGTAGCGGTGGTAGATTGACTCGATACCCAACACCAGAGCTGCATGAGAGTGCTACAATCACTGCTACTGCTGCAGCTGCGAACGCTGCTCCTACTACTGCTGCGGCTGCTTCCGCTACTAATGCTGTTGATGAAAGCGCAGTTGACATGTCTTCTACCTTCACGTCAGAACTGGATCATTTGGCATTAGCCTCCGCTCGTGACGCCGGCCGAAATACAGAAGCTCGAATTCACCGCTTGGAGGAAAAGCTTGCGATTGTGACGATGGAGCGTGATGATGCCATACTCAACCAGCAGCGGCACGAAGCTGAAATGGCCCTTTTGTTAGGCGGTGCTGCTGATGAGGTCAACCTGCGCCTGACGGAAGCTCTCGCAGAGCGCGACAAAGCGTTGACTGCGCTCCACAGCCAGAAAGACCGCGAGCGAGAAGAAGCAGTTGCTCAAGCCAAAGCTGAGGCACTCGATAAAGCTGCAGCGGAGCACTCTAAGGCGCTGAAAGAACACATGGAAGCTCATGCTGTGTCTCTAGCCAATGCTCTTCGGGTCTCAGAAGAACGTCACCAGGCCAACCTCGTAGCAGCCACTACCAAGCAAAAGAAGCAGCTGAATCAGGATAAAGGGTTTGGCGAGCTCGGAAGGATATGCAACCGGTCGAGAGTCAGGTCGCTTGCAAAAGTTATGGCACGGTGGCGTGTGCACATTTATAAAACAGATAATGCGACACGATTGTTGCGACGAGTCGTCCGGTTAGCTGCTGTGAGTGGCGAAGCTTCGGGCCGAGCTGCACTCGTCTTGGGTGTGCGCAAGTGGCGCGCAGCAGTTGCGGAAACAGTGCGCAGCGACGCGCGGTGTGTTGCGGAGCGCCGGGCTGCTCTCCGTGTGTCGAGTTGTTTGATGCGTGGCCGGACAGGCGGTGCCTTTTTTATGTGGCTTCGCGTGACATCGACGATTTCAGCCAGAGAAGCAGCATCTTTGGCAGCGAAGGTATCGTTGGAAGCTGGACAATTCCGCCTGCGAAGCTCAGTAAGCAGCATGGATATGCTTTTGAAGCGCCGTCAGCAAAAGTGTGTAGCTGGCAGGTGGCGAGCTTGGGTGTTTTTGTGCAACGATCTCAAAGCTCGGGAAAGACTCCGAGCCGCCCGTCGCGAGTTCGCTTTGCGGCGCTGCGCAGATCTAGTGGTATCCTCGGATAAGCAACGTTGTGCAGCTTCCTTGAGAACCTGGACCAGTGGTATCCGAAAGAAGCAAGAGCATTCAAAGCTTCTGGCTGTAGCAGGTAAGCGTTTATTCAAAGCGCAATTGTTTCAATTCTTTGGGCACTGGGCACAACAGATTGCCCACATTCGTGAAGTGACTCTGCACAAGAATCGTTTGCGCGAGCTCTTTCTTCGGAGAGCCTTAGCTCTAAGGAAAGGAAAGTTGAGCAAGTTTTTGAACTTGTGGCGAACGACGATTCTTGCTGACACTTTAGAGCTCGCGAATGTGGAGACACAGCGTTTGCAAAGTCAACTTGCAAGCTCAAAATTGGCGCACAGCGTCGATGTGGGCGCAGACAGGTTAAACAAAATGATTGAGCGGCAGCGCCTAAAAAGTATCAGCCATCGCTTGAGGATCTGGAAGGATACCTTCCAAAACGTCCGCCTGATGCTAAACTGCTTCGGCCGAATCGCGAATGCTGCCCTAGGGGGAGGTTTCAACACGTGGGTTAAGGGCGTCGAGATGAAGCGGCAATTGATCGGCCGCGCTCAGAGGTCTCTGGAGACCGTCAAGAAAATCTTGCGTGGCAGTCTGCAACGGCGATTGGTGAAAAGTTGGCACCGGTGGCAAGCAAATGCCTGGGCTATTAAGGAAGGGCAGCGACAGAGCGAATTGACGAAACAGCGCTTGGTCGCAAAGACTGTGCGAGGCATGACAATGACGCTTTTAGCCAAGAGCATGCGCCAATGGGCTAGTGCGATCAATGCAGAGAAGCAGGCTGAAGTCAGGAATGCGCACATCAATTTTGTGCTGAAAAGGTTTGTTAGAGTTATGCGTGCCAAGAGTTTGAAAATGGCTTGGCTTACGTGGTCTGTAGCAATGGTAGCTGCGCGGGAAGCTGATGAGCGCCGGAAGCGTTACTGCGAAAGACTGTTTGAAGGTGCTCAAAAAGCAGTGCTTCGTGGAGGCATCGCGCAATGGGCAAAGCAGGTAGATCAACTTCGTGCTGTTGACGATCGTAAACGAGCCACCTTATCTCTATTGTTGCACCGAGCCTCGAGGGTGGCATCTTTAGCATGGCGCTCGTGGGCTTCTTTTACTGCCTCAGCTCGCCAGACTGAGTCTACTTTCACCCACTCCATGCCGCGGATTCTCGGGCGGCTCAAAGCATCAAATGTTCGAAGTGCTCTGCTCAAGTGGTGCGCATTCGTACTTTATTGTAAAACCGCTGCTAGAGCTCGTGCTTCTGGCCTTGCGCTGATGCGACGAACCCTTTTGAGAATGGACCATGCAGCTTTGGCTCGGTCGTTTCGCACATGGTGCCGAAGGGACGTTCATCGAAAGCGCGCTGTAAGAAGTCTTCGTCACCTGCAGCGTATAGGCTCGTCACTTTTCTTCCAGCAGACTCGTAAAGCGTTGACTCAGTGGCGGGCGACGATACAAGATGACAGGCGTACCAGAGGCCAATTGCAGCGGTGCATCAAGAAGATGCTTCGGCGAAAGACAGCAATTGCTTACTCAAAGTGGCAACACTACCTAGTGGCCAAAGCGTCAGCTATGCAAGAGGTGCAACAACAACGAACATTGGTGAAGCGCACTTTTCTCATCATGAGCAAGTCCAACCTCATGATCGCGCTGAAAACTTGGTTTGGGAATGTGGAGGCGTTGAAGTGTGCAGCTACAGAACGCGCATCTCGAGAGACTCGCGTAGCAAACGGTCTCAAAAGTCTTGGGCTCAGCCTCACAGAAACAATGCTTCGTCGAGCATTAAGCGTGTGGTCGGGAGCAATGTACCAAATTAAAGCCATTGAAGAAGCCAACGAGCACTCCGATCGATTGTTGCGCCGAGGCGGTCGAGTACTGGTCCGAGTACGCGCTGCCATAACGCACCAAGAGCTGCGAGCAGGCTTCAAGACATGGCACTTCAAAGTGGTCGTTCGCTCGAAGCAAGTTCGGCAAAAGTGTTCGAGTCTACTGCGAACTGCGGCTGGCGGTGACGCACGGCGGATTCGCCGATCCTGGAATCAATGGGGTTTTGTGGTGCGCACAGCGCAGCACCAGGCAAAAGTAATGAAGCGTGTTGTGAAGCGCACAGCAAGCCGCGGTATTCGAGGTGCCCTTGGTCAGTGGCGCCATATAGTCCACGATGCAAAAGAATATGAACTTTTCATGCAGAGAAGTGGGAGGCAAATGCTGTCAGTACTGCGCCGGCTCTTGGCGGCGGCTCAGTTGGGTTACTGGTTGAGGTGGCGCGATGCCGTTCGGCAAATACGCGACGCAAAGCGCATCCTTCGGCGAGCCTCGCGCGTCATCAGAGCGTCTTTCAATATTATTTCAAACCGTGAGTTGGCGGCTGGCTTTCGAAAATGGAGCACTAAGGTTGACAGTGAAGTGCGCTTCCGACTTGTGGTCCAATCGAGGGTAGTATCTCTCAACAGCCTGATGCAAAGAAAGGTAGATATTGCATTAGGCCATGCTCTTAAATCAATGAAGAAACATTCCGACGACTGTGCCATGGCCGAAAGGAATGAAATGTCATCTCGCCGCGCCAAAGAATCGTACCTGCAGAGAATGGCGAGTCACAAAGCTTTGAAGAATAGGGTCCAAGCGTGGACGAAGTGGCAACTTGTTGTCAAGTCCATGCGCAGCATTGCTCGGGTGGAGCGCTCACTTCATATGATCACTATGAAAGCAGATTTGAAGGCTCAAGCAAAATATTTGCGGGTGTGGCGCGCCTCAGTAGATGCACATGTCCTCAAAACTGCTCGAAATGAGTCAGCTGCAGTAGCTCAGCGGCATGAGAGAAAGTTGTTACGAAGAGTTCTTAACCATTGCGGACGTCTTGCACCTATGTCAAAAGCTTGGCGTAACTTCATTGGTAATGTAAATGCTGAAAAGCAACGACAACAGCGGAAAATAGAAGAAGATCTCATAGCCGAGCAGAAAGCGGCATCGGTGCGCAAGGTGCTTCTGCGCTTGGCCAGCAGCACCACGGCGCGCGGGCTCCGGCGTTGGCGCGAGGTGAGCGTGTTGCTCGGCCAGGAGGCGGCGATCGCGGCGGAGCGGGCCGACATGGCGGCGGCGATGGCGCGCGTGGCGGCGGACGCCCAGCGCCGAGCGACCGAAGCCCAACTGCGCCGCGTGGTGGCGTCGATGGCGGCGGGTC
>Ga0307982_1001174_pt1 | contig 21144 bp, 14 predicted proteins | sample OrgLakmetagen989_FD_201847 | JGI IMG/M metagenome (GOLD analysis project Ga0307982, IMG submission 201847) | Saline water microbial communities from Organic Lake, Antarctica - #989 | ecosystem: Environmental > Aquatic > Non-marine Saline and Alkaline > Saline | place: Antarctica: Organic Lake... | reverse complement strand
CTGGAACACGAAAACCCAGCCTCCCTGCATAGCTTGTGTGTGCCGCCCCCAGGCGCCTCCTTGGCCAAGTTGAAGTTCAGCTGCCGGGGGGTGTAGGTTGAGGTCACGGCGGCGGTGCCGGCGCCCACGAAGTCTTCAAAGTCCCCCTCAAACACGCCGCTGCCGCCGACGCCGCTGCTGCTGCTGCTGCCGCTGCCGCTGTTCCTAAGAATCTTCACAAGCGTGCTTACATTCAGGGTCGCTAGGCTGTGTACTGTGGCCTCATTTTCCACTGCTTTGCCCAAGTTCCCGATGCGTGCAGGCCATGGACCCCCCCCAGCAGCCGGCGGTAGGGGGGGTAGTTGTGACTTCGGGACACCAGCCTTCAGCTGCAACTCGTAACGCAGCCTCTCCAGCAAGCATGCAGACTGGATATACCGTGAGGGCACGATCTCCACCCCCAAGGCGAAGCAGCCGCACATGAGTGCAGCCATGCTGCACGCGGCACCGTCGCCTGAACCCACGTCCAGAAACAAATCGCCGGGCCCAAGGCTTGTGAGGTATGCCACACGCTGTAGTGTGTTGTGTGCGACCCTCCCAGGGCGCAAGGAGCTGCCTTTTTCCTGAGTTGTGGTCTGCAAGCGAATAGAGTGCGCAACGGAAAGTCTGAAGGCCGCAGGTACACTGACAACGCACCTCAAAATCGTCTGATGCGCACAGCTTGCCCAGGCCGATGTGCTTCAAGCAGCTTTCTATGAAAACCACAGCAGGATGAACCTCATCTCGAGCAGACTCTGAGCATATTGAGTGGTTGTCCTCAGCATCGTCCTCACAAACTATCTCAAGGGCTGCAGGCTCAGCCTGCAAGTATCGTTGGCGCTTGCCACTAAAAGAAGCTATAGATGGAAGTGTTGACGAATTTGAAATAGGCTGGCGCTCTGTTCCGCTTGATTCGCCTTGAAGGAGGCTGAAAGCCCTGTGAGATCCTTGGCGGGCTGCGAAATATTTTGTGGCGAAACATCCTCAACCGCTGCTGCCTGTTGCGCAGCACTTACGAGCTGCAAGTGCAGCGAAAGCTGACCTGACAGCATTGATTTCAGCCTGAGAAGAGACGCCCGGGTCCATATTAATCCAAACGGTGTCCATCGCTGCAGCAGCTGCAGCATCCATCTCCTTGCGGAACTTGGCAGTGAGAGCCGGGATCGTTCACAGACAGCCTTGTCGAGCTCCCACTTGACCTGAAAGAAAGTAGCCAGCGTTAATAGCAAGAAATCTGTGTGTTGTCGCCTGGAGTACGCAACGGACTGCAGAAATGCTTTGATAGGCAGTGACACAGTGCTGGGCTGTCCAAAGAAAGTGCGGCAGGTAAAAGTATAGCAGCGCTGCCCAGAGTCTTAGGCTGCAGTGCCTTTCACGCGTACCAGTTTATTGATATTGAATCCGGGATGACTTCGAGCACCTGTGACCTGACTAGAGAAAGGACAGCATACGTCACCCATGCGCCTGGCTGGCCAGGAAATGAAGGGGCTTGGCCTGATCGGCACTGGATGCTATCGGGAGCTTGACCTACTCAGCTGCCATCCATAATATACCGTGAAGGACACACGTGACTGATGTTTTCGCTGTTCTTGGTTGCACATCGCAGTTTTAACCAAGCAGGCCACCTCTGGCTGCCGGAAACATCGGTACATGGTCTGCGCCCTCACGGCCCCTTGCATGGTGGTGCCACCGCACCCACCCCCAAACGTGTCAATTGTACACATAACATGCATTGTTTTGCTTCATCGCGGTGCGCTGTCACCACAGGCCCTCCCGCGCGGCGGCAGCTACAGCCGCCGTCACTGCATTGCTCTCCGCTTCCCGCTCGCCCTGCAGTGCCTGTGCTGCCGCTTGGTACTGCTTTGCCTTCACTGAATCCCCCACAGACTCATACAAGTCTGCCAGGGCGTTTTTAATGGCCACAATTCGAGCATCCCAGTATAAGATGCGGGCAGTGTGCGGGGAGGAGGGGGAAGTGTACTGCGCAAGCGTGCGGTCAGCTGCCCGCAAGCACGCCAAGGCAGTGTCGGGCATGTCTTGCTCCAAGTATACCCTGGCCTGGAAGCTCAGTGCAAGGCACTCATATTGCGCCATGAGTGACATGCACTGCATCGCGGACATGAGGTCCACTCCGTCCCTTTCGTCGATTGACTCTTTTGCATCGTGCAGACCATCAATGCACAAACCCCCTGCGGCAGCACTGCCGTGAAAATCTCCAGCGTGCGCTTTGCAAGCGCTTAGGCATATCCACAATACTGGAGCTACGTTTCGCTCTGCAACTGTTGCCAAGGCGTCAAAGTGCAGCAGCCAGCGGCAGCCGAAAGACAACACCTGGATGGCAGCATCAGTCTCGCCAAATGCACAGTGCATCAACTGGCCAATGCGGGTCAGGCTTTTCAACGCAACCATGCTTGGAGTAAACTCTCCTTCAGTCGAAGCGCTTCGCACTTGCAGCTCAAGCTGCAATGCTCGATACCACACAACTAAAGCACACGCGGCCTGCTTACGGTCAGCTGCCCTGCCACTTGATTCTCCTGGTGTGAATGAATCGCTTGCATCTGTTCCTTCGTTCGTCTCAGCAACAGGCTGGAAATGAGCGAGCAGCTCAACTCGTGGGCACACCGATACATCATTGAACGTGTCAAGCGGCTGCGGCGGATGTGGAAGGTCGCTTTGAAGTGCTAACGCAAGCCCAATGTGGTACAAAATTGCTGCAACTTGGCGTTGTAGTTGCATGGTAAGCAGATCCAGCGCCATGTCATCCACGGTGCCTCCAAGCTGTAACTGCCAATCTACAGCTTCACTGGCGTCAACATCCTCAGGCTCGGCTGGAATGAGCCCGCTGAGCACATCCAGATTATCGATACCTTGAAATGCACTGCAGCTGCTGATGTAGGCCAAGCATGCAGCGCCTGACACCCGCGTAAGCTGTGCGCGCTGCAGCTGCTCGCTGCTTTTGCCGGGGGCCGTTTTAGATCGCCCCCCCCTTGTTTTGCGCGCAGGCCGCGCAGTTTTGCCACCACTATCATCCTCGTCGCTACTGGAAGATTCATCCTCCTCGGCTGCTTCAGCCAGCGTTCCAAGGGGCGCCCCCACCGCTGCCGACCCAAGCAAGGCACTCCCCGGGGCAAACAAGCCTTTGTTCAGTGTATCTGGCTCATCACTGTCAGAATCAGCATCGGTGTCAGAGTCGTCTGATTCGCTGATTTCACCCGCACTGTCTGACCTTGCGTGTCCCTGGCGCCGTCGACACTCCTGCAGGCAAGCACTGAGCAGGCCCAGCGGGTGTTGCAAAAACCCAATTGCAGCACCCGGGTCCGATGCGTACCTCATGAAATGACGTGCAATGTCCACTACACAACTCGTGTACTGCCGCGACAACATGCCTTCTGTCTGCAGTCGTTGTGCTCTGCTATCTTGCAACGACTCCATTGCGGCATCTACCAAGCCCAGCTGCATTTGTACAGCTGCCAGGCCGTGAAGCACGTCGGCCTTTTCCACGTCCCGGGCAAATTGCACAGCGAGCTCTGTAGCTTGAGCATCAAAGGATTCCTGGAAAGGCTCTTGCACCCAGGCTGTTCCAACCTGGTCATCTGCCCAAGCCTCTTGCTCTTGGTTGCACACACTGAGCCAATGGTTGAAGTCAGCAACAGCCACCTGAAGCTTGAACATGGTGCGGGCCGCTTCAGCCATTTGCCATAGGCAACGCAGGCGCATGTCCAATGTGACCCTGGCTGGGCTGAGGCCGTGAGGCTGATAGCCCGCATACAGCGCACGCGGGCTCCCCCACAGAACAACCTCAAGCTGATCCCCGATGTGCGCTCCATTACATGTGTACTCGCAGGTGGGTGTATTCCTCGTCTCCAACAACGTCTCACACAGCGCTGCAGTTCGTTTCAACTTGGCGTACCCATCCAACAAGTACCCCTGCCGAAGAAGCGCCCGCCCTGCAGCAAAGGAGGGAATGAGGTGCCAAAAGCAAGGACAATTGGATGCTGCTGCATCCAGTAAAGTCAGTTGTTCCTGGGCAATGTCCACTGCAATTGAAGGCCTGTCACAGCGTAAAGCTGACTCCACTATTCCCGCAAGCGTCACCCATACATACTGACTGTTGTTGAACTTTGCACTGAACGCTGAGTCACCTGCAGTGCTGGTGTACAGGACCACACGGACATCACGGCACTCGACAAACGTCTCAAGGGCGGCTACGAACAGCTGAGCATCGTACAAACACGCCCCCAGCTCATCCAAACAGCTCGTCAATGCTTCGCGAGCGCGACGAGTGAGAAACACGCGGTCATCGTCTGAGAGTAAATCTGCTGTGTCGGAGCGCACAGAGTAGTAGTCGATTGCTTGCCGCAGCGCTTCTGCGGCTTTTGTCCTGGACCGCTGCTCCCCCGCCTCGTTCCCCACCATTCTGAAGATGTTTCCAGCCACGAACAGTGCATTGAAGTACGCAGGGCGCGCTGCAGGCGATGTAGGGGCGTAGGACTGCTGAGCTTCAAGCCATACTGCCAGCTTGTGCAACAGGCCAGCACACATGAGACAGCTGTGTGCGTTGCTGCGAGTCTGCAGAGATGCCCGCCTGGACCGGCCCAGTGCAAGATCGGCTGCTGGGCCTGATGTGTACGCAAAGGAACATATGTCATCCACTGCCCCTTCTAGAGAAAACAGGTGCTCACTTTGGCCCCTCAAAACGCTGTGCAAGCTTTGGGCGGCTGTGTCGTTTGTCCAGATGTCACCATCAAGCATGGTAGAGACACACGAAAAAATCGCATCAAACACCAACTGCAGCAGGACCTGCACATGTGACTTGAGCACTTGTAGCTGCGGCGTCCATGTGAGAAGCGGAAAGCCACAAAGCACTGCTGCCGGGTAAGCAGTTTCCACCCCGCGATACCGGCTCGCCTCCTCGGCACATTTCAGCGCTGAAGAAAAGCACTGCCCCACTTTGTTCCCAGGTAGAGAGGTCCCATCGGAGCTTGCAGCAGTGTGCAGAATCGCATGGATGTGCGCCAAATCGCACAATTGTGCAACTGCCATTTGTTGCAGCAGCAATACGCAGCGTCCAGTTTTTGCAAGGGCAGCCTCCTCCACCCCGTCATCCTCCAGTTCGTGCAACATACGCATTGAAGCTTTCATCATTGCATCTGATCGCTCAGCGGCAGCTGCTCCATACTCGGCAGCGGCATCTAAACTTGTGTTGTTGGCCAAGGCCAATACTTGGTGTCGTTGCAGACCTGCAACTGCAAGCTGTAAGCGCGGATTGGCATCCAATATCTCCGTATCCACAAACTGGAGGATACGTTCACATAGTGTCCCAACCATTTTCCAGTCGACTTGCTGTTGAACTGTCGTTGCTCCAGCCTCAGCTTCAACTGCAACGGCTGCAGAGCGTACAGATTCCTGCACCAGCAAGCATGCACATTCAAAACACCACAAAGGGGGCTTCTCAGTACTTGTACCTGAGCTTGCATCTGTATCTGGGCTCAGGCCTGCTTGCTCCAGCGCCTGGCGAAAATGCCACAAAGCCACTTCAAGATTGGGGCTTTGGGCTGTCGAAAGTGAGTGCGAAAGAACCCCTTGACGGAGTGGAAAGCGACACTCGGTCAAAGGACCGGCTTCAACAACTGAGCTTTGAGCCTGTAGGTATGAAGACTGGTGCATCAGCTTTCCAGACCAGTACTCAACTTGCGCAGCCCGGTCCATAATTTCGGATGCGGAACTTGGTAGAGTCCATATGAAAACCGGCGAGGCTGCTGCTGCAATTCCACCGCTGTCGTGTTTTGATACTTGACCACTCATGGAGGTGAGAGTGTCGGAATGTTCGGCCAAAGTGCTGGCCAGCGCAGACCACTGTCGAATGGTGGGCGTGTGCTCCTCCAGGTTGCTGTAGGCTTCAAAAAGCGCCTCTGCGGTTTCTAAGCCAGCTTTGGGCCTAATGAGCTCATCGATCGCTGAAAACAACGCCTGCTGCCCTGTGTGGTATACTGCGCAGGCAAGCGCATTGGCTCGTGACGTCTGCACTTTCTCAACCCCCTGCGCTGAAGTGCGAAGGAACTCGACCCAATCGGAGGCGTTTTCCAACAAAACAGCGCCATGCTGCAAAAGGGGTGGCCCAAGTGCCCCCAGGACGTTTTTATGAACGAGTTGCAAATACCGCTCTTCCTCCCCTTGAGCTCTGACTGCCCGCGCAAGCTGCGTCCATGCCATGCTGCGCAAAATGGCCACTTCCAAAGGGAGAATTTGAAACTCGCGCTGTAAATCATCCACAGTAAGCTCACTCTCGTCAGATGTCCCAAATTCCGCCTGCATTTCGCCCAGAAACTCGGTGGTGTGTAGGATGACGCGCTCAGCGTCTGCCCATTTGCCGAGCGTTGCCCAGGCTGTGCTGCAGCGCAGAGCGAACAAGACGGACTGCCGAGCACGGAGCAGGTGGTATTTTCTGTGCAGGCGCTGTGTTTGTGCATCTCCTTGCTGGCTACTGCTGCTACCACATGCACTCTGTTCCGCACCAGCTTGCAACTGCAACTTGGCCACTGAGTCTGAGCCTGATAGCAATCCCATCAGCTCCGTCTCCATATATACAGCCACCTCATGGTGTTTTCCATCTGCTTTCAACAAGGCGGAGTATTGCAAACGGAGGCCCGACTGCAATGCTGACAGCTGCGATGCGCACTCTGCATATCGATCCCGAAATTCCACGTGGGTGCACCAGGGCGCGTATGCCTGCAATGCACGAGCTGCATGCTCCACAGCTTCTTGACAGGCAGCCAATGCCGTTTCTGCAAAGCTGCCTTTTGGTAGTTCGCGCCCTACCAGCTCCTGTTGATTGTTCAATGCGAGTTGACAGGCGGCGCTCAGCAGTCCGCCCCAGTCCTCAAGGTCACGCTGTCCGCATAGGAATTCGTCGACCTCTTGAAGATCTTCGGATGCAACACTGCTGGGCTGTCGAGTGAGTGCTTCTGGAATTGCGTCTTGTACAGCTTTCAGGACGCGGTCTTCTGTGTCATGCAGCTGTTGTAAAAGCAGGTCAACTCCAGCCGAGCTCACCTGCTGTAGTTGGTCATACGGATCAAAAGAGTGCTTCTGCTGGAGGCTGGCCAACATATCCACGTCACCCCCGCAGACACGCAAAGGGTCTTGAGCAAAATCGCAAGCGAGGAACAGCGCTTTGCACAGGCCTTCAGCGGAACTGGTCAACCCCATGGCTCGGTCTTCCTGCAGCGATCCAAGTTCTGCAGCAGCAGGGCCACAGTGCCAATTGAACATTCGCAGTCGAAATGACACTTCCAGGAACACTGATGAGTGGTCTCTAGCTGTAGCAGCCATATCCTCAAGCGCCTGCACAGCTCTGGAGGGATCGGCCAAGCTGTCCAGGCTGCCATCCGGCTGGTTCCAGTCTACGTGTGCCCACTCTGTCAAACTTTGAGCTTGACAGACTTGGGCCACAAACAGTGAATCTGGAACGACATGCAAGGCTTCTCGTGCAAGGCTCCCCCACTCGTTCGCAACGCGAATCGGCACTGTGCTCGGCAGCTGTAGCGTGCACAAAACCGATGCAAGTGGTGCAGTAGCACACTCCTCTGTGAAGCAACTGCCCAGATTGTACATGTGAAAGGCCATTTTGAGCCAAAGGTGTGCTGCAAGAGCCAGGACGGGAGTGCGTTGTGCTGCGTCAGTCAGCATCTTCGCTGACAGCCAAACTGCCTCTACCTCCTCCGCCGGCCTGCGCAGGCTGTATGGAACAGTGTTGTTTAGTTCTTGCACAGTTTGCTGTGTGTGTTCCTCCAGTGCTCGGAACAGGGAGTCGCTGCTTGCTGCTGCATTTGGCTGCAAGTCCATCAGCTTCTCAATACATGACGAAGCTAGGGCTTCGATGCAAGACAAGGCTGCAGCAGGAAATTCTTGGGCGAAATATTCGTCGGCTGTTGATAGTTCTTCTCGCTGTAAGCTGTCATAGTGGGCAGTCGCCTCCGCTGCCAGCAACGTTGCCCAGCTTGATTGCACCTCATCCCAAACAGTCCTCAGCTGCTGGCAAACCAAGAAGCTAGCCTGCAGAGCTGTGTCATGCATTGGGCTATCGGAAAGCCCCATGTTCGCATCTTCCTCAACACTGTCCATGTGCGCCTGGCTCGAATGAACTGCAGTCCAGCTACGCCGGAGAATGTTGTCGGCCAAAGCTGCACCTGCAGCGCACAGACAATAACTCTAGCAGTGTGATTATTTAATCCAGAATCCTTGGCTTCTGTCTCGTACGCGTCTTCTCAAACTGATTTCACGTTCATGAATGGCTTCGCAAAGTCGTCGCCAGCGACGTCAGCGACAGGCGAGATGTTTTTGCAAATGAGGGCTCAGTTCTAGACGATATGCGGAACAATTGAACGCATGGTATGTGTTGGACACCGAGTTTGTCCTTGCATGGAGCCATTCGAAGAGAGTGCTCTGTTTGGCCCAGCGTTTGCTAGAGGCGGGCGCAAAAGGGGGGTGGTCATTTTCAAATGCGAGCCAAACAGATGTAGGCTGGTGAAATGGTCGCAAATCACCCAACAATTATTTTATGCTAAGTATTGGCTACTGGTTATTTGCGGATGCCACACTGCAAAAGCCGCACTTATAGCCAGCAGTAACTCAGAGGGCCACACGTAACGGCAGCTGCGATGGACCCAAAGCATGAGTCCGCAAGCTATGGCGCCCAAATGTTAGCGCAGCTGTTCACTCCCCATCGAAAGTGTATGTTAACAAGCTGGTTTTACCCCACGTTTATGCAGTTCAGCGTGTGCAGATGCCACCCCCAATCGGACCCACACGAAGCCCTCTCAGTACGCTTCATGTTTGAGCCCTGCCGCTATTGCTGCTGCAGCCTCCAGTGCAAGAGCGCGCAAGTCTTCCAATGGCTGCCATCTGGGTAGACTTTATTTTATCCAGCATTCCTCTCAACCAGCAGAATGTTTGTCTCCAGCACGTCAGACTCTTCGCAGTGCGTTGCTGCCTTCCACCTCAGTTTCATTCAACGCCCGCTCACGCAAAGCAACCGTCCTGGCCCTTGAAGCACCATTCTCTCCCAAAAGGCGTGATTTGAAGCATGGAACCTTTTCGGAATCCAAACACCCTGCAAAAATTGTTCCGTCGGGAGTGCTGTCGCGCCTGCTGACTCCTAAGCACTCAACCCCCACCAGTGGGAGGACAGCGGCCTCCACGCCTCCTGCCCCGCGCAATGCGCAGCACCCAGGCCTTGTGCCCCTCCCAGGAAGTGGCGTCAAAGACCCCAAAGTCGACAGCCCAGAGGTGGTGCGACTGACGTCTCCCACGGTGGTGCCACCCCCCCCTCCGCTGCTGGGTGCAGGGGGGGCGCACAACGACCCCACATGCAGTACACCGCCCCAGCTGCCACAGGCGTCGCTGCAAAGGATCGATCCCGAAAGTGCTGCTGCCCCTCGTGGGTTTACGGTGCTAGGCCCATCCACAGAGTTCATTGGGATTCTGAGAGCCGCGCCGGGAGCCCTGCTGGCCATGCTGCGTGGGCATGCAGTGGCTACGGGGAGAACTGCACTCAGCGACACATTGAAAGATTCTAAAATGGGTGCATGTGACGCCGTGCTGGTTGATCTGCGGGGGGGTGAAGGGGTGGGCGTTGCCTGGAACGCAGCGGCCATGGCAAGCCTGGCGTCACTTGTGGCCGGCTGTGTCGTCATGCTGCCCCATGCTGCTGCACCCGCTGCAGAAGATCTGCCCGCCAATGTGTGTCTGCTGCTTAATTGTGGCTCGGGCGGTGCGGTCGGGAAGCTGCCCGCAGTGCTGGCTGGTCTGCGTGGGAAGCCCACATGGGCCAATGCCGGGGCACTGCAGCGCAGTGACATGCAAGCACTGATACACAGTATGCAAGTGTGAAGATCTGCTTGCTGCCCCTGTGTCTGTGCCACCACTGCCCGTGGAAGTCAGCCCCCTTGATCAGGAAGGTGCTTTGAACCCCCCCCCGGAGCCCACAGGAGTCCGAGGTGAGCCTGCGGCTCGATTGCCGATTGGAGCAAGTCTGCATTCAAGTCTGCGCTGTGAATGCAATAATATAAGTACGAAGTCATGGCTGACAATAACCCCGCAAGACAGCGTGGGGTGAAGCGGGCCAGAGAGGAGGAGAATTCTGGTGTCGAAATCCGCACATACACAAATTTGGCCACCGCTGCAGTTGCCACCGTACCCAAGCGCCACACCCAGCTGATTGCAAAAGCACTTGCGTCGCATTGGGTGGGATATGAACGTGTTCGGTCAGCTGGCGGTATCCGAGCCGATATTCCTGAAGGCCCTGTCCTGATGGCAGCCAAGCAGCTAGATGAAATGCTGCACTCGTCGAGCGACGGCAAAAGCCAGCAGCGCTATGGCGACGTTGTCAAGCGGCTAGTTTGTGCATTACATAGTCATCCTGTGCTGACCATAGGTCTGCAAGGTGGTTTCACCACCCCTGAAAGTCTCGTGGAGACAACTCTGAGTAACTCGATCGGACATTTACTTGCCTTGGCTGAGGCGCAGAGCCAGCTGAATCTAATCAGCCCCACAGATCAGGCTGAAGCCATATGCAACCCCAATCTGGCACACAACCTGCGCCGCGTGAAGCAGCTGCCGGCTCTAGAGACACAACTACCGCACATTTTGACGTTCTTGAAGCCAGCCGACTTGGCTGCGTTTGGATTAGTCACTCGGCTATTTCTTCCCATTGCCTGGTCAGATGTGATTTGGCATGCACTCCTTTGGCGGGATTTGGGTCCTCTACAGCCCAAGTTTTACGAATGGAAGCGTGGTGCGCTGTCTTGTGTGCGAACCGGCAATTCCTCCTTTTCCAGTTTGCATCAGCCCGCAATCAACCTCAGCCACCTCGGTGTAGCCAAGAGCAGGCGCCACAGATCATTATACAGCCACTTTCAGCAGAAAAGCGCGTGTCCTGGTGCACCCAACGCGTCTGCGCCCGGCGCTAGCAGCGCAGCAACACAGCAGCTCCCACAGCTGCCTGCTGCACCTGCAGGGGCCGAGGGCAGCAGGGCCTCAGCTCCTACAGCAGGCACATCCAGCACGCAGCAAACTGTTTCAACACATGCTCAAAATGGTATCAAGGACCAAAATGTGTTCCTCAGCTCATTCTTTTCTGTTCCAGATTCATACTTGCGCCGGCGTGGACCGGATGATTCCTTCAGGGACGTGTATAAATGCGCCCACTCCTACGTCGCTCACAAGAAATCAGTGTACAATTCAGCTTCTAAGCTGCGGTGTAATTCCTGTGGCCGAATAACGGCCTTGCGTCGAATGAAAAGCCAAATGCTGCGTACTGTGCAGTATGCTGAGTGCGTGGCGTGCTGCCACGCGTGGACGATCTCAGTGAGTGATGGCGGGGTGAAAGACATCATTAGAGATATGTTCGGAAGCGAAGGCATTAATTAATGTGTGCTTCATGCCAATCGAACCACTTGCAGTGCCGCATTGGCTCTTGCGCGACGGCACGTCTATGCTGGAGCCCCCCGAGCCCCCCCTGCCGCCGCTTGGTGCTGCAGCTGCATCAAACTAACATGCAACGCTGTGCTGAAAATCATACTACACATGCTTTATGTGCGTGCATCACTCGCCTTCGTATACGAGCTCCTCCGGCTTGTCACCCTCCGCGCCGCATGCCTCCCCGCACTTCTCCCCGTGGACGTGAGCATGTTGCCCCCCTTCACCCCCCCCATCGCCCTCCTCTTCATCCGTGTCAGGCACCCACTCGTCCCCATACACGCAGTCCCATTCCTCCCATCCGTCTGGGCCCAGCGCCAGCTCCTCGTCTGTGAGCAGCAGCGCATCCAAGGCGGCACGTACGACCGCCTTGTCCATTTGCACCCCAACCACCACAATTTCTTGCTGCCTGTCTCCCCATGTTTTGTCCCAGCGGTCCGCAAGCGTCGCCTGCAGGCCCTCCGGCCATTCCTCCTTGGGCGTCTCAACCCACCAAGGCCGAATAGGGGCCAGTGAGAACAGCTTCCCAGCGTGGTTCCACATGACGCTTTCGTAGTTCCATGTGGCCAGCCACGCAATGCCCTTGGAGCGCACGACGCAGGCCCAGGGGCCCGCCTTGTCCTCCACCAGTGCTTTAAGGCGATCCGTATGCAGGGGCCGCTTGGCCCGCCAAACGAATGACGAGATGCCATACTCCTCTGTCTCCGGCACGTGCTCGCCCCGCAGCTCCTTGAGCCAGCCTGCGTTCTGCTTGGCGGTTTCAAACGAGAACAGCCCCGTGTCCAAGATGCGCTTCAGGGGGACCTGGCTAAAGTCACACTGCACCACCTGTGCTGCGGGGTTGAGTCGTGATAGGATGGCCAGCAGTGTGTCCAGCTCCGCCTTGGAAACTGTGGACACCTTGTTCACCACAATCACGTTTGCGAACTCCACCTGGTCCACAAGCAGGTCCACAATGTGCCGCTCGTCCTCCTCCCCTGCGCCCATCTCCCGGTCCACCAAGGAATCGCGCGAGTTGTAATCGTGCAGCCAGTTGGCTGCATCCACCACGGTGACCATGGTGTCCAGTTTAGCCACCTCGTCCAGGCTCTTGCCGGTCTCTTCATCCACAAACGTGAAAGTCTCGGCCACAGGCAGAGGCTCCGAGATGCCAGTGCTCTCGATGACCAAGTAGTCGAAGCGTTCTTCAGCAGCTAGCGCGGCAACTTCCGTGAGCAAATCTTCTCGCAGGGTGCAGCAAATGCAGCCATTGTGCATCTCCACCATCTTTTCGTCAGCGCGTTTCAGGGCCACGTCATCCTTGGCTCCGTTCACTGTATTTGCATCAACATTCACCTGCACGAATGAGGTGATGCCGAATGCAGAGAGGCAAGGTGAGCGGGTATGACACACTTCACTCATATCATTTACAATGATTGCGACCTTGAGGCCTTCTCTATTGCGCAGGATGTGCTGTAGCAAGGTGGTCTTTCCAGCCCCAAGGAACCCACTCAGGACAGTGACTGGCAGGCGAGCTGGAGTGCCTGTGGGAACTAAGCGTTGCACTTATATAGCGTTCTGTATGAACAGTGCTGTATTCGTCATGCGCAGCACATACCCTTTGTCTGAGCAGACTCAGCTGCAGCCATTGAAAAGTTGCGGAAAATGAACTACACAATCAGAGAGTGTCGTAGACCACAAAGTTGTAGTTGACTCAACCGAATCTACACGAGGCCATGCAGCCAAATGAACAAAGTGAAAAATAGATTTAATCGGCTTGGAGCAAAAACGACCAGGTCTGGTGAGGACAGCTTGGCACACCTGAGCACCCTCCCCCCCTCCAGCGTGGGCTTCACAACGCCCCAGCACTTGCCCAAGCAGCAGCAGTGGTAGGGCCTGTTGCAGCTCAGATATGAGTGGCTGCTGAGCTTTCTAACACGGCAGGTAGCAGTTTCCCTTCTCTGCGGTGCCAGATGAGCACCTAGCCCAGCAGGGCCTTGAGCACTGGGCGGCCGCGAACGACGTGTCCCGTGTGTCCCTTGCATAGCAAAATGGCCCTATACTCGCGCGAAGCAGTGCAATCGCATGCAGTCATTCGCCTTCCTGCTGCTGGCATTCGCTGTGGCCTTGGGCGGCTGGTAGCTCTGCGGGTGGAGGACTGGGTGCAGCGACTGGCCCAAGGTAAAGGACCAACTGGGGGCTGAACACCTCAGATATGAGGGTCAGCGGGCAGCCCTCGCGCCAGAAGAAGTAGTGGCGGCCCCAAAACGGTCCCTTGTGGCCGAATTCCTTCTCAAGTTCTGGACTGGAGCCCCGGTACACTTCTGCAAAACGAACACGCTTCGTGGAAGGAACACTTGCAGTTGGCTCTGAATCCTGTCCGAAAACTGCAGGCTTACCTAGCACTTCTCTAAATGTTTCTGTTTTGCGCTGAGCAAGGGATACCCAAATCGGCAACTGGGCGTCTTGCAAATGCTGCTGAACCATGGACTCATTCCACCACGACACTGCGTAGCCCATTCTTTCGCCCCGAGTGTTTTGAAGCCAAACCTGTGAGGGGGGAAAGGTGCAACTGGGCAAAGAGGCGAGAGCTGGGTGTGTTGGAGGAATACGCTGACCACGCAGCAATTTCCTGCTCACCTGCCGCCTGAGCCGAGGCGACTCGATCTGCTCCACGCATGTCGGTGCATCATCAAGTGACGACCCAATATGAGACATGTCCACTACATCTACTGCTGTTTTACTTCTGCAGCATTCGGGCACAAGTACATGAAAGGCACCTCTCAAATGCCGCATCCTCACAACTAACCCACTCAACAGCTGCAGCGTTCGTGTGGGGGATCCATCACCAACCATCAACATGCGCCATGGGGGGGACAGTAGATGCTCGGGAATTTCCATGATTGCATCCCCGCTGGCTGACCAGTCCCTATCAAGCTTGTGCCAGTCCGGAGTAGTACATTGCGGCTTTTCATCAGCCATGTCTTTCAACCACCCACTGAGCTTTGCACGGATGACAGCATGCACTCAACACGACTCAGTATGCAGTTCGTGTGGTGAAAGTGCCCATACGGTTGGTCCGTTTGTTGCCAACCGACTTTGCAGATGAAAGTCACCTCGGGGTGCCTAAAAAAGTTCAGCTTTTTTTCTTTCTTAGCCCCCCGCAAGTCAAATCAAGCCCAAAGGATTTCGAGGGACTAAGGGCAGTCTTGTCAACAAAGGTCGGCCAAGCAGCAAGAAGAGTGCTATGTTTGTATCTTGTCTTGCATTTCTGTCTTCTCCCATTTGCTCCTGGGCAGGCTTGGTGTGCTGACACCACTGCTTCGAACTTTGCCATCGCCTATCAGAGGGACACCACTCCCCACATGTACACTGGGCTGCCTGCATGCTATCAATTCAGTGAGCAAACCCGACCAGCAGCGCAATGAGCAGCTGGTGCCCACATGCCATCGATTCGGGCCCGAGACCTTTGCCTTGCCCCCGGGACCACACTGTCTCAGTGGACGAAACACTTCAAAGTGCACAAGGCTGACATAGAGTGCATGTTCACGATCAATGAACACGGGAGAGCACTGTGGCTGTTGTGTTGCTCGGTGGTGATGTAGAGGGAGTGTGTCTCGCGCCCGCACTGCCCGCGGGCAGTCAAGTGAAGTCATCCACAAAGTTGCGACTGGTGTCCACACCTGCAAGTAAACTTGATGATCGAATGATTTTTTCTCTAGCACTCTGCTCCAACGCTTTCCCGGGCAATTTTGGTTGCCTCCTGCCGATATTCGATCGGCACTAAACTTGGGAGAGACACCGGACCAACCGACAAGCCTCACTGCTTCGCGGTTGTTGCAATCACTTGCTGCCCAGAAGAACTTGGATGAGACCATAAATTGAACACCAAATGCGTATCCACCACATGATGCATCTCATTCAGCTCAGCTTTCCTTTCTGAGAGATGCGACACACTGAGCTGATCGATATGGGAAGCATGGCATGAAGCTTTGCCCATTGATGACATGTCAATAGGGTCAGAAAAATTGTCCAAAGAGACCAAAACTTGGTCCAAGTGAACCCTTTCTGCCCAACCCTACGATTGGATGCCCCTTCGTGCGTAGGTGTGATGAGGAGGGGGGTGGGCTGTTTTGGTTGTGCAACCCAATCACGAGCTCTACGGTCAGCTTCCATAACACAAATCCATTCCAAAGTGGCATTCATACTCTTCTGTTGCATACTTGAGTTGTTTTTCTTCAAACAATATGCAGCAGTTGCTCCGAAAAAATGCTGGGAGGGCTCCGCAACTGGCTGATGCTGATTCTGTAGCTGCGGCTGCTGTTGTGCCTCAACCTCGAAATGCGCTTCACCTTGTGCAGGCGGTTTGTCAGGCCCCAAGTCCTTTCAGTTTTCTCCAAGATCTGCAAAAGCTCAAATTTGTGGCGAATGCCAGCCTTGCGATTCCAACCCAAGCCGGCAGTGACGAAACAACTGAGAGAGGTGCGTGCGTACAGTCTTCAGCTTCGCCCATGGTCTGGGTGGCGCTTCCGGCTTGTCCACACCCCTCAAGAATGGGTTCACAGGCGAAATTTGCTGCCGCTTTGTATCGGACCTTTTCTTTGTGCTGCGCGGTATCTTCAAGGAGCAAGTGTCCATCGAAGAACTGTCCACAATTGTTGGGCAAGATGGTGCTGCTGATGGCAGCAAGACAAACGAGAGCAGAGGCAATTTCAGCTATTCAACCAGCATGGTCAACGATTTGTTCAACTTCACCTACAGCTCAGAAGACATTGTAGGCCCAGTAAGTTTGCAAATGTTACTCCAGGCGCCGAGTTGTTTTGGGCAGACAAGCAACGCAAGTGGTCGGTGCCTCTCGTGCGGCATCAGCCGCCCTAAACATGCGGCAGGAGTCTTTTTCTCGTCCCTGACCAGGGCTGCACTTTCTCGTAAATATCACGATATTTCTCTACTCTACAGGCTTTACCTGAGGGCAGAAAGGGCCCGGCAGCTGAATTGGAGCTACAAGCTGTCCTGAATACTTCGTCTGATGCATCCGCTCCGGCCTCTCCTCCCGCTGCAGTGAGGCCATCAGCGCCTCCCAGTAACAGCTCAGAACGACTATATGGGCCCGGTAAACCGAACATGATTGCACGGTCAACTCAAGCGACCCGCTCAGAGGAGCCAGTGGCACCCAAGATGCAGTCAGCGGGACACGGACTTGTCGGAGTGGTGAGCCAACCTGCTGGCAGCGTAAATTTTCAAGAAGACATCGGCGATGAAGTCCACAGCAAATCAACACCGAGCGATACATTGAGTGATGCTTCATCTACTGCAACAAAAAAGCGGTGCAGAACGGCTGCCAGTGGGAACGCAGAAACGGCAGAAAGTGTGCCTCCACTGCCGCGCACAGCAACGCCATCACGCTGCATGGTTCGTGTCGCAGGACGTTCACTCTGCTTGCGGACACTGCACAAACTGGTGCGCAAATTGGGTGGTAACTCGCTTCTGTGTTCGTCTTCTCGTGCGGAAACATACTCGTCGCTATTCAAGCAGCTGCCGGTGCCACCAGGAAAACTGGGTTCAAAGTCTGCTCCAGGGCGCATCAGGAAGGCATATAGGGAATTGCTAGCACCGCTTGTGGAGTTTTGTGGTGGTATTCATGCTCCAGACTGGAACATGGAGGTGTCTGCAGCCTTGCGAGTTGATGTTGCGATGCACTTGTTTCAACGCGAGTGGTCAAGGTGGGTTCAGACCCTCAGAACAGAAACCTCCACATCAAGAGAGCTGCAGATGTTGCACAAATTTCTGGATGCAGTGCTGCAAAGCGGTGAGGCCTTGATGGACTGCGACATTCGTAATTTGCAAGGTGAATACTCTCCTTCAAGGCTAACACACCCCGGGTCAGGACTGCTGCCAGATGACGGCGAAGCTGACCCTAGGAGTGTTGTGGATATGTTAGTCACCCCTTGGATTTGGAAATGTCTTCAACGTGGTGGCGCAGGCGTGCTCCCAGAGCGATGGCGGGATGCGGGTGCTGCAGATGAAATTTCGGCAGCTGAAGCTCTCCGCAACGTGCACATGGTCGAGCTTGCGGAGCAGCGAAGTTCCGTACACCCCGGAAGTTCGGAGCGTGCAATTCGGGCATTTGGCGATGTGCAACTGGACCAGGAATTGTGCAAGTCAATTGTGGACAGCATGCCGAAATCGCTATTGCAGGCTCCACTACTGTTGTTTGTGCTTCATGCCGTGGGAGCTGCCCAGTCATCATCATCAGCAAATGGGCCCATTCCGCAAGGAGCAAGCAGAGCGTGTCAACAGTTCACAGATAAGAAGGCATCGCAATCAGCTGCAGATACAGCAACTTGGATGTCAACAGCTGAAAAGGTTGGGGTGGTTCGTTTGACAGTGCGGCACGCAAAACACTCGTTGGGAGCTCTCATTCCACAGCTCCCTCCGTGGACAGCACAGGCTTCACTTGACCAAATCAGGTCAGCATGGATTCAACAAGACATTCCGGCACCCCGTATCTCAGCAACCGGGGCTAATAATTCTTCAAACACTCTTTCGGCTGTTGAAACAAAGTATGCCTGGGAGCCGAGAGACTTGCCTCAGTTTGCGTCAGCTTGGCGCTTCCGAGCTCTTTGGGCAATGGCCCAAGAACTCGTGTCTGCCCACCCAGCCTGTAAATCTGAAGTGTCACTGGCTTTACCACCAGATTTTGATGTTTTACATGCTATTTCTAAAATGGGTGAGCGGAGCACACCAGGGACTCCACACGTCGATGTGCTCTTGCCAGGTGGGCGGATGGAAACAGATCCATCTTGTTCGCAGTCTGGCTCCGACCCTGCCAATTGTAGCACTGCCATACTGCAAGCGGTGCCAAGCTTTGCAGAGGCTGGACAAACAGGCTATGGCGTTTTGCTGCAGCCCCAGCTGCGGCAGTCTGCAGCTCAGATCCACGGGCAATTCTCCGCTGCCCAATCCGCGCAAGCTCCCTGGGCAGCAATGGCAACCCCAGGCATGGCTGCTCATGCTGGACCGGCAGCTGGCGTTTCTCACCTGTGGGGGCAAGCCAGTGCACAACATCAAAATGTGTGGTATGGCCCTGGGAGCCCAGGCACAATTGCACCAGCAGCGGTGCACTCTGGCCCCGCAGTGTCTGATTGGAACCCACCACAGGCAGCGAACGTTCCCGCATTTCAACCATATTTTGTTGATGCTCGTCAGCAGTACGCAGCGGGTGCAGCGGCTTGGGAGCGACCGCAGCTTTACACTCGCGCAGTGGTGCTTGTGCCCCAGCATCCCCAAGTAGCCCCGCCAGGGCATGCCATTTATCCAGCACCATATCAGCACCAGCCTTACGTATACAGTGATGGGGGGCAAGCCTTTTATAATACACAAGCTGGGGGGGCGCACGTAGCAAGCCCGCCTGGACAGCAAGCCGGGCGCCCACTGCAACCCACTGGACCGGTGCCATGCACGGCGTTGTCGCCTGAGCAGAATGCAGCACATGCTGCAGCAGCCGCACAGTGGGCTGGCTGGTCTAGGGTAGGCCATGTGCCCCCACAAGTGGGGGTTGGAGCCCATGCAAGGCTGGGGCAGCAGCCCCAGCGCCATGGGATTGGTGCTTATGCAGGGGCAGCACCTCAAAGCATTCCTCACGTGGTGAATAGTCGGCACCATCAGTACCCTCAACTGTATGGCAGTGGGCAACACGAGAGGAGAGCTGCGACAATGCTACCACAAGACTTGTCCCAAACGGCTTTCAAACAGCCGCACGTGACCATCAAACCGAGTCAGCAAGTGTACTTTCCCCAGAGCCAGTGTGGCCCCACACAGCTCACAGCTTTAGGTGTGCAGGCTGCGCAAAATCCTACTGTTCAGCCAGCAGCTGGGAAGCACGCGGCTGCTGCTCCAGCTGCTGCAGGCCCCGCTACAGCTGCTGCCGTGGAGGGAGCTAGAACGGCCATTGCAGCCTTTGCACTGTAACACTGTGAAATTCATTATTTCTTCAAAATGCATGACAAGGCATAGGGGGCCAAAAATCTGCAGCTTGCCGTAGTTGCCCAGAATGGGAGATGCATTGCCCAGGCCAGAATCACAGGGAACACAACAGATGCATTCAATGCCTTTCTTGTGCATACGTGTGCTCTTGAGATGCGCGCAGCTTCATGACAGTGCGATCATCAGCGGCCGAGCCCCGCCCACGCAAGCTGCGCGACAGCTGCGCGCTGGCAGCGTAAACTTTCGCAAGTTCGTCAACACTGCCGTGCTTGTAGGCTAGCGTGGCAGCACTCAAAACCTCTTCGTGGTGCTGAAGAACCCCTCCCAGTTGAACTGCACGGCCGATTTCTGAAGGAAGGCGGAGAATACTGACAAGTGGAACAATGCCTGCGACCGACACAAATGCGGTACCAAACCCAGCCAGCTTCAAGAAGGCCCTTGCCCGAGCTGAGTGCCGACGCCCAGCCAGTGCAGCGCCAAAAGACCCAATCAAGAATGCACCAAGTGCTGTAGGAAGAATGGCGTGTTTCATGCGATGGTCAGGGGGGGGTTCGTTTGCTCGAGTTGCAGCTTGAATCGAGACAGCGGGTGACTGTTCTAGCTGGTGCTTGACCGGCAACAGCAGATAATGCGGCAGGACAACAACACGGGTGCTTCCGCACATTTCTTGCACATTGAATGCAACTGCCGTGGCCTCTGTTGTGCTTGCTTGTTCTCCCAGAATCAATGAGGGTGGGGCTCGTGCAGCGGCATCACGCGCCGTGAGGAAGCTGCGTCCTGCACGCCGGTACAGGTTGACCAGCATGAAAGGGTCCACATTTGATAAACCGGTGCGGTACAGCTTGATGAAGTCTGTAAGTGTCGCTTGCATCTCTTTGAGTTCTTGCTCAGCGACAACTGGTCGCCAAAAGTCCGCCACAGTGTAGACTGCTGAGCTAGCAATGCTGGCAATTGCTCCACGGTCGCCAGTCGCTGCAGCCCAGTACAAGGAAGCAGGTGAAGACTCAGCGAGCATGAGCCGCAGCCAAAGAGGGAGAATATGCTGGCTCTGGGTGGCCCGCATGCTGCCTTGATGCCCAACTGTGCACAGCTGTGCGCCGTGCTGCGTGGCAGCGCTCACGGCTGCAGCATAGCCATCGCCCCAATTTACTCGCAAGTGAGCCACGTGTTGGTTGAAGCTGTTGTTCAGCAAGGAGCTTATGAATGGACCGAGTCCTGGCCACGTCGTCCGCAACAGCTGTGGCAATGGGGGGGGGCGAAACTTCATCCAATCGGAGGGAAATCTGCTTCGGGCTTCATTTCGATCGATTCCCAGACCCACAGAGGCTGGTTTCAAGTTACCAATTTCGGTTTCAATTTGAACGCACTCGGATCTGGACAAGTGTGAACTGCCAATCAGAATCACATGTGCACCTGCTGGGATTTGCACGTCCAAACGTGCAAAGCTCGGCATTGCTTCAAGCAATTTCCGCACAAGCGGGCAAATTACTTCGCATTAAGCTTGCCACGCAGTGTACATGTAAGCCCTCGTTTTGCATAGATTTATACGGCCGATTCTAGCCGGGGTATACTGGGTATTGTGCGTTCTGCTTGACAGGCCTAGCCAGCAACATTTTCTGCCTGCCGGCCGACAGCCAATAAATGGATAGTGCAAAATCAGCGTTGCCGATGGGGGGGGGAGAT
>Ga0307982_1001173_pt1 | contig 21152 bp, 18 predicted proteins | sample OrgLakmetagen989_FD_201847 | JGI IMG/M metagenome (GOLD analysis project Ga0307982, IMG submission 201847) | Saline water microbial communities from Organic Lake, Antarctica - #989 | ecosystem: Environmental > Aquatic > Non-marine Saline and Alkaline > Saline | place: Antarctica: Organic Lake... | reverse complement strand
GTGCTCTCTCTGGCAGCACTCTTGTGTGTAGAGTAATCATTCTCTTGGAACTTTCCGAAGTTCCTCTGTTTGAGCCCGTGGCTTGGTCTGTTCGCATCCAGCTCGCCGTGCGAGCGTGTTGCTCAGAGGTTGGTTGACGATGTCGGCCGCAATTAGGAATCGCATTCCGACATTGTCCTGTCGGAGCAAGCGATGGTTTGAGCAAAATGTTCGTCCCATGGGTGTTGCTCGCGCTCTCACACTCATCAGAAAAATGCGATGACCCCAAACCCCCCTTGTAAATACCTGAAGGGGACCTCACTTCATGATATTAGGGAGGCTTTCCTCCCATTGGTTTTACGGTGTCCCCTGATCACACCACCCACAAACCACAAACCACAGATATTTGATCGAAGAAATTTCCGACCAGAAGTAGTATCGTAGTATCTGTAGATAGACCGATTTGCTTATTATTTTAACGCCTTTTCTTGGCTGCACTCTGGGTCGGTGGTCGAGCGACCATACGCTGGGCTAATCGTAGTTAGCATCAAAGCTTTAATTAAGATTATAGAATAGGAATGGCTAGGTTTCAGAAGCTGAGCGAGCTCGCCCTTAGCACCAGGTTATATGACATCGACGAGAGGACCACAGTGAGGACTCTTCGTCTCGAGGACACTCGCACGAGCGAGTTCGACGATGGCCTCGCTAATTTCACTAGCCTTACTTCATTAGATTGTTACGGCATTCCAATAGCTTCGGGCACGTGCCTGCCTCCGAACCTTATTGGGTTGATGTTAAATGGCTGCTCTTTGACCCCGGACCTTCTTCACACACTGGATGGACCGAAATTGAGGAGTCTATCAATGGCATTTTGCAACCTTGAGACGATTCCGAAACTTTTGCCGTCAAATTTTCCACACTTATGCACCCTTGATCTCGCCGGGAACGACTTTTGTGACCTAGAAAGTCTATGCTCTGAGCTCTCCGGCCTGGACTCCCTAACCGCTCTGGTCCTCGAGGGTAATCCTATCATGCTGCTGCCGAGCTACAGAGGTCGCGTGTCAAGCGTTTTGCCGCTCACGACTTTAGATGAGGTGCCCATATCTGAGTCAGACACTACGCTTCCAGACTCGTTGTCAAATACAGTTACCCTGCGTGTGAATATTGAATCAATCACGGGCGTCCCCGCTGCCATACTCGAGCAAGGTTGGACTGAGGTCTCTCTCATTGGTGCCACTGCATCAGCTCGTCTCAGTGACCCACAGCCAGAACCTGAAGAGGCTGCACCTGTCAAAGGGAAAAAAGGTGGTGGGGCTAAGAAGGGCGTGGAAGAGCCTCCGGCCCCTGCAGTCCCTGTGGTGCCAAAACGAACCCTCGACTTGTCCCTCGACGTCTCTGTTGCTTTACGCGACGCTGTGCTCTTTACCGGATGCAGGGTCGAATTTGCACTCCTAATAACCGGGAGTGCGTCGATGAGGGATCTACCGTGGTTTCAGAGGCAAGTGTGCCGTTGCGGTCGTTTGCCGAGTCAGCGTCGAGGTTGGGAGCTATTCACGAGCTGCTTCAAATGAAGCTCGCGCCGGAGTATGCTCAGGCGAACGCGGAGGTTGAAAATGACGACAAAGGACACATGGACCCCGTGCTAAAATTGTCGCTCGTCCTCAATCCTACTTCAAACGAAGAGGAAAAGATGTAATTCTGGACGTCGGCCCTTGGGCATGACTCATATGCCGCGCGTCGTTTTCGACACAGCAGGCTCGAAGGGTCAGAATTAAATAGTTAACAGGCAGAAAGATATTCCCATCTACCTCATGGAGATGGGAGGCGAAAGGATGATCAGATCTGCAAGTGGCAAGCCCCTTCGCGTTACGACCTCTAGCAGTCAGCAGCCAGCAGCAGTTAGCAGCAGAAGCAGTTAGCAGCAGCAGCAGCAGCAGGAGGAGTGCGCGGTGCCTGTGTCTGTGTCTTGTAGTTCTAGTTATGGCCTTGTGCTTCTCGCCACAATCGCCACGTGCCCCCATGGACTTGGGTTCTCGACTGGGCCTATATCAGTGCCCTTAATGAGATCCGAATACACGAATACACCAAAACCACCGGCACTATAACTAAGACTAACATTAACATAAGATAATCGCGTAGGGCATTGGCTGCATTAACTCATGGTAATATTAACGGTTAATGGTTCAGGTTCATCACTTATAAAGATAAAGACGAGAGACGGAGATAATGGCAATCAAGCAACACCAGGACGTTCAATCCAGCACACACATATATATCGAAGCAAAGCAATGGAAGATGGGAGCCGGGTAGGACTGAAGTGAGGCCTTTGAGGCCCCGTGCTGATAGAGGCACCTATAACTCGATGCGATCGCAACTCGTGACCCCAGATACGCCTAAAATGGCCGTAACTAGATCACAGAGTTGCTGAGAGCTCGCAACTTTGACCTTAAATTGTAAAGCTGCTTTGTCGTTGATAGTTTGAGATGACGTCCGCAAGATCTCTGACCCAAGTGAAACTACGTCACTCACATCTCTCAACAAGAACTTCCTATCGTCACACAGCACCTGCAGCTCCGAAGCGTATTCCTCGAGCCCAGGCGCACCCCACTGCACAGGCACCATTTCGCAACCTTCGACCGAGGCTTTCAAGACCTCCGAGCATTCCGAGCGATGAACAACGAAGTCCTTGGAAGGCGCATTGCCTTCAACACTTGTGCAAGCGATACCGACAACCGGTGCGTCCCCTAGCACGGGCATGCAGCAAGGACACATGTTGGCGGGCGTGCCAAGGATAGGTGTGAGAGCAAAGCTGTTGGCAGACTCAGTGATTTGTTTCAAAGGCAGCACCAACGGAACTTTTTGCACTCGATTGATGGGGTGATGCCTCTGCGCAAGGGCATCTACTTGGTCCATCCTGAGATTGAAGAGCTGGGCCAGCGTGGTTTGTAAAGTTGCAACTTGGGTGCGAGCTAAGGTAGTGCACAATTCGTCCACGTTTTCATGGCCAAGGTCCACCAGAAACTCCCGGAGCTCAGAGTCAGCGCATGGAGCTTCACCGTACTGCTCGAGAAGCAGCGGCTCGCAGAGGTCCACGAAAGCCTTGAGGTGTAGCCAGCCCTTCTGCACGTCGGTAGCGCGCTGTTGCACCCGAAAATAAGACCTGAGCTTGGCGCGAGTCGACCGAGCTCGGCTGAAACGCATCCAATCAAGAGACGGACGCGACTCCGCATCGGTTAAGATCGACACCACGTCGCCGTTGACGAGTTCGTACGAGAGAGGCTTCTGCAAGCCATTGATCTCAGCGGCCTTCATTTGGAGTCCAACCTCCGTATGAATCGCAAATGCGGCATCGATTATGGTCGCCCCGCGCAACAGGTTCAGAATCTTGCCATCGCGCAAGAAGACAAACACGCGCTTCCCAAGGAGCTCTCGGCGAATCGCCTGACCAAATTGTGCAAGTAAAAGAAGAAGAAGAAGAAAAAAAAGAAGAAGAAGAGGAAGAAAGTGAAAATCAAGAAGGGGATAGTCAACGAAACTTCGCAAGTGAAGAGTAAAACAATTACCGACAGAAATTCGGTGCTGTTGTGGATTTCGTCCCATTCTTTCACTGTCTCGAGCCACGAGACTTGGTACTTGTTGAACACTTTCGAGGCGGAGCTGGTGCCGTAGCGCTCGTCTTTGTACAGCCAATGCGCAGCCATCCCGTATTCTGCGACTGCGTGCATCCATGACGTTCGAATCTGCACTTCGATGGTTTGGCCGCCTCTTATGATGGAAGTATGGAGCGACTGGTAGCCGTTCGGTTTGGGAAAGCTGATGTAGTCTTTCACTTGCGACGGAACAGGGCGACTTTCCGGCAGATGCTGCACCAAACCCAGCGCATGGTAGCAAAGCCACACGCCGCGCGTCTTCCAGTCCTCCTGTGCTTCCCCGGGCCGCTGTGCCACGTCCAAAATGACTCGAAGTGCAACTACATCAGCTGAGAGCGTTTTCATGCCCCCGTCTGCGGACGCTCTGGCCTCCATCTTGACCCACAACGGGTAAAGCTCTTTCAAACGGCCCGACACGGAAACCTCGACCTACATGTAGATGAAACCCACGCAAAAAAAAACACACACAAATAAGCGTAGGTTCCTACCCTGTCGTTTACAATAACGAAAAGGAAGGAAAACAAGTACCGAAATTCGTACTTTGTTTCTGTACCTCTTGTTCTTTCAGCATAAGATCTTCCTGGAGGCGTTCAAGAAGCACACTCTTTGATTCAGCGAGCATGTCTCGATGCTTGGCGCCATGCCCTTCAAGGAGCACTTGAAGATCACTAAACTCTTCCGGGAACAAGTACATGAAGGCCAACTCTTCAAGCTCCGACTTGAACTGCCAAATGCCCAGCCGGTGCGCGAGCGGTGCGAATATTTCAAGTGTTTCGCGGCTCTTTTCCTGTTGCTTCTCGGGAGACATGTGAGCGAGAGTTCGCATGTTATGGAGCCTGTCTGCCAACTTGACGACTATAATTCGGTAGTCCTCGCTCATAGCAATGAACATTTGCCTCAAGTTTTCAGCTTGCTCGTCTAGATAAGGGTTGGGATCCGAGTTGCCTGGAGTCGCGATGCCTGACGCAGTGTTACCAAGGGCGATGCGAGGGAGCTTTGAAACCTTGGTTTCTCCTTCCACGATACGCCGAACAGTGGGGCCAAAGAGCAGTTCAACCTGAAGAAAAGTGAGCTCCGTATCCTCGACTGTGTCATGCAATAGTCCGCTGATGATGGTGTCAGTATCCATCTTAATCTGGGCCAACAGCCCAGCGACCGCAATGGGGTGAATGATGTACGGCTCGCCTGACTTGCGCATTTGGCCATCGTGTGCGCAGTAAGCTACACGAAGAGCCAGCTCTACTTTCTTGGTGTCATCTGCACCTAAGTGCGGAAGAAGTGGATGGAGTTCCTTCCAATACCCCTCTATAGCCAAAGCCGCTGTGGCATTGCTTTTCTCGTGCATTTCAGCAGGCCTGTTGTTGAGGCGAGCTTCCCTGTCAGATGCTGGATGCAAAAGTGTTGCCCATTTTGAAATGGAATCTGGCCCAACTGGCTCATCGGCATTCCACAGCGGGCGACCTCTATGCTCATGTGGTAGGTGCCAAGAAGGGCGCACGTTGCCCCATGCAGCAGCGAAATCTAAAGATAGTGATGCAATGCCTAAAAACGCGAAAGGACTCGGCCACATCTTGGCCCTGTCGTATTCTAGGGGCTCGAAATACTCGCGTTCGGCTCAGTACGATGCGAAACTATTATAGAGAATCTTCGCGAAGTCCAAGGCCTCCCTTTATTCTTGCAGCTATGCACTTTCAGGTAGAAGAGTGCCACCTGCCACTATAGGAGAGTCATTATAAGAGTGTTTAATGAACTTTAGCTTTGGAAGCAGTACTCCACTGTACGCGCTCTGGCATTCTAGGGGTCTATGCCTTGCTTGTCTAGCTAGTATTCGTAATTAGCACAAACAAGCAGCAAAGCAGCAAAGCACTGAAACATAAACACGACGGCAATTGATTGGCTGATTGCTGATTGGCTCAAGGTACGTACTTCAATAATTACTACATTAGGCGAGGTCGTTATTATTTTCACAACGATATAACGAGTTTCAAGTCAAGCAGTCCCATGGGGAATACATCCCCGATGCAGAGCGACTTGGATGCAAAAACTCATCAGCTCTGTCACTACTGCTTTGATGTTGACGAGCCTTCGGACCTTGCGGTAAAATGCGACTTAAATTTCCAGCTAGAATTCAGCAATCATCTCGTCAGTGCACGTACTATACTTCATGCTGCAATGATACAGCTAACTGACCAATTTCTCAGCGTCTCTATGGTTGATGTGCTTAATCTAGGCTTCATCAGCATGCGTGCATTACCGGCCTAGTTCTATGCAAGCCTGGCTTCAGCACTGGGAGCTCGATGGCTTGGAAGGGTTGCTTTATTCGTTTGGCATCTCACAGCCGGTATGCGACACACGAAAACGTTTGTGCTAGCTAGAGAGTTGGACTGCAACCCACATAGCTTTCATTTTTTTCTTTCAATGTTTTAGATGCACGCTGAAAAACTGACCGCTGAACAGCGCCGTCACATTGAAGAGGAGCTGACTGGCTCGCCCATGCGTCATCGGTGGCAGCGTGCTATGATTCATGTTCAGCACTTGTCCTCCTCAACTTCGGCATACGATGCGCTAGGGCCGCTATCTTTGAGGCTCTGGCTCGAATGCTGGCGACTAGAAGGTTTTGCTGACCGCATAGAAGCTAAATGGAATTGCCGTGCGAGACAAGACGTCTTGGCCGTGGACTCGACGGTGGCTGCGGCGGCTAATGTGGGAATGCGGCCCCTCGAAGTGCGGCGATGGCGGCGTGGCCAAGAACTCCTCAGACGCGGCGTTGAATTGTCTAGCAAGGATTTCAAATTTTTGACAGCAACTTTGCCGAGCCTCGGGACTTGGCTCCAGTCCTTTGACCTAGGTCACATGCTTGCTCACTTCAATGAACTTGGCGCAGACAGCATTCATGACGTTCTGGATTTTGATACCTACACCCTCGAGACAATGGGCTTGACGGCACGGGATTTACGGTCATGGAGGAGAGCCATTAAATCGCTGTCTCCTCCAGGAACGGAAGCAGCGGCGCCCTTAGGATATGGCAGCAGTCCACCTCAGCAAAAAATGGCGAGCTTGCGCTTACCCGCAGGAACCAAGCACGTGAGCAACTACACGCTGAGAGGCTGGCTGGAGCGCTACCATGTGTCACGCTTAGCACCTTTATTAACTGCACTTGGAGCAGATTCACCTGTTGATCTGCTGGATTTGAGCTCCGAAGAAGTCACGGATCTCAGGATGCGAAAGCTCGAAAAGGAGCGTTGGGACCAATGCGTCGTGGGAGTTCAGCAAGGCATTAAGAACCTCAAAGCATTCAACGCCCTTTTGCCCTATGCACCTGAGGAAGAAACCGAGCCTTTGGATCGCATCGATCCTGACAGCATTAGTCACCTTTTACGCAGAAGAGAACCCACGCCTGAACCTGTACCCATACCCGTGCCCACCCCTATGCCCATGCCTGAACCCATGCCTGAACCAGTGCCGCGAGCCCTGACTCCTAGAGCCCCTACACCGGAGCCCGAACCACCTCAGCCCCAGGAAGCACCCAAAGAAACGGCTCAATCGCATCAGTTGGTGCAGCCACAAATACAGCAGCGCTCCGACGAGTACTCGTTTATCGACCAGGTGTTGCAAAGAGCCAGTGGGTTTCGAGCCAACGTAGCCCAGGGGAAATGGAGTGACTTAACGCTTCGAGAGCTCTTCGAGGGCATCGGTGCGGCCGCAAACGCGCAGTCCAGTCCGCAAGGCCGTCATAATTTGCACGCGCTTATTGTGGCGCTCCTTGAGGGTTTAAGCGCAGAGCGCAGCCGCTATGGGGCCTTTGTGGCAACTGCGTTTCAGGACCCGGCACTCGTGCACTCGGCAGCTACGGAAGTAGGCTACTTGAGAATTGCAGCCACTTTAATTGCCATGACAGACGACGATGCTGCTAAATTGCAGGACAACTTTACTACTCATCATTCAGTGCACTCGCTGGAGGGTTCTCCGCGGACATTTGGGGCCGAACTTCAGCCGTCGCTGAGTGCCCAGGAGCCACCTCCAGAAAGATCGCCGAGTACTATAAGAGCTGAGCCCGTGGAACTCGACGCTCGTGTCTTGGAAAAGCTTAGGTATCGTTGGCTCTCAGCATCGCTGAGCTTACAGGGGCAGCGCGCTCGACATGCGTGGGTGGAAAAGTATCGACCTCCAGACAATTTGGCTGCCGATGACAATAGCCTTACGCTCGGAGCATTGCGAAGACTCTGCCGAAGCGTGCTGCAGATTACCGCCATGGAAGTAAGTGAAGACGAACTTGAGTGGTTCTTTAGCGCACTCGATCCCGAGGACACAGGGCATGCGTCCTTTTATAAGCTGCTTGGCTTGTTAGAAACTGAGGGTTCTGTGGAGTTCCTCCGAAGCAGCATCAAACTCGCGCCAACCCGTAAGAAAGGTGCCAAGAAGCGACGGCCAAAAAGTGCCAAAGTTTCCTTCGTTCAGCCACATTCCTGGCGGCACCCCGGAAAGAATGACTTGAGCGCGCTCCGTCTTGAAGCGGGTTATCCTTTTTAGTGCCCTACTATTTTTTTACTGCGGCAAGCGTCAAGCTGCCATAAGAAGAGACATCCGATCACCGAAAAACGAAAAAGGAGACACAACCACAGGCGAGCTACTACAAATAAGAAGACATTTGCTACAGCAGACAGCAGTAAAAAAGCAGCAGTAGGGAATTCTGTAATGATCGTAATGGCCCTTGTTTAAACTTTTGCTTTTGTACCGGTCCGAGATATTAGTAGCAAAATTCAACAATAGCCCTTGCCCTTGTGTAAACTATTTATGTGCCCGGTTCCCGGTTCGAGATTAAATATAGCCCCGCGAGGCGCCCGGCGCCCCCTCCTCCCCAACTCCCGCTATTCCACGGCCTAGCTGCGAACTGCCTTGCTTCAGCTTCTACTTCTATGGCATTGGCACTAGGCCTCAATGTCTATTTTTGGTCTGTAGTCCTTAGGTCTGATAAATCTCTGCTGTATTCAAAGTCGTGAAGCCTCGTACGTGCAGATGCGCATTGGCACATGGGGAACTATTTCAAACCACAGAACGCCAAATTATAGAAGATGATGAGGGCTGCGGGCCCGTGCACTTTCAAAGCAAACTCATGGATGTCATGTTCATGCTTTGGATCTCATCAGCAAATGAATCCTCGGTCATGTCATCGATGATGGCGTCCATGGAAAGGCTGAGTGGGATCACGGCGGTGCACACGATCTTTTGCACGCCAAAAGCCACGTCTACCAGGGCGCAGTTCTCGGACCACTTGAGGCCATCCATCACCACGGTTTCCTTGATCTTGGCGTAGAGGGCCTTCAAGTCCTGGGATGCTTCCCACGGTTTGATTTCCAGATTGCACAGGGAGCGCTGGTTGGCCTCCTTCTTGGCGAGCCGCGCCATGGCCTCTTCCTTCTTCTTTTCGGTCTCAGCATCCCGCTTGGCCTTGGCCTCCGCCGCAATCGCAGCACGGCTGCCCGGAACAGGGGCAGCCGTGGCAGGAGCATCTTCGTCGTCGTCATCGTCAAAGCCGAGGTCCATCTCATTGTCGTCGTCGTCTTCCGCGGCGCCCCCATTGTATTTGGCAGTAACCGACGCCCAGCTCGACACGCCATCTACGAGAGCCTTCACTGTGGGCGCGACTTCAACGATTGGCAGCCGCACTTGGGCTTGGGTGTTGCGATCCCGGAGGGTGACGGTGGCATCGTTGCAGGTGTCAAAGTCCACGGTAACGCCGTAAGGTGTGCCCACTTCGTCCGCTCGCGCGTAGCGCCGCCCAATCGACTGCCCGCTGCTGTCAATCTTGTTGGCCAAACCAGCGGCCATCAGCAGGTCCGCGACTTGCGCTACGAGGGGGCCAAACTTCTCGTTGGTCTGCAGAGGGTACACGTGGCACTTGCACGGCGCCACAGCGGCGTTGAAGCTCATCACCACGCGCTGCTCGTCTTCCGGGTCCTGAGAGAAACTGTGCTCCAGCAACGCGTATAAAATACGCCCCATGCCAAAGGAGGGCTCGATCACCGACGGCAAGAACTTCTCCTCTTGGATTTCCTTGCGGCTTCGCGAGAAGGAAACGTCGGCAGCGCTTATGGTGAAGCCGCCAACTTCCGCAGTGCCGTTGGCCGAGAGCGCCGCTTCAAAGGCTTCGCACGCGCTCGCGTCATTGGCTAGCTCCTCGAGGGCTGTCACTACTTTCTTTTGGTCCGCCTTGAAAGTCTTGCCGATAGATTTCTTGTTGGGCTCTACTTTGATCACGTCCACCATTTTCGGTTTCTCGAGCCGCTGAGCGGCCTCCATCGAGGTGTTGGTCGCTTTCGCGTGCACCATCAGGTCGTAGCACGCGCGGTCCGCAAGCCCCACGCACTCAATCCAGCCGTACGACGTGTTGATTTCCAAGTCCCAGCAGTCTGCTGCGTAGTGCGCCATCTCCGACTTGAGGTGCTGCCGGAACCGCAACCGGTTCACATCCATGCCAATCTTTTCCATGAAGAGGTAGGTCCGCGCCAAAAAGTAGCCCAAAGTTTCGTTGTTCACGATACCCGACGACACTGCTTCACCAATGGCCATCACGAGGGGCTTGCCAGTGCCAAGCTGCGAATCGCGGTCGAAGAGGGTAAGCACCAGTGGTGCCACACCTTTGAACGACGGGTGAGACTTGTCGTTTGGGTTCACAAAATGCTCGATCTCCGCCATGCTAGCACAGTCGAAAAAAAATAAGGGCACCCAGCAAGATGGAACGAAAATGTTAAAGGAGCAAATTATCATCGAAAAGGCACGTCCTCCAAATAAGAAGAAGCCCCATCACATGAGTCATAAGACAAAGCACCACTCGAGGCGGTGGTGTTGCTTCTCACCAGAATTCGCGCACTCGCAGAAGTCCGCCACGAGGGGCGATTTCGTTCCGGAAGCCAAGGCCAATCTGCGCTGCTGCGAAAGGCATCTTTTTGCCGTTGAAGTCAAGGAGACGGCGGAAGTTCACGAAGAGGCCCTGGGCAGTTTCAGGCCGAAGGTACCCGATCGAAGTTCCCTCAGGCCCAATCTTGGTCTCAAACATCAAGTTGAAGTCAAAAGGTTTCGAGAGTTCGCTGCCCCCCGTACCCTTGATGTTGTATTCCTGAAAGAGCGCCGACATTTCGTCCTTGGTGTAAGCGTCTGCTTGAGCGCGCACGAGGCGGTGCTTCTCGGCGTCTTCAGGCGACATGGCCGCTGCGTCGGGGCCACTCAAAAGGGCGTCAATGGTGTCTTCGAGCAAGTGGTCGGCCCGCAAGCACTCCCCCGTTTCGTGGTCCTTCACCATCATGTCGGTGAACTTATCCACGTGCCCCGACGTCTTCAGCACTGCATGCGGCGTCAAGTTGGTGCACTCCATCTATTAGACAGTAAAGTACAAGAAAACAACAACAATTAAGCACTAAAACGCACTGTGCGCAGGAGTGGGAAAGGTAAAAGAAGCGCTCAATCACCCTGATACCTCAAGCATGTTCTCAGTGAGAACAAAGTGCTTGCGCCAAATGTCGATGATGTTCGCTTTCAGACCGCAAGCAGGCGGGCCGAGATCGAAGAGACCTTTCACGCTACCGTGAATCTCAAACGATGGGATCACAAACATCTTCCGCACAATAGTATCCTCGAAAGCTGTAGGACAGTGCACGAGCAAACGAAGGAGAAAAGGTTAAGAATCAAATCAGATGCACGGTAACAAAGAAGACTGAGCCTGTAAATATGCTAGCGTAGGCGAATGAATGCATGCAAGCGACGTGCCTTTCCTCGGAAACGCCTCCGTTGGTTCGAGCTTCGCCGTCGCGGCTGCGAGCTCTGTACGCAACTTGTCTACAATCTGACTAGCAGCTGCTAACTCCTCCGTCGAAGCGCCATTCTTCTTCAACAGCTTCAATTCAGACTGATGCTTTGTCATAGCAGCCGTCAGACTATCGATATCACTGCCAGAAGCCTCGGCAGCTGGCTTCGATGCCACTGCACTTTGGGTCGCTGGCTTCGGGGCTGCTGCTGGCTTGGCTGCTGGCTTGGCTGCTGGCGTGGGCTTTCCTGCTTTGGCAGCTGGCTTGGAGTTGGCTGGAGGTGGGCCGAGGTCAATGACGCTGAACTTGCTGGTTCTTGCGAGGTGCATCGTGATTTGCCCTGTCTAGCTAATGCTATTAGTCTTCAGGGTGTACTAAGTATTACGCGATTTGAGCCCCGAGCTTTGCGTCGCTCCTACCTCGCCACTCGCCACTCGTCGCCAGCAGAGGCCACGTTGTCGTGTTCGTAGTTCGTATACGTCGTCGTACGTACTTTCTATTCACTAATATAGTATGTTACTTCCACGGAGTATCTGAAAAGGAAGAAAATGTGCTTCAGATAGTGCGATAGTTGCGAGATCCAAAATAGATGGCTGACCGGCTGTTCATTGGGAGGTCACCGCACGAGCTGCTCGTGTCGACGAGTTCATCTGATTGCCGGCAAATTTCGGGAACTGCGAGGATGTGGGCATATCTTGCATTGCAGTAGTTCTAGTGCACTACAACTGGTATATACAAGTGAATACGCCGCCTCCGGAATTGTACATCAACGAGGATTACGTGGCATAGTTTCAATTTTTGAAAACCCCCAAACAAGTCCCGAGTCGAGCCAAGAAGTAGGCATTTGAGTATTTTTTTAAGTTTTGGTCCGTTACATAGAGCATATCCACATTATCCACACCATGGAGACGACTACATCAAATGGAAGTGCTCGACTAGAAACTTCATCTAATATAGTTGAGCAGCAGCCTCCGAGGGGTGCAACGCCTCAAAGACCAATAGCGAAGCCGAAGCGAAAGCCAAAGAAGACCAAATTTCCAAACGGTAGCGATCCTAGCCCAGGAGACAATGAGGAAGCAGGGCCCTTGCGTGACTTTGCTACAGGTGATTCGAAGTATGACTCAACTTTTGAGTGCTGTGATCTGAGTCGCGTGGGCAATTTCACAGTCCTTTACGAGCAAACATCGAGCAATCCTGAAGGCGAACGCATTCTAGTGTTACTGCTAGGCCCCTATTGGGCCACGGCGATGTTCTTCACACTACCAGTTCTGGTTGCGTCTTCCGCCTTTGGCTCATCCTTGGTTACCTCACCATCTTTGCACGTTGCGTACTGGACGTTAACGCTCTGGGTGGTGGGATGGCTACTAGCGACCGCTACGAGGGACCCCGGCATTGTCCGGTACTACGCACGCCCACCACCCGGGCTTGAGTCGACGTGGATTTATTCGACGCAGGCCCGGAGCTATCGGCCACCAGGCAGCTTCTACTGCCGGGACACCAACTGCGTGATTGACGGCTTTGACCACACATGCCCGTGGACGGGTACTGCCATTGGCAAAGGCAACACAACAGCTTTTCACGTGTTCGTGTACTCTTTTTATGCTCTTCTTGGGGCAAATTTCGCGCTCTGCATCCATGTGGCAAACCCGAGGCTCAGTATCGGTATCATCGTAAGCGTTCTCGGTGCCGCCTTTGCTGCTGTGCTACTGGCCTGTAGTTGGAGCTGCAGAGGAACCTGGGGAGAGCAGCAAGACACAAGTCGCGAGAACTATGGTGCGGTCCCTCCAAGCGAGATTCAGATGGTCTGATTATCCTCGGGGATACGAGATAGCACGTAGCACGTTTGAGTTTGAGCACTGAAGGACAGCTGCTCCCGATATGTTATGGGAATCGAATTGGCAGAGGTGCGAGTACTAAAAATCATTCGGAATTCAAAACCTTAGCGACATCCGGGGCGTACTTTTTCGCCCTATAACCATTAAAGTGAGGTATATTTCGTACATCCGTACTGTTACCGTACTGAATTATTAATCCAAGATAAAGTTCTTATTAAGATTAAGACTGAGATTAATCCGCATCGGCCCGGGTCATATCATTGAGTGCTCGAATTGAGGTATAGGGATAATAGTAAAGAGGGGCATAGAGTTCCCCCAGCCGGCTGTCGGGTCAAGAAGAAACTGTGGAATATCTGGGAGCCTCTTCCGAAACAGAAGGCCCGTCATCCAAAAACCAAAACATGCACAGAATTAGATGTCGCCACGTCTGTTTTCGATGTAAATGCTATACGGAAATAGTTAAAGATGGCCATGCGAATTAGGTTTTGCGCCATTGGTCTATAATTGCGCGTGAGTATGGCTCATGGCACGGATTCATTCGAAGTGAACTTCGAACCCCCTCTTTTCAGCAGTATCGAAGTGCACTTTCGCAATCACCCCCATGCTCGCTTCGTCGTTCGAATCACCGGCTAATGCGCCGCTCATATTTTCACGGATGCAATCCCTGAAAAAAAAAAAAAAGAAAGCTAAAAACATACGAAAACATTGCGCAAACTGACGCATATCCTCAAACGGCATGCTAATGCTAGGGGTTACATACCTCGAAAAGGCGGTTGTGTCGACAAAAGTCTTGTACTTCGCCGAAAAAGTGCACCGGTGGCCCTTTTCACGGGCGAGTTGGGCGAGGGCGTCGCACTGTTTTCGGATGGCGCAAGGGAGGAAGGTGCCAGTGACTTCGATGCGGTCTTGGCTTCGGCTCTCGGCGCCTGCTGCCACCGTCACTGGTCCCGCAAAAGTAACGGCTGCTGCCGTGAGGGTTGCGCCCTGGAAAGCCGATGGCGACAGGACCATGGGGGCTGGACCTAGAGCCACATCCCCACATGTAAGCACTTCAAACAAACCAGCAACTTCTAAATGTCCATCAACATGCGCCAGCAACGCGTCTCCTATCTGAGCATCGCGGGATCGGGAAGCTTTGGCGCTCGTGGTGCCCTCTTCGTTGAGGTCTCCAGCCGCAACTTTACCTGTGCGATCTAGCGGGAGGCTGAAAGTGACGTCGGCGTCTGTGAGTGCCTTGCGCAGGGGACGAGTCGTCGGATAAACCCATGCCTCACACGGTCGCTGCCAGATTGCTGCGCTTGCTTCACGTGCACGATTTGAAGCACTCGGCGATCTTGGGTCACTCCGCCACAGCACAGTAAAGTCGCGGGTGCGGAGATATAAGGTATCGAGTGCACCGCACCTAAGAGCGAAGTATGCGCATCGAAATGACGACTTCCAGGCTTCGCCTTGGCACGAATAGCACACAAGAGAGCTCGCAAAGAGGTCCTCAGGTGATTTTGGGGGATGGTAAAGTTGGCGGGCCCACGCAAAATTCAAATCATAGGACTGATAAAGAGCACTGTGCTTAATGGATAGATCGCGCGGTAAAGTGGCTCCTCCATGAAATTGCGAGGAAATCTGCGATGCAGGCACCGTAGCGTTGTCGTTTTTGTCGTCGCGAGTCGGTTTCGGGCGTGTTTGACTTAAAGGGACTGTGATTTCGAATTCGCCAAAGTCGAGAGCGTCTAAGACTGCACCCACGTTGCCTGCCGCTTCGTCTGCATTGTACTTGGCAGCAGAGCTATCATTGCCCTGCAATGGCACAGAGTATAAAAAAAATAAAATGGTCTTAATATGGTTTCGAGTGCACACTTATTATTCAGACATACATTATATTTAGTAGAGAAGTCCGCTCCTAGTCGAGGTTCATTGGTTGTAGCTGCCACTGCTGCTCGCTTCTTCTCACGAAGAGCGGCCCGCAGCTCCTGAGGGCGCAATGGCCGTTTTGAAGGAAGCATTGATTAGGTGGGTCTAATTGCCATACTTAAGACCCGATGAAGCAATGACGCAGTTCCCTTCGCGGCCTTGGAGTTTAAACAATATTGGGATGCCGTACATCGGTGCGGTTGTAATACTGCATTACTCTATAGATGCGAACGGTTGATTCAATTATGCTGCTGTCTTCAACCCAAACTTAACCATATAGCCACGAGGCTACCAGCAACTACAAGCTTGCGGCCAGTCAAGCAAGCTGCTCGATGACAATGTGCGACGATCTAAAGATAAAAGCTAGTAGACACGAAGGACCAAGCTACAAATCCTCGCGGATGCAGGGACTAACTTAAACTAACAAGAAATATGCAATTTTTGTATAGAAGAGCAAAAGAAGAGCTATCGGTAGTGTTAGTCAATGGCTGGGCTAACTGTAGGGTGTTGGCGTGTTGGCTCGTGATCTCGTGTTGACGTGTTGAGTTCCTGCAGCTGGCTCCTGATGAAGGCTGAATGATCAGGCAGGGGATAAGGGATAAGGGATAAGGGAATGATAACCTAAATCATCCTGAATCTTGACAACGAGAAGAGTTTTCTTGTCATTCAGCCAAGTCGTCTTCAGTGTTCTTCTCCGAGCTTCCGAGCTTCTGTGGTGGTAACAAGAAGCAAGCAACAAGCAACAAGCAAGCAACAAGCCAAAGTTACGAGCCGGGAGGAAGTAGCTAACGCTGTAACTTCTGCATTGCTTGCTGACTCGAGCCTACTACTACCTGTAGTATAGCCTTCTTGTCTAGATCTAAGCTGTCTATTTCCTGGGCGTTGTCAGCAGCGTGTGTTTTTCTGACCTATTTGTCCATTTACTACGTAGCTAGCTAGGATCAATCGCATTCAATCCGTCCAGAAGCTAGTATCATGAGGTGTTCAATCTTTACCTTAATTCTTTTGAAGGCCCTCTTTTGCGATGGTGCAAAAGAACCTGAGCAAAAGGGCATGGTACGTAATTTATGTCGTGGCCCATACAAGAGCTACGAGAAGAGTCTTCAAAAATGTATAGCATGCAACTGTGACGCGTTTTTTCTTTTTAAGCATTGCAAAGCCAGGTGATGCGTAGCTTAATCAGCTCACAATATGCCTACTTACCTCTCGCGACATCTTGTATCTGCATGCATTGATGCAGACTCTTTTCTATCTGCAAGATCGCGACGGTTCATGTTTGTCGCCATCGGGTGCATTTGGGCTATGCAATCCAAGCTCGCTTTTCATGTACGCACCTCGTACTAAGGGCAAGAAGTCCGAAGGGCACAGCCTAGTCGCCCTCCATGGCCACTTCGCCAACCCCGACTCAAGTTGCCTGAACCGGGCCTCACCAAAGAAGTCTTCGAGTGCCTTGACTGTCGGTACCTGCGGCGGTGCAGGCGCGAAGGAATTTGGCTTGGTGTTGGACAAACAATCGGGCAAACACTTTGTGACAGCCCTAGAATCAACTGCCTGCGTCGTTCGGACAGCACATACCACGGTATGCTTCATTTTTTAAGGCGCACCTTTCGTCTTGACTTTTCTTCAGGGGTAATTTTGATGTGATTTCTTTGCATGGTTGAAGGAGGTGCGCAAGCGTCAAGCGGCGGCGCGCAAGGCCAAAAAGAAAGACGACTACGACCCGCGCTACTTGTACAACGGCGCCAGCATGCAGTCATGCAAGGAAGGTGGCACCTTGCTACAGGTAGTGGAGACACCAATTCATGACTTGGGTTTTTGGCTCACGGCAAGCGACGGCTCTTGCTTCGACGGCACCATGTTTCGACAGTGCGACATGTCAGCTGCAGCACTGGTGTGGGGATGGGGCCTGAGGTTCGGAGGCAAAACAGGCGAGAGCAAGTTCCTCTATAAATGGTATGATTCAACAGCATGCTTGCGCCGCGAAAAATTCGCCACCTCTCTCGGAGACTGTGACGCATCGGGCGAATGGCGCCTCTCGATAATGGGCGAATTGTCTTCGGACCGCGGAAAGTACTGCATTGTACGGTCGCTTTACAACGAAGTTCGAATGGTGAAGTGTTCTCCCACGGGAAATCAATTCGAAGCCCTGACAATTACCCCAAGAGGGTCGTTAGGGATGAATGCGAAATAAGCGAAGAAGTTGTCTCTGTGACCTTAACTACTTTCTTTCGTTGCCATATCCGGTACCCGGTCCGAGGGGAACTGTAGCTGCGTTATCTCCTTCGCGCGCAAGAGTCGCGAGAAGATTCCAACCAGGAAAACAAATCGGAGCGCCCTAGAAGGGGATTCAGAGCGATGACGGGGCTTCCTTGCACTTTTCTTTCATTTACTTTGTTCCTTCCTTTGCCTCGGCTTACTTATCTTATTGTTTCGGGCTTCGTTGTCGGATTGGGTTTATGTTTTATGGTTTAGTTTATGATACACGAACCAGATATATAGCCATAAACAGAACATACACCGAAACAACAGAGAGTGTTATTCAACTAGATGGTGCTAGCATACAGGAATCTTCAGATTACGATGATGGCGGGCATCTGCAAAAAGCAAACAGAAGGGCGTCTGGGAGCCTGGTAGTCAGCTGACAGCTAGGCACTTCAAGTGTCAAGTGTAGAGTGTAGTAAGGGCAAGTGGGAATGACCGGGAACTGAGGGTCCCTGTTGATTTCTAATCTTAAATCACCGAATCCTTGCCTACTTAGTTGACCTGCATTTCGATTTGCCACGCACGCGCACTAAAAGTTCTGACGACTGACTTCTGACCGCAGCATTTGCTTCTGGGCCATTCGGGTTTGCGTTTCTTCAAGTCCATGTAGTTCGCTACTAATATCGAAAGCCATGAATTGATTCAGATTCAGCACCTGCGGTGATTTAAGAAATATCTATCCCCCAGCTCATCCCTAAAGGAGAAGGGCAGAAGGCCAGCTGCATTCAAATCTAAGTAGATGTAGAATCCACAGCAAAAGCACTTTGATTTCATGTTTCATCGCAAGTCCACTACCAAGTCTACTCGTATGAGCCCCATATAGTCGCCAGGAAGTGTTATAAGGGTTAATTAGTAACCTGATGTGTCGCTGTTCTGTATGTATGTATGTAAGTTGCCGCCCTGCCCAGATTAATTTTTAATTTCTGAGCGCCCCCCCCCTTCGGCGAGGATTTGGCTAAAAAAATGGTGTTGTTCAGGTGTTGTTGATGGATGGAAGAGATTCGATTCGGATCTTGGATTCATGCTGCTGGTATCGTCTGCATCGTAAAAACACTCGTGTCCTACGTCCTGCGACAATGAGCAAACGCCCGCTTGACGTAGAAAGCAAGCCGCGAAAACGATTTGTATGGCCAGATTCGTTGCACCGCGCATTTATTGGTGCCGTGCTTGAAGTGGGATTGGACGCGAGCACCCCAAAACAAATTAGTGACGTTCTTCCAAATCGTGGAGATGGCAGCGCAACCTTGGACCAAATCAAGGCTCAGATTCATAAATTGAGATTATACCGCAGCACGGTGCGTGTTAACAGTGCATCTGTACGAATGCTTTATTTTATTTAAGTTTTGTCTATTCGTTGATCCTTCTTTGTCTTTCGCCGTACGGCTCTTGAAATATCTTGCCATACAGCGCACTCCAGACGAGGATGACGAGGTCGCCGTAGATGGAAATGTACCAGATGAAGAAGACGACAGTAACTTGACCGAGTTGGAGCGATTAGAAAAAGTTGCGAAGGATCGACGGACTCGTGTTGAATCGGCTCGGGGCGTAGCATCAAAGCAGCATGCTTTAGTTGACGAGGCTCTGGCAGAGTTGACACGTCTACAGAGTGACGTCGAGGCCGCCATGGCACAACAGATCCGTTTGAGAGACACGCTTCGTGGCCTCGCTGCAGGCTCTGTGCCATCGACACATTCGATGTTAAAGCCAGTTTTATCGGCAAGCTCTGCGCAGAACTCCTCGCCATCACTTGCCTCACACGAAGATGGATCCATTGTCATGCCTACTCGGGCATGTCCAGCGCATGCAGCTGTGGCAATGGAAAGAAAGGCTCCGCCTTCTTCCGCTTCTTCTTCTTCGTTGTCGTCGTCAACTTCACCAGCCACTGCTCGTACACTTGATCCAGTTCGGGCGCCGTTTGTCTCGTCACTGCCACTTCGGGTCGATGTGTGCCCCCCTCGTGGAGATCCGAAAGTGACAGGAAATACACGAACAATGGTGATGGAGCGTGAGATGATGGAGCACATGCGGATGCACCGAACTATGGTCAGCCACATGGACAACCAAGTAGCACTCTTCGAAGACAGCGAGCAGGTAGGAATGGCAGCTTCAACTGGGCCTGCGCCACCTACAGCAGCAGCAGCTGCGGCAGGAGTGGGTTCGCCGTCACAAGCAGGCGATTACTTCACGGGGACTGTCGACTGGAACGCCCTCGACGAGAATGTCCTAGAGAATCAACTTTTCGAGTTCCTAAAGGAATGAAATAGAATACATATGGCCTATGTGCTTTCATGTATTAGCACGCAAGCGGACATCGGCCTTCATGGATTAAAAAACTACGCAATTACAAATTGCTAGTACAAGTAGCTTATATTTGTGAGGAGCGAAATCCGCGCTTGCGCGTTTTTATGATACCAGATACATCATATATAGCTAGAATAATTGCCTAAAGTCAGGTAGGTCAAATGCGGGTAGTGCAGTGCAGTTCTAGTGAGGAGAAACCTATATGCCGATATGCCACCATAAACTAGAAACTAAAACTATAACCATAACCAATGTATGGCGTTCAGTGTACCCCCGTACGACTAGTTTTCAGGTTCTGGATGTCGTTTCGAAGTAAATCGACCACCAAAATACCCGACAATGTCGTCACGTAAGCCTCCTTAGAAATACCTTCCAATCACGTGAACACGGAGCGCAACACGAACTCTCATGAAGACACCTGTAATTGATTGCGCACCATTCTTGGATAGAGTGGTCTTATTATCAAGGCGTCGCTTTGAAGCATCCTTATTCTCCTACCATGCAACTTGGATATTGCTGATGCCGCCGGCCGCCAAAAGTACACACACGTTGCGATTACCACGTCAGATTTTCACATATTTTCGCATGCCATCGAATTGTACCCGTATCAGCTCCTATGCGAGAATATGTAGAAATATACGCTCATTTGCGCTCTCTATGTTGCCATTCGTGTCCAGGGCTGCTTCAGCTACGCCACCCAGCGACCATGTCCACGAGAGAGCGCCAATGCATCTAATTTCGTGGTCTCCTCGCAAAATCTGAGCAGCTTCTCTATTTCAGGTCAATATTTTTCATGTAGTGACTGCAAAGCGTGCTGCCAAAAGCGATGCTCGCGTGGTAGTGTGCGATCTTCGGATCCCAGCCTTATTTCAATCATGGTTCCTGAGCCACTGTCAGTGGGCGAGGCTGCAGCTTCCGAGCATGCAGCAGAATGGCGAGCGGCCATGGATGAAGAAATCTCGAAAGAGAAGTTTCGGTGTTTTAACAAGGTCCTGCGCTCGCAAGCCCTCAATCATGGAAGACTCGTAAAGTCGAAGTGGGTATTCAAAGTGAAGTACAACTCCGACAACACTAATCGCGCGCATCAATCAGGAGAGCAAATTTTCCGCAGCCGCCAAAATCATACGATTCAGCAATGTAGCCAACGGAAGACTTGCCCTATTGGCAATGGTGCATGCCCAAAAGTAGACGCCCGCCGAGAGGAGTGCGATCAGCCCAGGCGCATGTAGCGGTGAAAGCATGGCTGCTACCTACCACGCATCGGCTCCAACCTTTATTAGCCACTTAGATGTGTGTATCGCCATTGAAAGCGCATTCAGCAGGCCAAGTGATTCTGCAGTGATGCCTCTGTCGTGAAGTGTTGTGGAAATCAGCGGAGCTCAAGGAGGCTGAATATGCTGACGTATAAGCGCTGC
>Ga0307982_1001172_pt1 | contig 21155 bp, 16 predicted proteins | sample OrgLakmetagen989_FD_201847 | JGI IMG/M metagenome (GOLD analysis project Ga0307982, IMG submission 201847) | Saline water microbial communities from Organic Lake, Antarctica - #989 | ecosystem: Environmental > Aquatic > Non-marine Saline and Alkaline > Saline | place: Antarctica: Organic Lake... | reverse complement strand
AGAACTGACATGGCACCCCACTTGGATTTTCTGAGCCCCCCCCCCCCCGAGGGGGGACTGGATTTAGTAACTAACAGACAGGGTGCCATCTAATCAAATTTGGATTTTATCTATTCAAGGCCATGCCACTCCAGGGCATTCCTGAAAGCGTGTCTTGTCCAGGGGTCATGGGTGAAGATCTTTTCCGTCTTCTGCACTTCGGCCCTCAAATTCCACCGTCTACGCAGCGAGCTCGTGCCTCCGATTGCTGATACGCACCGTCGTTGTCGCTGAGACATCCATTGTCTCCGGCTGCTAGTGTCACACCGTCGTCGCCGCCGAGATTTCCATTTTCTCCGGCTGGTAGTGTTCAGGCTTACTGTCGCGAGGTATTTAAATTCGGCTGCTAATTTCTACAGACTGATGCCGCGATGTAATTCCTTCAACTGCTCTTGATGTAGGCTGCCCAAAGCTTGAGTCTTCTATGCTGACTTGGTAGGCGCCCTTCGTGGACGAGGAGTAGTCACCCAAAAATAAACTTCTATGGAAGGTTCACGGGCTGAACCCGGTCACAATGACCTCGGTAAATAAGAATCCTGGCCCCAGATAACTCTGCAAGTAAATCTGAGCGAACTTCCTTTGGCAATCCCGGCACCAAAGGGGCATGCGTCTGCCGCTAAAACAAAACCGACCAATTCGGTGTCAGTGAGTCGGCACCCACGCCACCTATCCTGCTAGGGCAGGATTCGCCCCAACAGCTCTATCAGCACTGAAGGGTCGGACTATAAAAGTCCTTCAACCAATGGCGGCTACCAGGCGCACAAAGGTTCTTCCCGTCTAAGTGTGTAACACTTTCACCGGTTCCGTATTCCGATGGTTTCCGGGGAAACGACCAAGGTGTTTGACGAGCGCTAAAGATTCGAGTCGCTACAATGCAAGCATTCCGTCAGGTTCTAGAATGAACAGCATCATTTATTCGCAAAGCGGACAGCGTCCAATCTTATCATGGCGTCTCCAAGTCAAAATGCTTCTGACGTCGAAATTGTTCTGATGTGTCATCAAGAAGCTCTGGATCTCCAACATCCTCCCACCCATCAAGCGCGCTGAAAATTCGCAAACATGATGAACAGAGCGATCCAGTTCCTTGGCCAACCACGCGCACCACGCAGAGTGCCCCCCGCCGCCTTGCGGGGGCCGATGCGTAAGGCCCATTAACCTGTGAAGTTTGCCTGATGAGGTAACCACATGGATAAGGGAAACAGTACACAGACAAACAGCTGCATACCCAGCGGGCAACCCCCTCTGTATACTACAGGGGTACCCTATACTCCAACACTTTCCGGGTTGTGGGCTGCCTTTCCTCTAAGTCTGAGTTCGACTGCCTCTCTGTTGTTGAATCCTTTCTGCACATTTCTAATTGCGTGCGGTGCGACATTGCTTATGCTGTTGGTAATTTAGCCCGTTTCTCTGCTGCTAAAGTCAAGCGCTGCTTGCAGTACTTATATGCAGCTCGTACTTTCGGTTTTACCTACTCGCGTGATTTCCATAACCGGTGTGCTCGCTCAATGTGCCGCGTGATTCCCCTAGTGTCCGGCGAAATGTTCCTCTCATGTTTGAATTTTCTAAGCATCCCTCGGATAACAGCCTAGATCAAAGGATTCAAAGATTTTTCTGAAGATTTCTCTGACGGTGGATTGTGTGAACTGCGAAAGGGTGAAAGGAGAGAGAAACGCCGATAAGATGGCATCCTGTCTGTTGGTTACTAAATCCAGTCCCCCCTCGGGGGGGGGCTCGGAAAAAAAGAAGAAAGAATGAAAGAATGCATTCTGAGGGCTAATACGTATATAGCTAGCTAGCTAGAGTACAGTCTGTAGTAACAAGGGATCAAGGACCGCCGGAATTCCGGCCGGATTTTTTTCTGGAAATAACCCCTCAAACCGGAACCGGATTTTTCGAATCCGGTTTCCGGATATGGCTTAGTTCTTGACGCGCGAACCCTCCTCGTAGTGCCATGAAGGCCTCAAAACGTTGGGTTTTGGCCCATTACCGCAAGTGCCAAATCAAAATTTTCATACCCATATTTCTACCCACTCCGTCGGTGCTCGAATGCGCCCAGGGGCGCGGATTTCGTTGGGGAATTCAGAGTTCCCGTATTCGTGTTGTTTCTGCGTTGAAATGGCCTTCATATCGGCGATTTTCAGCCAATTATAAGCCGATTTAGGTACCCAGATTTCCCCGGAAATTACCACTTTCGACCCGGATACCCGGATCCGGAAATAAGTACTTCGGAACCCGGAATTTCGGCGGTCCTTGCAAGGGATACCCTTGGTAGTACCTACGTTACAATGGCTCGATAGACGTGTAGTAAACCCCTTGTCGCAGACGATGAAGGACCGAAGCTGAAAGATGAATCAATGTTGCGATTCTAGGATATGTCATGTGATAGCATCCAACTTTTGAGGTTGACTTCAGGAATATTAGTGAGCATTTTTCTTACTCAGTGCCGAAGCTATAGGTCATGCAGCAGTCGTCTCCAGCAACTGCGTTGCCCCCTTCACGGCCGTCGACTACCACGGTGCGAGCTGCCTCCATTGACGGTGACCTCTTGATGACGGTCCTACCAGAGAATCTTCCTGACTTTGGCCGATGGCCATCAGAAGACGAAGTACACGAACGTGCGGAAGAGGGGCGCAGTAAGGACACGGGAGCCAGTGATTACAACATTGAAAAAGCTTGGAAGCAAACAATTGAAGTTCTCGGATTCGAAGACTTCAAGGAAGATCTCGCAGCTCTGCTAGAGGTTTGTTTCAAATTTCTGAAGAATTCCATCGAGAGTTTATCATTTTTGTCAACCTTAGCCGTCGTCACCTCATAGTTTTTTACTTGCTCTACTTGCAACTAAAATCAAGATGGGGTTCGAAGTCGAAGCAGCTACTGACGCTCTATTAGCTTGCCACGATTTAGTTACCTCCGGAGCAGATGGCAATGCCTCTTCTCGACCATTAGAGCAGGCCATCGAAATGCTGATGATGAACAATGGCATCGCTACCTTCGGCAGCAGCCACGACAGCACCGACGACGAGGAAGACTTCTTGCTGGACTCGGCAAGTTCCAGTCCCAGCGGCAGCGAAAGTGACATCGATAATGGTGGCAGTAGCAACCTCCGGAGGACCATTCGCCGCAACCCTCCAAACACAACCCCGCAAATCCTCAAGCCAGCTGCTCGGCCGCCGCTGCTTAACCAGCCGCTGCGCCTGGCGTGGGGGAGCGACCGGCAACGGCAGAGCGCCGCCGCCTTGTGCGCGGCGGTGGAAGACGCTCTGCTCACCCGAAGCATGGGCGCTGATTTGCCTACCTGGGCATCCCCGCTGTTGGCAGCTGCGGAGCGGGGGCGGCAGCTCGCAGAGCTGCTCAGTAGGACTGGCTCGAACGAAAATACGGGGGGTGGTCATGGCAGTCAACGGGCAGCGATGCAGGAAGCGGCTTTAACTTTTGCGCTTGCCGACTTGACCCGGCCAAATCACGGTGTTGCCACGGCCCTCCGCCGGCCGGCAGCGCTGCAGCTCGCCGTCGTGCTGGCCCACGAAGCTGCCATGGCGCAAGAAGAGCGCGAGGAAGAGCGCGTGGGTCGACAAGCCGAGGAAGCTCGGAACCCACTGGGCGCGTTTGACCATGCAGCTGACGACGACGAAGGTGTCAGCGGTGGCGGTGCGCCGTCAGCACAAGAAGAGGCCAAGGGAAGCGATTGTCGGGGTCGTCGTGGTGGAAAGGCAGAGGATGGCCACGATACTGTAGCAGCGGCGGCGTGGCGCCGTGCTGAGCTGGCAGTGCACAGGAGTGTCGTAATTAGTGGACCTGGCGGCATACCGAGCTGGATGGCGAATCAACGAAAAGCTGCTGACTCAGAAGCCGACGCAGTCAACGCGCAAAGAGCAGTTGTCACCGATAGCAGTAGCAACAGCATTCTGGAGGCCACTGGAGGTCGTGTTAGCGGTGGTGAAACTAGCGGTGAACATCACACTACTGGTGGTAGTCGGCCTCTCACGACGGCTGAGAAACGGCCAGGGGTACTCCGAGCAGGTGTAGAGCTCGCATTTCAGCCCATCAGCGGCTTTGCATATCCGTTGGCGTGCCACTCGGGAGCACGTGTCATCTTTTTGGACGCCAAAGCGGGAATGCGAGCTGCGCAGGTCATGTGGGCTTCCGGTTTTACGTTTTGGGTCTATTGGCAGGACTTACGCACGACACACGATACGAAGCTACCCTCTGCCACTGGCGCTGGTAGTGAGGTTATTAACGACGACAACAACGTAAATGTGAACGAAGAAGACTTAACCTCAGCGCATGCAGCTGTAGTGGCCGCTGCAAAGGCTGCCGTAGGAGCCCGACAAGCCATCTCTGCTTCGTCGTCACCAAATGCTGGAGCAATGGTTCGCAGCAATTCATTATTGCACAACAAATGGACTAACCATAGCACAAGCAGCAGCAGCTGCAGCAGCAGTAATAGTGGGAAGGGGCTCACTTTTGAGTCGCGTGCTGCAGAGCCGACGCGATGTGCCGTGTGCTGGGATGACTTGACTGCGCCGTTGAATGATCAAAACAGAACAAGCTTTCCTGCGTTTACCACGCACGCCAGCCAAGGCAACGACATGAATGATGATATTACAAGAATGCTTGAAGAAGGCCGTGCTGCCGGCACGCCTTCTCAAAATGCAGCAACCGAAGTTGCCGGCGGCACAGCAGATAGTGTTCCTTCGAATGATGCAGCTGTTGTTCTCGAGCGGTCAAGCGCTGTGCCGATCCCGGGCTGCGGCCACACTTTATGCGCTGAATGCATATACTCCTGGCTGAAATCCAACATTTCCTCAGGGAAGCTGACGGGAGCGGCGATGCGCTGTCCGTTAGCCAACGTGTCAAGCGCGAATGGTGGTCACGAGGCGCCTCCTCCGCCGTCGTTACAGGCTCAACGCAGGAATTGGGGCGGTCGACCTGATCGGAGGAGGCGCCGTCAATTAGGAGATGCAGGTAACAACAGGAGTGATGCATTCAACTACGACAGTTCTGCAGCTGAACCAACTGGAGGAGCAGCTGTAGAAGCAGCAAGGGAATTAAGCCCTCAAGAAGTTGAGACGTTAATTATGCTCACGGCCGAAGTTGGTGAAGTCGTAGATGCTGAGACAATCGCTCAAGAAGCAGCGCGCGTAGAAACAGCACGTTTGAAAGCTCTGAAGGCTGTCGAGGACGCAGCACGTGCTGCAGAAATGGCCAAGGTAGAAGAAGTCCGCAACACGGCGAGGCGCGAACGCAACGAGGCAGACGTTGAAAGAGCCGTTGCGTTGGCGCACGTCACTTGCCCAGAGGGTCACGTACTAGTGGGGTGCCAAGGCAACGTCATGGACGTTCGCTGCGATGGCTTCTTGCAGCTTGCGTCATTCGAGTACGACCGCAATGGCAAGAATCTCTCCCGTGAAGAGTTCGCCGCCCTCAGCACTGGCTGCATTGGATTCCGCATGGGCATGCAGAAAGAGCAAAAGAAAAGTTGCGCTCTCTTCGCATGCCGTGCGTGCAACTATGACGTCTGCAGCTCATGCGCGCTTGCGATAGTAAGACTTCAAATTGTCGTCGAATTACACACCTACTGTACAGTATTTCATATTTCGCTCGCTGTTGACCTCATTACTTACACTATTTCATCCTTATTTTGATGTCCCTTTGTAGGCTCGCTCTACCGACTCAGCTGTGGGTGAATTTCTCTCCATTTCAGGAGCCAGCGATGCTCTTTCGGCAAGTAAGGCTTCTCTTGGAGAAAAGAGAGAAACCCTATCGCCTCGATGGCTTTGCTTAACGTCAAAAGCTGGCGCATCGTTAGCGCTAAGCACTTCATTGCCAAACTTTCCGTGCAATGCTGATTTTGGTAGTGACAATGGAGGTGGCGGTAACGAAAACGTGGGATGGAATAGAGGCAGCAATAGAAATATCATTGGCAACAGTCGCAGTGCAGCTGAATATAACGAACAATCTCCTGAACCTTTCACTGTGACATTGAACGGCAACGAATTTCTTGAATTAGTAGTGCCGACAGGCGGCGAGAGTGCTCTCGCATCAATGCTGGCGTTGCTGGAGGCAGAAAACACGCCAGATGACGAACAGTCCAAAGAATTAGCTACAGTAACAGCAGCGTCAACGCGAGCAACATCCGCTACATCACCTACACTATCAGCAGCTTCGACCAAAGCAAGAGAAGCAAATACAGTACTTACCTCTGTGCTTCCACCAATGGCAGTCCGAGCCCTCGAAAAAGGGTCACCTGTGGTTTTGCACCTCCCGGCGCGCCGTGTCGCCTGGCCGCTGCCGCCGCAAGACCACTACGAGTCGTCTCTTCGGAGCAACTACCGCGGCAATCGTTCTCTAAGTAGTGGTGAGATCGTTGAGGTGAGCGGCAGCAACGAAAAGGCCAGCAATAGCAACGAAATCAGTGAGATTAACGACAACAACTTTGTCCTAGAAACCTGGTATCCTGAAGAGTGGGGAGGCCTATCACCAAGTGAAGTGGGTGCCGAATTACAGCGCTTTGTTGCTGCGATTCACAAACGCGAACGCGAAGCAAATGAAAGACATGCAGCTATCGTGGCGGAGTGTGAAGAAGCTGTCAGCACCGCCGCTGCTGCTGCTGCTGCTACGAAAGATGTAGATCCACCAGTTGAGGCCGCTGCCTCAGCACCAACCGCAGATGCAGGACCACAAAACACCCAAGAGATTGCCGAATCCAAAGAAAGCGGGCCTTCGGCGCAAGCACCTCTTTCTTCGGCTTCCAAAACCACCTTACCGCCTCTGTTGGTGAAGTACCGCAAGTTTTTGGCCAATCGGGACGCGGAAACCAAGCCAGGTATGCGCTGGTGCCCAACTCCGGGTTGCGAAACGGCTCTGGTCCCTACCTTGCACTCTAAGACGAAGAAAGTGAAGCAAAAGAAACCGCCCCGTGGCTCTGGAGAAGCCGACACTGGTGCGTCGCCTTCGGATGTTGAACTGGCAGAGGGAGCACCGCAAGGACGTGGTGGTCCCATACAAAAGCTACTCTTGATGCCACTTCGACGCTTGAACATCTTTGCAAAAGCATTTACGTCCTCCTCCTCGGGTACACCAACAACTGCTGTAATGGTTGTTTCAGGAGATACCAGCAACGGAGAAAACGGCAGCAGCAGAAGACTCCGAAGTACCTCCCGAAATGACGAAAGTTTCCGTCAACGACGACGACGACGACGAAAGCAAGGCCGAGAAGACTGCTGGCGGGTGGTGTGCTGTGCGGCCCAATGCAGCTTGCGCACGGTGAGGAGCGCCGTGCGCGCGATGGCGATGAGTGCAGCAGTGGCCACGGGCGCCGACCTCATTGCCAGCCGAACGATGCCTGCGCCTGAGCTCACCTGTCCGTCTTGCGCTGCTGACGTGTGCAGCCGCTGCGGCCGCCCCGCGCACCGCTACACTACTACGAACAGTGCAGCCACAGCAACAAGCGATGATGCTAATCATGGAATTGGCAATGGAAGTGGTAGCAGCGGTAGAGACGGAAGTAGTGATAATATCAGCGGTGCTCATAGCAGTTCTGCCAGCAGCAGCAGCAGCAGTACGAAGAGGAATCAAAGATGGCTCACGTATTTGGCACGGAGCGGCTGCGAAGAAGCAGTCGACGAAACGTTGGCGGCGTACCGCAAAGAAAAGCACTTGCAGCCGTGCCCCGCATGCTGCCGCCAAGTGGAGAAAATCGACGCGTGCCCCCACATGAGTTGCCCGTGTGGCCACCAGTGGTGCTGGGTGTGCCGCGGCAACTTCCCTTGCGCCAACTTGCACTTTGGGAAATCGGGCCAAGGCTCCTCGGAAGAAATCGGCGACGTTACTGGGGTTAGGAAGATCGTTAGATCTCGTGGCTTACAAATTATGTGTGCTGATGACGTCACTTGTTTAATAGGCGTTCCATGTACGCGAAGACGTCTTTTTTTCATTTTTGAAGTAATATTTTCTATGCTTCTCCGCATGCCCTCCCACTGACATATATCATTTGAAACCCAAAAATGCACACTCTTGTTCTTCTTCAGGTGCAGCGCCTTGCGGTAGGAGCGAGAATGGTCTCGCTCTGCGCTTGCCCCCCACTCGCAGCTGCGCTCACTGCCTTTGCTGCTCTTGCTTGGGCGGTTGCTTGTGGGGGCAGCACTCTTGTGTTGTCGCTAGCTCTTTGCGTGAAATCATGTGCGTCGTGCGCTCGTTGGAAAGCGGCACGCGTGAAGAGAGTTAGCCTAGCTCGTGGTGATGGTGGCAGCAGCGGCGGCAGTGGTGGTCCTGTTCTTATCACAATCAATGACTCTGGACAATTTCCTACCTCAAAAGATAGCACAGAGGTGGTTCAAAGTGCAGGTCAATCCGCGGCGACTCTTGGGCGTTCGTCATGCTTTGCGTCTTCTTTTTGTTGCTCCACGAGTGAAATTTGCTCCTACGCTCGCATGACGGCCTTTGCCACTAGCGCTGAAGAGCTTGTTCGCAGCTTGCCTACTCATGATGCTGCAAAAGCGCTCAATGCAGCAGTCACTGGCCTCTTCGTGCTCTTCATGTTGGCCTTGGCTCTTACGGCCGCCGTTGGGACATTGGTGATCGTGCACCTTGCAGCGGTGGTTTTGCTGCCGTGCACGCTAGCCTACTTAAGTGCTGCTCTGGTCAGCGCAACCAAAGCAGCTGCGCAAGATCGCCTCGCAGATGCCTTGCTTCATAACCGGTCTACCGCCAATCCCGCTGCTGCCACAAATAGCCTGGCACATCCTACGCCTACGAACAGTAGCAACACCAGAGGAATAAGTTCTGCCAGTACTAGTAACGGCCTTCTTAACAACCTCGCTGCTTCGACTACCTCGACGACGACAGTCACAGAGACGCCTGCCATGGCTCATCCATTTCCTACGCCCCGCAGCCCAAGTTTTGCGCCGAACGGGCCTGCTGCTTCTTCCGCTTCGACTTGGCGGGCAATCTCGCTGGATTTGGAAGTCTTTGACGTGTCGCACGGGCTTCAGGACGCGCTGTGGCCGAAAGTTCCGTCCTCGCTAGACCAAGCCTACGCGACCTGGAACAGGGACGTGGCCAAGGCGACAACGGCTTACGTTGAACACGAACGAACCGCCACCACGGCAACCACCACTCCAGCACCACAAGCACGACGATCGCAATCTTCGCAAGTGAGCGACACGGGGCTAGAACTTGGCACTTCGGGTGGTTTTAGTAGCAACAATGCCGACGGCGACGGCACCAGCACTAGCAGCAGTCAAGTTAGTGCTTTAGAGGCTGGCTCGGCTGTACATGGCGAAACTGCCCTGCACGAGAGCAGGTTGGTGAAATGGGCCAATCAGCACGCAGCGCTGGGCAGACCCACGGCGCCGCTACACCCTGACCTCCGCCTCCCGCAACGGCTGGTGCGCTGGGGCCGCGCTGGCTGCGCCACGGCGTGCGTGGCATGTTTCTTTGCGCCTGGTATTGCGCTGGCTCTTCTGGCGTCGCCCTTTGCGCCCTGCTTGTTGCTCCCACTGTTGGCGCAGCCGCGCGGGCCTCTGCCTCGGCACTGGGCGCCGATGTTTGCTCCTCTGGTTGGCCTCTTGTCCTTGGCGTTGGCAGCGTGGGGCTTGCCGTCAATCTTGGAAGCGATCTCTACAGGGGGAACCAGTCACGACCGCAGCGCAGTCATTGCGTTAGCGCTTTGGTTGCGCCCGGGCAGTAGCCCGCTTGGGTGGTTTCCTGCCGGCGCAGCAGCAGTCTGCGGCTGGGCGGCCGCCTTTTTACTGCTGCGCCGCCCCGCGCTCAGCAACTGCGCCTGTTGTGCGCCGGCTTGGTTTGGTGCTTACTCATTCCCTCTGGCGTTACTGGTGGGCCGCACCAAAGCACGCACTCTTTTGGCTTTCTCCCCCGTGCCCGACCTTGCTTTGCAGCTGCCAATGATCCTCGTCCTCTTGGCCATGGGCGTCATTGATTGAGATGCGTATACTAGGAATTCATGGCAACTGCCAAGACATAAGCCTTTTTACTTTCACAAAATGCGTCGGGGTTCTTCCTGTTTTGCATGTCGGGCTACTGATGCGCTATTTACCATGTGCCTCTATTGAACGCACATCACCTAAAACCTACCCAAACCGAAAACACTACTGATAGATTTTAAGGCGCAGTGTTCACTTCCACAGATCTACTGAAATCTAATTCTAATGAAGTTAGCCTTCTAAATATAAACCAATGCACTAACACTAACAATGCGGTTTAAATTACTCCCGATCTCGAACTGAAACTCAAGCCAACCCAAATGGAACAAGACACACAAACGCCGGTGCTGCTGGCGGAAGTGAAATCGCATGTGAAGTGTCTGAGTCAATTGGAATGTACATATTGATATCGCAAATGCGATGTGTGTAGCGGGTAGAGGGGAAGGATATATTGGATTTCTGAGCCCTCTAAATTGGCTCTAAACAGGAGAGCGCTAAATAAAGCAGTTTAATAAAGGGGGAATAGGAAGCACCAAAGAGAGCACATCGTTGCTCCGTATCTTGGTCCTTTGATAAGGCTTCGATGCCGTAGGCCCCGAGGAGTCAGAATTAGTGGGCTAACAGGCCGACAGATAATTCAAAGCAACCAATACAAGGAGGAATGACTTATCAGGCGCACGGGCCTTCGTTGGAGCATTCGCCATGAAAGGAAAAGGATAAAGGACCCGTATCCTGCTTCATTCATCTAGTCGTGCTTTACTTTAGCACTGCCGCATGGCATGCCACAGACTTCTCTAATAAGGCCCACAAACGGCTGTCAATATCTAGCACGTGGCTTAAGCCTTTCAGGAATGCGCTTTCCAGTGCCGAAATTTCATCGTCATTTAGGTGCGTTGAACCAGCTGGCGCGCAACTGCCGTGGGCAAAGCAACTTTCCAACTGAGCTCTGACTTTTTCAACTTCGTTCTCGTATGATAGATTGCGGATAAGCCGAGTCGCTGCGTGAGAGATTTTCTTCAAGGCAAGGTCATTGGAGCCATTGAGGACGTAAGCAACTCTTTCATTCACATCAGAAAGATCACTGCTGACTGGAATGTAGTGCTCCCAAGGAGTAAGTTTGTGGTAGTACCATTGGCGAAGAGGTGAAAGCACTTTCAGTGACACAGAATTACTGCGAAGTTTCCACCAGCAAGCGCTCCACGAATTCGTGTTTCCATCTACATCAAATATTCCCCTTCCTGCGATCTGTTGTTCAAAATTCAATTCAGGTTTCGTGACGCCAAGGTTCAACGCAGCTTTTCGAACTTCTTCTCCAGGAAAGTTCACTTTTGAAATTGCAGCATCCCACCGCGAATTCGATGTGCGATTTTCGTTATGCTCTTTAGACATCAACGCCAGAGCAATTCGTGTGTTCCTCCGAAGTTCATGCAGATCAGGATTTGAGGGCACAAAACCTGTCGTTGAGCCTCTGAATACTACAGTGTGTTTCTTCTTGTGCCAAGGGCTCTTTCTAGATATCGAATCAATCTGGGTATTCAAGCTCGCATAACCTTGAGAGCCAACGTAGTCAGCGTCGGGAATCAGCGTGATGTGTTTCTGGTCCACGTGAGCTGATGACGATAGAATAGGCGTGCGTAAAAAGGTAAAATAGCGGCCCATTTGAGGTGGAGACGTGGAGCCGTCGTGCAGTTCAATAAGAGCGGACCCTTTGGTACCATTTCGTGGGGCAGAATCTTTGAGAAATCGCTCGAAATGGCGCGCACGATTTGCTCGTGTTTTATCGACTTGGTTGCCCCACCCACAGTGTTCCATTAGAGTTTGTGAAGCTAGGCTGGCACCACCTTTGCCGTCGAAGTTTACGCAAGCTAAACTATTGCCATCGTGCCCGATTGCAGATCGAAGCAAACATAACTCCGAGCAGCCCATTTCGGTTATCATTTTTAAGACTGAATAGTCATGTGAGAGGCGGCGCTCTCCACAATCTTCCTTGGTGTCAACTTCGATACTGAGAAGATAGCTCTTGAATTTCCATGCAAGTGCGCCACCTAGTGCGACAACCACTACTACAACGAAAACTAATCTGCTGACCATCAGGCTTACCTCGAGATTATTAGTTTTTGATTAGAAGTGCATTCGAGCTAAAGCTTTTAGGTCAAATGAGTACTGCAGATAGCTGTTGTAGATTGATTAGAGTGACTTGAGAATGCTTGTTCTCAAGCCAAGTTTTCACGCATCCGTATGGTAGCTGAAGATCGCCGTGCTCATTCCTTCTTCCGTAGTTCGACCAGAACATGTCTAAAAAATGACACCCGGCGTACCAGGCACCAGTCTTGCTTCTCGTCCTATTTGTGTTGCTTTTTGCTTTTTGTTTGTTTGCGGGTTCGCGTGCTATGAGACCGTGCTTTCTCTGTATCGTATGTAGCGTTTTGGCATTTTTTCCCCCGATCAATAATCTACAGTACTACATTAGCACAGTACGCACCGCCGCAGACCTGCAGAAGCAACAAGATTAAAAGCAACAACAAGCAACGAGCAACGAACGAGGTACTTCAGCACAAAAATGTATCATGAATAGAAGCGCAGCCAAGTAAGCTTGAAAGAAGTTAGGTTCGCATTGCCATCATCAGCTGGGTAAAATTACATGTCGCGACAACCAACGGCGTATTCAACGCATCTTGAAAGCCGGTACTTTCTCAGCTTTTCTGTAGACTTGGAGTGCATTTGTGTGGTTCGCAAGCTCGTCTTCCCTCAGGATGGCCTTGGAGGTGCGTCGCCTCCGCGAGACTGCGATATTCGATTCACAGCCCATGTGTACAGTCACGGTGCACCCATGCACCACGTGCCTGTTTCTACGAGTGCCAGCCCGCAGCGAGTGTTGCCCGGCTGCGCACCGGACGCAGGCAGCAGCCGCGACGGCACGCCTGGCTTGAGTTTAGTTTGGGACGAAGTTATCTCGTTTCCTGTCAAGGTACCATCTCAAGTACCAACTTACTAATTGCTGGTTCCTTTTAATCCCCTATTTTTTTTTCGGTTTTGAGAATGATGAACCAGAATTGCTTTCTGATGCTGTTGATTTCCTTCATTTCAATAACATCAAAGGTAAGCGATCTTGGGCGCAATGCACGGCTGGTGCTCACTGCGTGGACGCCATCGGGCGACCCCTACGGGGGCACTTCAGTGCCCCTCTTTGACAGCAAAGGCGCGCTTTGCACGGGCCTTCAAAAGCTTCGTTTTTTCGTAGGCCGCAGCAGCAGCGGCGGTAGCAGCGGTGGCGGCGGCGGGGACGGTGGCCTGAGGTCGTCCACTCCCGGCGAAGTCAGCGACTCCGAGCAATCCGGCAAGGACTATGGGTTCAAACTGGCCAAAGCCCGCGAAGCGTTCGAAACGGGTTCTTGCGCGCGCGTGTCCTGGCTCGACTCCGCTCTACTCCAGCGGGCCGACGCAGCGGCCACCGACCCCACCACCGCCCAGAGCTTGCGCCACAACCTCCAACACGACGACGACGCGGCTGCTCCGGGCACCCGGGCCGCCTTGGCCGCAGCTGTCGCCGCTCGCAGCGGCGCCAAGGCAGGAGGTGGGGGAGGTGCAGGCGCACCGCTGTGGTGGAGCGCAGACGACTTGGCGGTGGCGTCGGAGTGCTGGCTGGAAGTGGAGCTGCCGACCTTTGCGTACCCCATCGTCCACGAAGAGCGGCGCTACCAGGTATGGCCGCCACAACCCCAATGCAAGCCCTGCGGCAGGCGAGAGTGCGTGTAGAATGCGGCAGAGTGTATTGTCCACCTCTGGCGCGCTCCGACTTGAACCTTTGAGAATATATATGTTTTTTAATGACCCTTCGATGTGCACAGGTCCGCCAAGAAGCTCTGCCAGCACGCGCGTTGCCCGCCGCAGCTCAATTGCTCTATGCGCGGGCCCTCTCCGGAGATTCTTCCGTAGATGCCCCCATTGGTGCGGGCTTGTCGGCCAAAGCCAGCCGCTCCAAAGCCTGGGCGAAAACACTGGCTGCTTCAACAGGAGAAAGAGGAGAAGGAGACGGAGAAGGAGGAGCTACTGCTGCTGGGAGTGTGGCGTCAGCGCAAGCCCCACCCTCGACGCCAACCTCCAAGCGTGCAGCAGCAGGAGTAGGAGCGGCGAGCCAAGGCAGCAGCAGCACCGTAACGCGCGGGGGGCTCGCTCAGCCAGCGCTAGACCTGTCGAGCAACCACCGAACAGGAGGAGGAGCAACCAACGGAGCATCCGGCCCGAGCACGCCTGGCGGGCACAGCAAGGACAGCAGCAATCATCGGGGCAACACGTACAGTGGCAGTGGTGCTAGTGGCAGTGACGCGTGGGTGGGCGTGGTGCCGGCGACAGTCGACTACGAAAACGACGCTCTGGTGAGTGTGTATTGAATGTTATGTCTTTTTTCTCTCGGAGTCGTCGAGTCGTCTCCTTTTCCCCTATTTCTCCATATTCATATTCCATTGTTTTCTCCGCCTGTCAAATAGTTTTCTGAATTAGATATTCTCGTGTGTTTCTTTGCTTTCTTGATTTCTTTGTGTCCTCTTCGTTCCTCTCCTTTTTCCCAAAGTTTGACGCGTGCATAATCTCCTCTGGTCTCTTTTGATCCAATCTAATAATCTTGACGTCAGGTCACCAACCCATCCGAGGACATGCGGCGCAAGCTGATGATGGACCAGCTCCGCGGCAACATGGACCCCGATCTGAAGCCGGACACCGCGCAGCGGAAAGAAATCGACGCGATTTTGGCCCACCCTTCGGACATTTTGAGCCACGAGCAGAAAGACTTGCTGTGGCTGTTTGGGTGCGTGTGTGATTTGACCACGGCAATTGCGCGTATGGCACGATATGACCTGAAATATATTTTGATGATCGAAGATGCCATTTTTGATTGCTACTGTTTCATTTTGTGTTGAGTCATCGGTAACATTTTATTAGTGTTTTTCTTTTTTTTTTGCGAAATTTCTATTTGATTTCGTCCGTCTTGTACTACTAGGTACACCCTGGTCGGAGTGCCCAACGCCGTTGTCAAGTTTGTGCTCGCGGTTTCGTGGGAAAACGAGTCGGAAGTGGCCACTGCGAAGACCTTACTGAACCGCTGGCAACAGCCGGACATTGCCTACGCCCTCAAGCTCCTTTCGGACGACCGCGAATTTCAGCACCCCGCTGGTGAGAGGGAACGGAGCGTGGATGTGTTTTGTTGATATAGTATTTGGTCTTGACGTGTGCAGGTGTATGAATAGTTGTGCGTACCTTAGGTTGAGAATACTCTGTGCGTGCTTTGATTCTGCCGTTTGCCCTCTGCTGTCTTACTTTGTATCACAATATTAGTGCGCAGTTTTGCGGTGCGCCGACTGGAAGCGGCCAGCGATTCGGAGCTTGAGCTGTACCTTCTGCAGCTCGTTGCGGCGCTGCGGTATTATGAACGAGAATAATTCTACATTTGATAAATCACTTCCTTGCATCAATATTTTTTCTTCGTCGGTCTTTCCTATGTTATGCATCCGTCGTCTGCTCATCTCTCTTTCTCATCGCGCTTCTTTCCCTGGTCATTCCTAAAATTGAAGATATGAACCCGAACAAGAAGGCAGTTCCGATACCACCGCAAGCAAGGAAGGTGCGGGTGGCGAATCAGCGTCGAAGCCAGCGGCGTCGTCGTCCACCGCCACGAGCGCTGGGGCTGGGGCTCTGGGCAGCAGCCACAGCGGGAGCGACTCTTCGGAAGGGGTCGAAGGCGGCCTGGGCCCGCTGGCCAACTTCTTGATCCAGCGCGCGTGCACCTGTGCTGCCCCTTACTCCTTCGCCAATTTCTGCTACTGGTTCTTGAAAGTGGAGTCGGAGGCCGACGAAAAGCACGGCCCCATGTTTCGACGGGTGTTCACCGCCTACACGTCGGCCCTCCCACCGCACATTGCCAACGTCCTGGCGGACCAACACGCGTACGTGGAAAAAGTCTCCGAGTGCCAATCCTTGGCGTTCCAAACCAAGGGCAACCGCGACGCGAAGCAGAAAGAAATGAGCAAGCTTCTCAAGGCGCTGGGCTTGGAGTTGAAGGGGAAACGCGCCCCGAGCCCGATCAACCCCCACATTGTCTTGAAAGGCGTCGATTCGAACGTGAAAATGTACCAATCGGCGCTGTATCCCGCAGCCGTCACGTTTAGGTGAGCAAAAAAGACTAATCGATCACTCCCATTGGATACTTTGTCAATTTTTCCGCTTGCTCCTTGTATTTCTTTGTTCTCTTTACTTTTCTTTCTGCTCGTCATGTGAATTCCTTTTTGTGTTTTGGCTTCTCGCGTGTAAACCAGCGTGGAGCCGCCTGCGGAGCTGTCGGATCGGTTCAGCCGTCTCATCATGGCCGCCAAAGCAGATCTGGCTTCGGTGGGGAACGATCAGCCAGACGACCCGTCGGGAGGAGGAGGCGGCGGCGCCAAGAAACGGCTGGCTGCTCAGCAAAAGGTAGAAGCTCTCGAAGCACAGCTCGCGACGTTTGGGAAGCTGAAAATGATGATCAAAAACGGCGACGACGTGCGGCAAGACCAACTGGTAAGGCAGTACAGTATTTTTGGTTTTGTTTTAGCATTCTATCATTGCAAGAAGAGATGGCAGTGATAGGGTGAACGAATAGGTGCTGTATGCTCGGACGGACGACAAAAAAAAGAAGGCATCAAATTTTCGAGTGTTTGTGTGCATGTCTACTATCATTTCTTACCACAATAACCACCGCTGCATACGCATCCACAAACCCAGGTGCTTCAAATGTTCCGTGTGATGGACCATTGCCTGAAGCGCGTAGGCCTGGACTTGAAGCTCACCATTTACGGTTGCCTGGCCACCAGCCCGAAATCAGGGATCATGGAGTTCGTGTGCGCCGAAGACGGCAGCCCTTCTTCGGTGTGTGTTCGTTGACACTTTAACGTCGACCTTGTGTTATTTTCTTATTCTTCCTGTAAAACTCATATGGTCCAGATTGATCACTGCTTTCTTGAGCATAGTCCACGTGTCTGCACTCGGCCTTCACCTTTACCTTTCTTACTCATTGATAAACCCGTGCATATTTTTTCCCTTTTCGCATTAACCAGGCCATTGAGCTGCTCGACACGTCCATCACCGACTACTTGAAGAAGCACTGCCCGGGCGACGACAGCGAAGTGGCGGGCGTGAGCCAAGAGGGCCTCGAAGCCTTCGCGTCGTCCATGGCGGGCTACGCGGTGCTCACCTACATTTTGGCGGTGGGGGACCGCCATTTGGGGAACCTCTTGGTGCTCCCCAACGGCCGCATGTGCCACATCGACTTCGGGTTCGTGTTTGGGGACGACCCCAAAAAGAAGTTCGTGAACCCGCCCCCGTTTCGCATCACCAAGGGAATGGTCGACGCCATGGGCGGGCAAAAGGGCGACACCTTTCAACAGGTCTTTTGCCGCCGCGCGTTTGGGGCTTACAAGGAGCTGCGCCACAACGCGGTGCTGGTGATGAGCTTGCTGCGGCTCATGAAGGACAGCGGGATCGAAGCCCTCGAAGAGAACCGGGAAGCCAAGCTGCAGACCGTGGAAGACCGGTTCCGGCTGGACTTGAACGACGAAGACGCTGAGGCGTTCATGGCAGGCGTCATTCAGGAGTCCATGACCCACGTGGGCATTCAGGTGCTGGAGGGCTTCCATAACATCGCGCGCATCTTGCGCTAAAGCAAAAATGTGGCGGCACGCCGCTGAATTGGCAGTAAGAGGGGCAGTTGGAGAAGTGGCAAAAGAGAAAGTTAATTGGGTTTGCGGGGAATTATTTTTCTTTCTTTTCTCTCTCCCTTTCGCCCTCTTTGCTAATGTCACGTGGTAAGTCGCTTTCGCCCTTTTACTTCGCTAGTGATACGAGATAAGGCGGATAATAGTCGCAACTCTCCGCCGCTAGGTCCTATCCTTGTAATGATGGCAGAGGGGTCTTAGCAACTATTTATCTCCCTGAGTACTTTGCTGTTGGACACGAGTCTAGAGGGCCCGGAATATTTGAGTTGAGAGAGAGATGAGCGTTGAGCGTGTGTGAAACGAGAATCGGCGAAACATAAAAAGCGAAACAGCGAAGAGGCGCACGAAGCTAAAAAGTACTACTTACCGTACGAAGCTAAGCTACTAAACTTCTAAACTTATAGACGCCACGATTCCATCAACAAGTTATCTCATCTTTGATGATGCTGCTGCGTCGTGCTACTAGGAGCTTACTAGCGCGACCTAGAGTTCTGGGCTTCTCATCAGGTCCGTACAGTATGCTTCGCGCTTAAAGCATCGAGAGAAAAGCAATACTTTCAAATTTGGAAGCCTATCCAGCACTCACAGCTAACCTTCAGAATTTTCTTTTTACTAGCTTATATCAACTTTTGTCGTTTGCCTGACGTTTCACCGCGCTCTCAGCCCGGAGAGTTCCGCCCGTTGAAGAGCAGCGCGTCGCCGAAGCCGCCATCGTAGGTTTGCCCAACGCAGGGAAGTCGTCGCTCCTTAACGCCCTCGTGGGCCAGCGGCTTGCGGCTGTGTCGCCCAAGCGCAACACCACACGGCGGAACTTGCTGGCGACGGCGGCGGACTATTTTGCGGGCGTGCAGGTGCACTTCTACGACACTCCCGGATTTGTGAGCCACGATTCCCGCGACGGCGCGGACGCAGGTCGTGTCGAGCGGTCGGTCATGGTGTCCGCACGCAAAGTCGTGGGCGCTGTAGACAACACGGCTACGGTCGTGGTGGTTGACGCAGCCAAAAATCTCAATTCAGAGTAAGTTGCGACAAGTTCTCTTGATTTAGGTGATAGATTGGCAACTATGTCCCCCAAAAGCAAGCGCTCCTATCAATCTAGTATCTCACCGTAGGATTCAAAGATGTTTGAACATTTGGATATGTCCTCCATTAATTTTGCTATTTGTTTGTTCATATTACACCATAGGTATAGAGCAGCTCTATTGAGACTCATGAAAGACGTAGCTCGAGAAGCAGTGAGCCGCGAGAAAGCAGAAATCGAATCCGGAGCTAGCACTAGTAGCAAAAAGAAGAAGAAAGGGGCGAAGTCTACAACAGAAATCAAAGCAGCGCCACCATTACAAGAGCAGCTTCTGGCGCGTGTTGCGACGTCGTTCTGCCTGGTCTTGAACAAGTGCGATTTAGTCCAGCCAAAGCTGAATTTGTTGCCTGCCGCTGAAGAGTTCGACCAGCTCCTACAAAGTGCCATCCGAAGCGCCGTAGCTGAAGTCGTTCCTGAAAAGGCGTGTGATACCTCAGAACAGAAACTCACTTTAGCGGCACGGTCTGGTAGGGAGCCACCAGTAGAAGACGAAAGGTTGCCCATCGAGTTCTTTTTCGTGTCAGCCACGGCTGGCATGGCCGAAGCTGGCGTGGGGTTTCGCAGCACCAGCGCAGCCGCCGCCGCCCACACCCAAGCCATGGCGAAACAAAACAACAGTGGGGTGGCCGAGCTGCGGCGCTTCTTGCATGCGGCAGCCGTGCACAGGCCATGGGAAATTACGGGGCACTTTGACAGCAGCGATGGTAGTAGTGGCTCGTCAACGTTGTCATCAGCTGACTCCGCGTCATTCGATGCCTACGCCAAGAGCATCATGGCAGCGATTGACGCTGGGGCCACGGAATGGGAAGCACCGTCCGAGGAAGATGCTGCCAACGACGCCGCGCTGACTGAGCACCAGTTGAGAAGGAAGCCTCAGAAAGGAGGCGGGGGCTACGACACCGTGACCACCGAATTAGACGACCGGGAATTCGCCCAAGAAGTGATTCGAGAAAAGTGCTTTCAATACTTGCACAAAGAGGTGAACACTTACACCAGAATTTTTTTTTTTAAATATACATTGTTTGCACTATTGCACTACCACTCATTCCATCGAAAATGTTCAATATCTTTAGTTTTTCGCACATTTTGGATAATGCTTTCTTTTGCTCCGTTGTCTCTGAACCCTTGTCTTTGTCGTTCGGTCAGTTACCTTACAAAATATCCATCGTAAACCGCCTCTGGGAGTTCCGTCCTGGCGCACCGCCTCGGCCCCATCCGAAGGTAAGTAATCCTACCTTTCCTGCGTCAGCCCGCGCGCTTGCTACTGCTGCTCCTCCAGCCGCTTCGCCTTCTCTCGTGGTGCGCACTGACTTGGTGGTGAAGACGCGAAGCCACAAGAAAATGACCATCGGACCTGGTGGGATCACCTTGAGGCTCATCAGCGAATCGGCGCAGGCAGACATGAGCCAGCACTTCGGCGTTCCCGTGCACCTCACACTCTGGGTTAAAGAAGCGAGTGGGAACCAGCACGATTAGCAACTTTAGTTCCAGATCCAGAGGAGCTGCCTGGGGGGGATTCGCTGACTGACTTCTTCCTGTGTACTTTATGGCTCTGCGCTCTGGCTCTTGATTGGGATTATTGGTAGAGCTGAGGCGATTCGAAGAGCCTCATGTCTTAATTGCGAATGTCCATTTTAACTCGGCCTTGCTTCTAGTCTAGTCTAGTTATTACTCTCCCAATAACAAAGAAAAACAAGCGCACAGTAGTCACAGAGGCACCAAAAAAATACATGTGCTGCTTTTGCGCTTGCGAATTTGCTCCAGAAGGCCAATTCAGGCACCAACTGGCGTCTTTCCTCTGAACAAGTCGGCGGCCTTGCTTGCCATAAAAGAAATAATAAACAGTATATTTATTGGGGATTCGAAGCGGCAAAGGTATAAGGTAGGGAATTGGCGAAGGGGGAAGTCGGATGGCTCTTCTAAAAAAAAAAGGGCAGGGAATGGGGAAATAACGTTCTACTGGTATACACTCAGTCCCGCCGAATTGTTCGGAGGAAAGACGCCAGCTGGAGCCTGAATTGGCCTTCTGGAGCAAATTTGCTAGCGCGAAAGCAGCACATGTACTTTTTTTGGTGCCTCTGTGACTACTGTGTGCTTGTTTTTCTTCGTTATTGGGAGAGTATTAACTAGACTAGACTAGGTATACAAAATTACAGGAGGCAGGTGGTGGACTCAGCTGGGTACAGGTTTGCGTTAGCATTAGCATTTATTATTGAACACTTGGTTTGACCTTTCCCTATATCACCAACTTTTCCATCGCCGGTCTTTTGTTAGTGAACCTGTATTGACCGTTTATTTTCTAAAAATGGGCGAATGCCGGGAGGTGCTGGGCGGCGGACCAGCACCTCCTTC
>Ga0307982_1001168_pt1 | contig 21172 bp, 11 predicted proteins | sample OrgLakmetagen989_FD_201847 | JGI IMG/M metagenome (GOLD analysis project Ga0307982, IMG submission 201847) | Saline water microbial communities from Organic Lake, Antarctica - #989 | ecosystem: Environmental > Aquatic > Non-marine Saline and Alkaline > Saline | place: Antarctica: Organic Lake... | reverse complement strand
TGGGCAGAACGCCCTTCATTGGGCTGCGTACCGGAATGCTAGCTCTGTCATCCGGGGCATCACGGAGTGGGCCAAGGGAAAGCAGGACCGCCTGCAGGCGCTGCAGAAGGCACTGCAGGGCTTGGACACCTCTGGTCGCACCCCTGCTGCTGTGGCAGATGCTGAGGACAACGAGGAAGCTGCTGCCGCTCTTGCTCTGGCAGGTGAGGCTGCAGGCAAGGCTGCCGTCACCGCTGCTGTAGTGACTGCAGTCTCAAATGACGACGATGAAGGCGATGTGGATGAACTGGACTAGAGGTTTTTGACAGCAATATATTTTGAAAGTCAAGAAAGATAGTGTGTGCACCCCCTCAAACCATTTCAGGGCCAAAGAGTGGTGACTCATGCAGCGGCACTGGCAAGGATGCCTTTTCCATGGCATGACCGCGTGATCGCTTCGAGTCCAATTGTGCGGCTGCGCGACCCTTGCTTGCAGCTTGGCTCGCCGGGGTGCCGCCTGCTTGCCTGGGCGGCGGTGGAGGGACACCTGCTGAGGAGCTTGACAGCACGGCGCGAGGGGCAGTGGGCGGCATCTCCAGGGGGGGAGCTGGAATACGGCTGTTTGCCTGAAAGGGTCCAAATGACTGCCTGGACGAATTCACCCGTCTCATGACAGTTGATTGGTCGCTTTGCACTGCATCAGTAGCCACCTTTGTTCGAAGCAGTGGGTTCGCTGACGACGTTTGGGTGGCCTTTCTGCCTGCTATGGGACTGATGAAGTCAAATTCTCCACCTGACTCAATCTGCTGCATTGCATCTGCACTTGGTGCAGCCTGCGCGGCAGCTGTGCGCTTTGACCTAGAACGCTTGGAGAGAAAGAACACAACTGCAGCGCCTGCAACCAGCAAGGCCCCTAGTGCAGCGAATATGGCAATATCGGCATCATAAGCTGCTGCACCTGCTGTGTGCCCAATGGCCAGGGCAGGTGGTGTGCTCACTGCTGCAGCAGTTGCACTGCTGCTTGCAGCTGGGGCTGAAGGGGGAGCGCTTGGGGAGGCTGCAGCAGCAGCAGGTGGGGAGGGAACCCAGTCCACCAGCTCCAGCGAATCCAAAGTGGGAAGTGGACCGCTTGGGCTTTGTGATAACAGTGAAACAGCTGTTGCCTCGACGTTCTCCGCCTTCAGTGAGGCTGCTAAAAGCCTTTCCTTGGCAATGGCAACAGCCAGTTGAGGCCCGCGGATTTCGATTTGGGCTTGAAATTGCTGCTGAAGCCTTCGTTGACGAGAGGGGGTGGAAAGTGTCCATTTGATGATGATCGTGACGCTTGGGAGGCCAAAGTGCTGGCGCAAGTCGCGCTCCAACGCTTCGGTGAAGCGCAATAGGTTTGCTTGAACCACAATTGAGAACCCTGGTGGAAGTGCTGTCTGAAAGAAGCTCACACTATCTTCCTGCTGCTGACAAGTTTTCTGGGTAGTTGAACAGTTATATGCAAATTTGCTGCCATCAGCAGCCGCCAGGGCAAGGTCCAGGTGACGAGGTGCGAAAGCTGCAAATTGAGCTGCACCCAAGGCCCTAGTTGAGTCCACTAGCCCATCCAGATCAGCAGCTCCGAGAGTTGATAATAGCTCCAAGGCAAAGTTGCCCTCCATAACCTCCATCAATTGATCTGAAGCCTGAACAAATGTCACAACAGGCTGCAAGGATTTTGTGATTGCGGACAATATGTCATACTGTGCGTCGGCTGCCGATAGCTCGCAGCACTCAGAACCCGCTGCCAAACAAGACCATGCAGCTCCTGTAAGCATGTTCAGCTGATCCAAAACTACCTGTGGTCCACTTGGGACAACGCAAGTAGTGCTATTTGCAGTAGCATTTGCGGCTAGCATTTGGCCGCATGAGAAGTCAGACAATTGCAAGTATGCTTGCAGTTGTGCAGATTCTGTGGACACCAAGTAGAAGTTGTCGATCCTCTGAGATGCACTGTACATATGCTGAGCAAACAGGCTAGCCCTGCCAAGATCTGTTGAGTACAGCTGTTCTACCGCCGCGTTTTTCATAAACTCCACTGAAAGCGCTGCTTCGCGTGCCTGACCAGCCAACGTGTGTGCTTCTTGGACAAACACTAACGCGTTGTCCAGGTATGCTTTTTTTGACTGCCACCAGGCAAGTGTATTGCTTTGGGCTGACTTGAGGAAAGCGAGCACACTGGATAAAAACGCTTTCGCAGCGACCCGATTGCAGCCAATGCACAACTGCCTTTGTGTCCTGGGTTTGATGGCGCCCTGAACATCCAGTGCGCTTGCGAACGAGTACTCTCCAACCTGGAAAAAGTCCACTGGCTCAGTTACATCCTGCAGGCAAGACTTGCCCGTGTTGTCATCCCGTGCGCAGAACGCCGTTTGCACTTCATGCAGCGCCTGGATGAAGTACGGGTCGTTTGGATAGAATGCGCTGTACATGTCAAATATGGGATCAAAGCATGTAGATGTGCACAGCTGCTCAAGCGCCTGTGCGTTGTTGGAGTTCAGCACCAACCGGCTCACAGATGTGAGCAGCACCTCCCCAAGCCGAACACGCACAGCTGCTCGGACGATGCCAATGATAACTGGAGTCATTTCCCATGCAGCTTCACAATCTAATTGTGGCAGAAGTGGTTTGACGTGCTGGGCATGTGGAATCTTTGCGGGGCAGGCAGCAACCGCAGCGACAATCTCCTGAGCAAGCTCTGGACACAGAGTACCTGCCCGGATCCCATCTTCTAAATCCTGAAGAACCGCTCCCATTTTCATTGCACATTGTGGGCTGAGACAAACACGCTGTGAGAATCTGCTCCATGCGTCTGCTGCCGATAAGTCGCTGCATTCTGCGAAGCTGGGCAGCGATTCGCGCAGGAGATCCTGCACACTGTTGACACTGCACATGCTGCCACCAGCAGCAGACTTGCTGGGCCCAAGTGACCATTGTGTCTTGCGCCTTGCATGTAGACTGCAAATGGTGGCACTAGCGATTCGTGCCATGGATAGCTGTTCTGCTTCACAAGGGGCAGCTGCAGATTGCTCTTCCAGCAGAGCAACGGAGCATCGCGATGAACAAAATGCAGCAATGCTTTCACTATGAGAAGCAAGTCCAGCTGCCTGCAGGCTCTGATCTGCCTGCGAAATCGCTGACAGAAGCGTCGGCTGGCCATCGTAACCAGGCTGCACACAGACTGCAGGTGCTATGTGTTCAACGCCTTTCTCGGAGCAAACTGTCGAGCCAGAGGGCATGTTCCACATGCTTGATGTCATTTGCTGCCATGTTTGAAGCGCAATGATCGGCGTCTCGGCAAAATTCAGCACAGAAACGACAGCCGACGGCCCAATGTCCTCCAGGTTGAAGCGACTTTCACAAGTGCCAAAATACTGTAAGACTAACAGATCGTACGCAGCCACCTTGCACAGAGCGATCTCAGTCCACGGAGACACAAATCGTGGAGCTGCTGTCTGGAAGGCGGGCCCAGATAGGGATCTACTGATGTTGTAGGCCGAGTCTGTCATGAACGGGCAAGCGCAGTCAGTTGCGCTTTGCGGGGAGTAATCAGTGCGACCGCACGTTGTGGAAGCACCGTCCTGCATATCTTGCAGTGCTTCAGCTGCACCTGTGTCCAATGCAGATCGTAAGGGTGTGGTTTGCTGGCAAAATGAAATCATCGGGAGCTCCATCAAGTGCGCCACCGCAGATAGCGCTGCCGACCCCCGAAGTGCCTGGCTGAACGACATCGGGGAGATAGCTTGTGACGCTGGTGTTGCACTTGGCACAAGGCTAGCATCGACCTGTTGTCTGGGCATTGCAGTTGCTGTGTGAGTAGGATTCACGGCCACGGTTCGGGTATTGCTCGGCGACGAGCTGACTATTGTTGTAGCTGTCGCACTGGTAGAGGCAGTGCTGAATGCAGTGTGTGAACCAGTAGCAGTTGCACTCAAGCTTGCTTGGCTGCTGATTGTTGGGAGTCGTGACGCAGGGCTTGAAGGCGTTGGCGACTGTGACGGACGCAGCGATGCAAACGGCGTGGCAGGACCGGAGGTACTGGGCGTCGAAGTAGACCAAGGCGAGGGAGAAGACGACGGTATGGGTGATGCAGGAACTAAGCTGGAAATGGTTGGTGATGCTGAGCTCGTGAAGGTGGGCACGGTGGATGCAAATGTGGAGCCAGTTGGAGTTTGTGACGCTGAGGACGAGACAGTGCTGCTTGCACTGACACTCGCAGTTGGGCTTGGTGACGAAGACAGCGTCGGCGTTGCAGAAGGTACTGTACACTCTGTGTTCCAATGCAGTATATAGTCGGATAGGGTGTCAAGTTGGCAAAAGTGGTATTCGTTGTAACCCGGGGGCTTAGAAGCTGGAGCTGGAAACCACCAGTTGTTGGAAATCATTGCTGTCTTCAGGATCTGAGCACACCCTTGAGTGCACACATCAGCTTCAAATTGCTGAATATCTTTGTACTGCTGCGACTGGACAAGCACCCTGTCAGATACAGAGCTGCATTCTGGTGTGGCCAGCAACAGCCCAGCAAAAACCTTGAAAGTTGCCATGCTGGCGAAGAATCCGTCGTTGAAATCACCAGTTGCAGGATTTATCATGACGCAGTCTGCCCGCGTCCCAGGGGGGGGGATGCCTGGGTCAATTTGCAGTTCGTTTTGGTGAATGGATGAGATCCCTGCCTCCAACAAGTCTACAAAGGTATCCCACTCTTGGCCTGTCGACTGTTTGAGGGACTCATGCCAGGTACCCAAAGCAGACGGAACAGTAGATCCACACAGTTGAAAATTAAATTGCAAATATCTTGTCCATTCAAGCTGCTTGCAAACCCACTCTGGGCTGTCCCAGGGTGAGCTCAAGACGTCAGAGGACGAATATGAAGTTGTAAACCCAGTTTGATGTGCCAGCTGTACCGTCAAAGCGGTCAATGAGTCATGGAAACAAGAAACTTGCTGATATGTTGCATTGGTGCAACTGTTGATACTTGTAGTGGCACATGGCGAGCTAGACAGTTCTAAGGACATTGACTCGTTGAGAGCTTGTCTGGCCTCGTGTATGTCATCCTGGCGAGTCGATTGACACTGCATGTATTTCCATGCATCGCTTTCAATTGGCTTAAGTACGGAGAACTGCATAAACATGCATATTTTAGCGGCCTCTGGAACTTTTGCTGCGTTCAACTTACCTCCTGACTTGCGGAAAACGATGTTAGGCTGCCAAGTGTCACAGCAAGCAGCATTGCCCAATTATGCGACATGCTTGCGAACTTGAGTCTTTTCAAACTCTATGTGCGGATGAATAATCAAAAAAGTTTCAGAAACAGAAGCGGGGCAGGTTGTGACTCTGCGCCACAGCGTGGCGTTGCAGATATTCGGGCAATCTATTTCTCACAGGCCCGACAAAAACAAAGTTATCAGTACCTCAGAACCAAGATATGAAAGGCAGTACGTGGAAGCCCGCCGCGAAGCTCAGCTCAGGCCAGCGACAAGGGGGTCCACTCGGGCACATCCAAAGGCATTTTGCTCGAATGCTGCCCCATGCGGGAAGCTCGGCCCCTACTTTAAAATCGCTACTGCTCAGAGCCTGTATCTACTGAGCAACGCTTGATCTTGTTGACACGCACAGCTGCCAAGGTGGATAGCCCTGGTACTCCCGCGTCGCAAACCACACCTCGGCTTCCCCGCTCAGAGTAAGCCTGTGGAGAAGAGCTCAACACCTTGCCAGTGCTGAGCCAAAAATAGTGCCATTGGTTGACCGCCCTTTATGGACGCCCCCCTTGAGCCCAGCACGCACACTGCGCCTTGCATTGGCGGTGCTTGAGGCATAGCTTGCGTCCAGCGTGGTGTGGCCAACGCTAGCTCTTGATACAGTGCTCGCAGCTCCAGGTGCCCATGGCTGTGTGCCAACAGCACGAGCTCCAGCTCGGGCTCAACTGTGCTTTCCAGTGGCAGTACCACATTGCAGCAGGCGTGCACTTGCCCATCGTACTCCTCCGCAAGTTGACTCAGCGAAAAACGCTCCAGCTGTGCAGGCTTGCCCGCGCTGGGCAACACAACGACCTGGTTCACTTGGCTACTCCGGCGAGACTGGTGCAGAAGGACACCACGCAAGCTGCCCTGCAGCTGCAGCACCCCCCCCATGGCCCGCTGCACGTGGGACACGCTTTGCACTCTGGGCACCTTTCCAAGGCGAATGGCCAGCAAATGCAGCGGAAGGGTGACAAACACGACGCCAGCTTCCTGCCAGCTCCAAGTGCACTGCGCTTCAAAGCAGCCTGTTCCGTCCACCAGCACTGCAAGCTCCTGCTCGGGCACAAGTCGGAACACTTCGCAGAGAAGCACATTTGTACACAGCTGCGCGACATCGATGATGCTCACATCACCCTTGTCGCTCACGGTGGCTAACATGTTGGCCTTATATGGAGACCACTGGCAGGCAGTGTGCGTGCCGCTGCGTGATGGTGCAGCCCCCACTGGCCAGCACTGCACCCGCCCCTGTTGACTGACTCCAACAAGGAACACAGCAGCTGGCCCGCTTTGAAAGCAAACAGACAACAGCTGCAGCAGCATGCCTGTGGCATCAGCAGCGATGTGATGACCGAAGCTGAGGTGAGTTGCTGTGCCGTCAAGCGCAAAGTGCACCGCTGGCAGTGCCGTGAAGAAACTGGTAGCCCCCTCATCCCAACAGAAGGGGGTGAACGAGACCCAGTGTGGCGTCTCTCCGTCGCGTGTGTCCCCCGCTGCACTCATGGCGACAGCAAGCACAGAGCTGCACCGCCGCGCTGCGCCGCCCTCCTTGCCCTCAGCCCAATGCACGGGGCCCATGGCGGCAGCAGTGCAGGTCGAACCGGGGGGGGGTGAAACGGCAAACAAACGCGAGCTGGTGGGCTTGTTCACCAGCCCAGCACAGGTGTACTTCTTCGCGGCCGCGGCAATCTTCACTGATGCCGTGGAGGCAGCCAAGCCAACCGCAGCAGCAGCTGTCGGCGCAGGTGCGGCCTGCGAGGCGCCACTGGAGCTGTCACTACGGGCTATTGTGATGGGAGATAGAGCAGGCGGGAGCTGTGGCAGCAGTGCGGTGATTTGTTCTGCCTGTGCCCCGCTGCCGCTCTGGGCGTACACCAGAGAGGGGGGAGCTGCAGGGAAACTGTCTTGGCCACCGTCCCCGGATGCCGCAGCTGCCCAACGTGGACGCTTGGTGCCACCTCGCGGAGCTGGTGTCTTTGAAACGTTGTGAATGTCGATGAGCTTTTGCGCCCATTCGCCTAGCCGGCTGTGAATGAGAGCACGGGAAGGCAACCGCTTTACAACAAAATTTCCGCAGACAAAACGGTACACAGCACATCCTCCCGGGCGAAAGTGCGCGGAGTATTCTTGGGCATACTCAAATTTTATATCGCACATGGGGCAATTTGCTGTCGGAAATTCACCCTTGGGGTTGGCTTTGTACTTGGCCAGCTGAGGCAGGGACTGGGTGGGGCAGTATTTTGAGGATATTTTTTCGGCCTGCGTGATCAGGTCCAGCTTCAAGGCAGCATCGAGATAGAACTTCAAAACAACGTTCTTCTTCATTCCAGAAACTACACTGTCTTGCAATGGGATGCAGTCCGGTTGGTCTCCAGCTGCCATGTTGAGCGCGCTGCCTGTTGTTTTTGCTGTGATGCCAAGGTGGTAGTAACTAGGTGTGCGTGTGTGTCATGCAAGGAGAGCAGCTGGCAGTTGGAGCAGATCTCTACTTCGCTCGCACATCAAGTGTCCGTTTACTTTGCGTCTCTTTTGTGTGAAGCAACTGTTTGCTTGGGCGCAGTTTCCTGTGAGGGGGGTGCCGTTTGGGATCCTAGACAGGGAATGAGAACGAGCCGTTGAAAAGCTTTGCAAATACGAACACCCACAAACCACAGTTGTCATTTTAATGCATCATTTGTGGGGACTTCAGACATGTCAGAAGGACCAGCTACGGGTGCAGCACTGCCTGTCCCAGCAGAAGAAGTTCAGGCTCAGCCAGCTGCTGCTGAGCCAACCAGTCGTACCCTTGAGGCACCTCTCGCCACAGTCAAGTTTGACGACTCAGAGTATGGGTGCTGTAATGGAAACGGGAGTTCACCAGGCTGTACGGGTTCAACCAAGGGTTGCGTGGCGTCTGCTTTGAACCCAATCCTGTCATTGTGCAACGGCGGCGTAACGCCATTGGCAACTCCTGGATCGGGCATCTTGACTGCTGTGTCTCGATATGGTGAAAAAGTACAAGCTGCAAGCAAAGACCAAGACAAGTATTATTCATCCACTTCATCCTTCGTATCCCAATGGCGTCGAGAGCAGGCCCGCATGCATGCATCTGCCGCCGGGAAAGCGCTGGCAGTGCACGCTGTGGGCCTCACCAGCACTATCGCCGACCCGTATGTGCAGCGCCCAATGCTGCGCCTGACTGTTGTGGATGAAAGCACAGGCATGCCCCTGCGTCGCCCGCTGTGGCTACCGGCCGGTGGTGCGTCAGCGTCTCTGATCCCCTTGCAGGGTGGGTCGTTTACCGGCCCCTCTGTGCTTGGGGGGACCATGTCGGCGCCTCTCGGTGGCATGCCCGGCATGTGCTCCGGCAAGCCCAATGGCAACACGTTTGTCCCCAACATGCACTCCCGCCGCTCCCCCGTGGCACTGGACATCACCCCCCCCCAAGCCACGGCCCCCACAGCCGTGACGGTGCCGGCGGGGGGGGCAGCCGCGCCAGCCAGCACCCCCGCCGACAAACCCAAGGGGGTCACAGAGGTGCCTGCAGTGTGGGACGAAACGCTGGTGCTGCCCGATGATGCTCGGGTGTACCTGCGCCCGGGTGTTGTGTTCTTGTTTGAGGTGCTGGAGTGGGGAATGCAAATACCGCCGCGTCTCCTGCAGCGCTCCGCAGTGCCCGGTATGCCCCACACTGGGGTGTACCCGGTGTCCTGGGGATTCTTTCGCCCAGTGGCTGCTGATGGTGCCTGCAAGGTGCACGTGTCCCCGCCCCTATTAATACCCCCCCCCGGCACAGCTGCCGCAGGGGGGGCCCACACAACTCGCCGCCGCAGCGCCGCCACAGGCAGCGCCGGTGTGCACCAGCGCAGCCAACTGAACCCCACCATGGAGCTGCTGTCCCTGTCCAACGGCATTCCGCAGCTGTTGACGCGGGAGGAGGTGGCCAGCATGGGGGGCCTCGTGGAGGAAGCACCCCCCCACAAACCAGACGAGACTGGAGATTCCAAGGAAGGGGACACGACACAGCCCCGGCCAAGTGCCAAACACAGTGCTCCTGTGCAGACACTGGCGCACTTTGGTCTGGGCTTGGCGTTTGCTCGCCCAGTTCGCGTCACAGTTACCGCTGGGGCTGCTGGGCAGAAGGAGGAGGGGGGGCCCGACCCAGCTGAAGGGGGGGGTAGTGACGAAGAGCTGCCGGCCCCTGGTCGCAATGCACGCCAAGCCACCATTCCTGTTCCTGCAGGGTCCGACGCGGAACAGCTGCAGCAGGTGTTCGAGGTGGCCCGCCCCCCCCTGCTTCGGGTAAAGATGTATCGCTGGCAACAAGCAACCTGGCAAGCTGCTGCCGCCCACAATGCCTCCATGCGCAGCGCAGTGCTGCTGTCTGCCCGGGCCCTAGACCGCCTGCGGCGGAAACGCGAGGACCCCACCCACAGCAGCGGCCCTGACAGCGGCATGCTGGGGGCGGCGCCCCCCCCTGTGTGCCTGCAGTACCGCCTGAGGGGGCGACAAGAAGCAGGGTACACTCTAGGGGTGCAAGTGGCCGCAATCCAGCCATGGTGGATGGGCGCCGGCGCCACCACGGGGGGCAGCGCAGCCACCCCCCCCCAGGCAGCACACGAGGCAGCTGGGGTAGTGGACGATTGGGCAGCAAGCCAAGCGGCAGCCCGTGCTGAAGAGGCTGCCTGGAGTAACGGGCGCTTTCATGTGTCTGCATTGGACCGTGATTCGTCCCTGAGGGGGGCCGCTGCCGGTGAGGAACTTGGGGGGGGTCCAGGGGGCCGAAATGGCGACCCCACTGCTGCAGGCGCTGGGGCAGGCCGGGAGGATCTTGCATCATTGGCCCTGCGGCAGCGCAGGCAGCGCGATCCCTGCCTGCCCCCTGTGCGGCACTTCGGCACCTTGTCCGCTGGGCAGCTGGGGGCCATGGCGGTGTCGTTTTCACCCAAGGGGGAGTACGTCGCCGTGGGCGCCAGCGATGCCGGGGACAATCATCCCATCCGACTGTACGACACAGACACAGGAAAGCTGCTGGCGGTGCTGGCTGGGCACACGGGGCTGGTGTACGCCCTGCGCTGGCGGGGGGATGGGCGCATGCTGGCCACTGCCTCAGCCGATGGCACTGCTCGGGTTTGGCAAATCATCGCTGCGGCTGAAGGGGGGGAAATGGGCGAGCGAAGCAGGAACAGTGGGCGTTCTGGCTCTAACTCCCGGCGAAACTCTCTGGACACGGCAGCAACTGCGGAGGGGGGGGGTGGGGGGCGTGTACTGGCGCCTGCACTTGTGGCCACACTCACCCACCGCCCCATGGTGTTTGTGTACTCGGCTGCCTGGCACCCCAAGGACCCCAGCGTGCTCGTCACAGGTGCCTTTGATGGCAAGGTGCGTCTGTGGACGTTTCAGCCCCTTGAAGAAGCTGACGGCGGCAGCGGCGCCAGTGGCTCTGACAGCGAAGAAGAGCCACAGGATCGACGGGGGCGTGGCGGACGCAGGGCGCGTGACGGCAGGGCTACTGCTGACACAGGGGACTCGTCTTCTGACGAGGAGGGGCGGGGGGGGGCTGCTGTTCCAGGGGGGAAACGGCGACTGCAGCGCACTAGCAGCTCCATGCAGATGCGACAGGCAGAGGAGCGTGGGGTGTTCTTGGGTGCACTCGGAACAGACTGGACAGGGGCCATGGGGCGGCGACGGCGGGGCGGCGACGAAGAGGGTGCAGGGGGGGTCCCCCTGTCCCCCGCCACTCGGCACGTCAAGGGGACATCACCCCAGGGGCCCCATGGCGCCCACGTGAACGCTGTGGTGTTTGACGCCAAGGGGCGTCGCATGTACACAGCAGACGCAGGGGGCGCCGTGGTGGTGTGGGAGGTGGATGAGCGGAATGGCGGGGACAGTGCTTCCTACTCCGTGCGGCGGCGGGTAGTGCTGCCTGGCTTGAGTGGGGTGCCCATCGTGGCCATGGCTCTGCATCCCACCCTTTCACAGCTGGCAGTGCTAGCCCACGGGAATACTTTGCGGCTGCTGGATGCGGCGTACACAACCTTGCCTCTGGTGCGCACCTTCCCAGGTGTTCGTTGTTCAACTGCACGGTTGAATGTTGTGTTCTCCCCTGATGGACGGTACATTGCTGCCGGCAGCGAGGACGGCGAGGTGGGCATTTGGGAGACGGAGAGTGGCCTGGTGGTGGAGGGCGCGGGGCAGGCGGGGGGGGCCAGGTCCATGTACATCATGGGGTTCGGAACACAAGACGGAACAGCCCTGAACGACGTGGACTGGCATCCCAGCCAGCACATGGTGGCACTGTCTGCCTTTGGCCGTGGTAACCCAGTCATGCTGTACGTGAATGACGCAGAGGCCGGGCGGAGCTAGGCGCCGCTCTTGCTGCTATGGGGCTTTTGCAATGTATTCAATTTTCAATTTCGACGAATGATAGCGGACCACTTTATGTCATGCAGCTCTCGTACGTGGGCACAAGGTACACGATGTTGACTGCAAATATGGGGGGCTGTGTGTGTGGGGGGGGTGCAAGGCAGTGTGGGGTGCAAATGTACTCACTGTAAGCATCGCTGCCACCGTATCGCTCCAGCGTGTTCAGTGTCTGCTGCACCAGGTCTCCCAAATTCTCCCCCTTGCGCTGGCCGTACTCGATCTCGTCTCCCAGGTTCCTGTTCTTGCTGTGGAACAGGTTCAACACAGGCAGCAGCTGGCGGTAGTACGGGACCAGGGCTTGCCCAACGAGGGGCCCGCCTTCAATGTCCACGTCACACGTGGCCAGTTTCTGCACCACACGGCACGTGAAGGAGACCACCTCCGTATTACGGGTGTTGAAGGCATTCTTCAAGGGAATGATGAGCTGCGGCACCACAGGCAGAATCTTGTTGCCACCAAACTCCAGCAAGTCGCTGATGCCCTCCCGTGCAAGAAACTTGTAGGGATGCTCCGTCTCACGCAGCCCATCCGCAAACAGAGGGAGGAAATGATGGAAATCCAGGGACTCAATCTTGGCCTTCCAAGCCAGCTTGTTGTGCACGCTGCGCTGATCAATGATGCAAGGAAGGTCGCCGCGCTCGTAGAAGCGGCGCAGTTCTGTGTTGGGGGGGTTCTCTCGCTGCTCGAAGGCCCCTGCCTTGGGGGGCTTGGGCTTCGCCTCTGTCTCCCGGGAGTCGACCACGGCAGCAGCCACGGCGGAAGTGGTGTTGCCACCAAAGCCTTGACCGGCGCCTGTGAAAGAACGGCGTGTGCTGTGGTGGAATCTGGGGATTTTGCACAGGCCTGAAGCTGTCAGTGTATGAGCTGGTGCTGCAGCCTGCCGCCCCAACACTCACGTAAAAAGCTTCGGGGGTCTTTGCGCTGAGTCACTCGGCCAGGGTTAAATGCTGAAAAGGCGAAAATTATTTGGTGCTTGGAGAGTGTAGCAGTGGCACTGGCACTGGCACATGCATGCGGGTGGGCTTGCAAGGTTGGTCGCATGCGACCGAGATTCATACCATTAGGGTTTCCCTCGCCAGCTTCCAGGGCACGAGGATGACGGCCAGGTGGCTGCAGAGCACTTGGTAGTGCACGAGTGCGGTCCAATGGGCTCCTTGTCTCTTTGTACTTGACATCTGCCGAGGGGTGCAGGTCTGTCTTGGGTTTGCCGAAACGCCTGCGCGCAAAAGACCGTGATGCGTAAATTTCAGTAAATTCCGGGAAAGCTGAGACTCACTTGCTCTCCATCTTCAAGATGCTCTCTTCATGATCTGATGGGGGCACAAACTGCGACGCTGAAGCGCTGAAGCGCACGGACGAGTCTGCCATGTCACACAGTGGCGCTACGACCTTTCTTCTCTTGCCTTGCCTTGCGTATGCTACGGGCAGGCAAATACAGTGCAACCAACCAGCGGAGTTGAAGTGATACATGCACAAATTTCTTTGGCCTGGGCTTCTTATTCCATGGATCCGCCGAATCAACTGCACGAACTGGCCAGGCCCACAGGGGGGATGACCAAGCAAGTCGCAGTGTCAAGCATGCTTTCGCTGCATGTGTACGCAAAGATAATGGCACTGCAAGCATAGCTATGGTATTGTGAGGCCTGCTGTGTACTGGTTGGCGGCTGTTCGTGGCTCCCCTCCTTAGCCGGTGCGTGGCGAATGACTGCATGCCGCCCGCCCCCTCCGGCAAAGTTGATTCTCTCACAAACCGCCTCTACAATCAACTCCCTCCCCTGCCGCCAAGCCATGCAGCGCTGTGTCGCACTATTTGCCTTTGCCAACTCGTTCTACTTCACAAATTGACTAGCAATGGATTTGGCTGTTGCACACACTGGCTGCGCCTACACTTGCAGCACTGAACTGGGGAAGTTGATGAACAGCTCAGTACTGGTGTCCGGGTTGGCCTGCACGGTCTTGTACCACAGGTATCGCAGGAGCAGCTGCGTGGTGGCTTGTCGCTCCGCTTGTGTGGGCGTGGTGCTGTTGTCTCTCCAGCCCAGGGCCAGCGAAAGGTTCTGCAGTGCGGCACCTCGAGCTGAAGCGAAGGATAGCAGCGTGTTCGCGGTTGCACGTGCACGGATGAGCAAGGCATCAGCTTCGGCATCTGCGAAGACACTGCGGCGTTGTCTGTCCGCGTCTTGCCCAATGTACGTGATTTCAGCTGCAGTCAGGTTGCTCTGACGAAAGGGCCCCGCAATGGTCTGCACCTGCTGTGCCACCACCACCCTTGCCTCCACTGCGTCCTCGAATGCGGCAGGGATGCGCACGTCTAAGAAGTTGAACTGTATCACTTGCACTGAGATGGCAAAGGCAGCGTCCAATCTGGCCCGCAGCTCAACCAGCATGGCGTCCTGGATCTCATTGCGCTTCGTGAAGAAGTCCCCGGCTATGTACCGGGTGGACACGTCGCGCAGCGCAGAGGCGCCAACGTCCTCGATGATGGGGCCCCAGTTGTACTGCGCGTGGTTGAAGTACAGCTCCTCGATGCCGTCCTTGTTCAACTCGTAGTAGAACCCCACGCTAAGCTCAATCTCCTGCCCGTCGTTCGTCCAGGCTTCCACAGGGCCGTTTCTGGCGCCCCCTGAGGAGCTGTCACTGTACTCCAGGTAAAGTGCATATCGGGGGAACTCGATGAACTGCAGGCGGGGGTAGAAGCAGGTGGGGGCAGATGAAGAGTGCAAGGCAGCGACAGGGCACTTACGCGACGGCCAAGGCCAACATGGTACCGGCCTGACTCGTACACTCTGCCAGCTTCAACTTGAAGGGTAATCTTGTCGTACTTGAGTCCGTAGCGCTGCACACGACCAAGCAACGTGCACTCACTCAAGCAGTGGCCAGAAACACTTCGCAAGATTCACGCCGGAAGCTTACCCTGGGGTGCAAAGTGTCGAACGAGTACCCAAGTAAGAAACAACTGGTCAACAGAACCTGCAAAATGATTGAGTCTCGTGAATGCACATCGTGGCAACGTGATTCACAGTCGCAGCGACCGCATTGATCGATCGCTGAGCTGTCCCAAACACCATCGGCACTCACGCTGAAGATGGCACAACAGCCCAACATATACTTTGCATCAGTGCCAAGTGCCCCGCGGCCCGAGCCTCGACCCATGTTTCTCGAAAGCTATTTGATGGGTGTGGGCAGTTGGTTTTGAGTCCTGGGTCTTTCACGAACCCACAGAGCACTCTGAGATCTGTACACTGCACAAAATCGAGCTTCAGTGCAGACAGGTTCGTGTACCAGCTGCGTCATTATGTTTTGCAGATTTGGCTAAGTCACTAGTCAACCTTGAGGGCCAAGGTTTGATCACCCTGCTATGCCCCGTACCGTAGGGTGTTGGGTCGAAGTCCAAGCCCTCTACAGAGATAAAATGCGCGCGTGATTACTCGAACCTAAGCACAAAAGCCCGCGTTTTAATCTGCTTTCCGCTGCACGGTCTGCTGTGTCATGTAGAGGTGGTGTCCCAAGCTCCTTGCTTCCAGACAGAAATTTCGCATCGTCTTCTCTGCCTCGCGCAAGCAGCATTTTTATCAATGGCACTCGTGCAGAGATTAAAAGTCGCATCAAAAAACGCAGCTGTACAAATCAATATATTCCAACGAAGTCCAATGGTACTGTTTCGCAACCCCGCCTTGCAAATGAAGCGTTTTGACCCTCACATCGCGTTTCAATTCCTGTGCAGTTTCGCCCGTCTCTTGCGATCGCTGGAGCGGTTCTTACAATCAGTTCCCTTATCGTGGGATCAATAGCACATACGGAAGCGAGTTCAGGGGCCCTTGGTGCGTGCTCACGATGCTCTCAGATTCCTGCCCAACTTGCCACGCGACAGCTCTCCATTCTGCAGAATACCGGGCACAAACTGAAGTAGCCTTTGCGAACCCCCCTTCCATGCACGCCACCAAGTCATCACATGCAGCCATGGCCATGCCCCTGGCTATGGAGGCCGCGCAAGGAGGCGCACCCATGGCTGGTGCAGACTTCGGCTCCCGCAGTGCGGCCCCTGTGCGCGGCGGCAAGATGAAGGCAGGCGCAGACGCCGCAGGGGGCAGCGAGGCGTGGCGCTCCGCCCCCAAAGTGGACCCTGTTGCCCCTCCTGACTCCCGCTTGCTTGTGAAAAACGGTAATGTGCAGCTTGAGGTGCCACGGAACACAGGCGGCGGCGTGCAGGCTGCGATGCTCACAGTGGAGTCCAAGGTACAAGCCCTGGGCGGCCTGGTGGAGCGCTCCAATGCCTACAGCAACGATGGCGAAGAGCAGGAGTGGCGCCACCAAGTGCAACTAGGCCGCCTGGGGCCCAATGCGGAACGCCCTCCCCGCTCTGTGCAGTCTGGCTCCGTCACCGTCCGTGTTCCGGCTGGGCATTTCGACGAGTTCATGCGGCAGCTCACGTCCATGGGTATGCCTGTCATTTCTGCAAGTCACAATGTGCAGGACGTCACAGACCAGTATGTGGACACAGTGGCAAGAGTGAACACCCAGCAGGCGGCACTGAAGCAGCTGGAAGCAATCATGAAGCAAGCCACGCGTGTGCAAGACATGACTGCTGTGCAGAACCGCATGATGGCTGTAGTGGAGGCGCTTGAGCGGCACAAGGCCACGCAGCAGCGCCTGGAAAAGCAGGCCGCAATGTCCACAGTGCAAGTCAGTTTGAACTTGCAAGCCGCCCCCCCGCAGCCCCCCCGCCCCCGAGATGTGCCCGCATGGTCGCCTTCCAACTCCATCCAGCGTGCAATCAACACCCTGCTCGTCACAGCCCAGGGCGCCGTGGATGCCATCGTCATTGCAGCGTTGGTGGGACTGCCCATGGCGGCTGTGACGGCCGTGGTGTTGTATGTGTTTGTGCAGGGCCTCAGTAAAGCACTGAGTTATTTTGCTGGTGATATGGGCAGTGCTGTTTCCGCCGTGCGCTCGGCTGCCGTGGACGTGGCGACAGCCGCGGGGGGGGGGCGGGCCAGCTCCCCCTCTGCTGGAGCCCGGCAGCGCACAAACGCCAACCCGCGCTTTGACTAAATGCACATTTCAGAGACGACCGTGCGAAGGGGTGCACTACGCGGGTCTGTCAAGCCCCAGCAGCACCAGCTGGGTACCTGATGGGGGGGGCATCTTGACCCCCCCAACGCAGAGGTAGCTTCTGGAAGGCGTTATTGCTCCCGTCATCAGTGCAGCCGATCACTTTTCAAATTTTGCTTCTCCTACACATGGCTCAAGTGTACTCTTTCGACCTCCGCTACCAGTTTCACTGCTTTTGTAACATTGAGCTGTTTCACGCCAACGCGTTTTGCCAGCAACACACCATAGAGACAGCGCCTAGTGCAAAAAGCGACACCATTTCAACAACAAAATGAGTAACAAGACTCCGTCCAAAAGCCAGCAGCAGCATGATGCTGAGCTCGTCGATTCGTGAGTTCAAACGGTAGCCGCGTAACGCCAATGAGTGACAGCTGTGAAGTCACTTTACACACCAGGCTACTGAGCTCAGTCAAACACATTTTTTGGTTACAGCATCTTGAATTCTATTCATAGCTGCTATGTGAAACCTGCAGAGCTCGATTTAGGCTCTATTGGACTGGAGGAGCTTGCCAAGAAAACTGGTCACAGCATCATTCATCCTCAAAAGTCTGTGACTGTCCTCATTGTGGGCAACCATTCCAGTGGTAAAAGCTCATTCATCAACTGGTTCACTGGTGAGCGAGTTCAGAGCACGGGTATGAGTATGGAAACTCGCGGTTTCACGGTGGTCACTCACGGACAGTCCACTCGCGAGCTTGTGGACACAACTGCTTTGCTGTACACCCCACATATAAACCTTGCCGTTCAAGAGGGGGGTGACCCAGAGCTGTCTCAAGAGGAAGTTCGCCGGTTTCACGAGTTCTTCAGCGTCAATGTGTCCACTAGCAACAAAAACAATTTTCCTTCAGTGACTTTCATCGACACACCAGGTAAGGGCCCAAAACAACCGCACGACAGCAGCAGTATCGCAAGAGCACCTGCTAATCGTCACAGGGATGATTGATGGAGATGTGAAGTACCGCTTCGACCCTGGGAAGATCATCACCCGCTTGGCAAACGTGGCTGACTTGGTGTGGGTGTTTCTGGACCCCCACGGCTCCTCCACCTGCACCCGCACCATGCAGTGCGTCAAGGAGCTGAACGAGCGAGGCATGCAGCACAAAATGAATTTTTTCCTGACCAAGGCTGATACTGTGGAGTCTGTGCAGGACCTGAACAAGCTCACGGTGCAGCTCACGCAGCGCTTTGCCTCCCAGCTGAGTGACACCCATGCCATCGCGGTGCCAGCCATCTGGATCCCAGGAGAGCACCGCCGAGGCATCATGCCAGAGTCAGATAATGCCCTACCTACGTTGCTGGATATTGTGCAGCGCAGCATCCAAAAGAAGGTGCAGGCTTCCATGGAGCGCCTGCGAAAGGACGCCGACATGGTCATCACGTCGGTAGACAAAACGCTGGCAAACGAAACGGAGCGTGCTCAGCTGCACGCAGGGCTTGTGCGCCAGCAGTGGTATCTGCTGCCGCTTGTTGCGCTGGTGTGGCTCGTTGCCTTGGGTGACCTGTTGTTGAGCTTCCAGGAGTACCTTCCTGAGGAGGTAGCCAACCACCCTGCAGCTGTGACTACCCTGAGCAAAGCCCAGAAGCCCTTTGCGATGTATGTGCAGGGCTTGACCGAGCTGGGTGCAGATGGTTTGCTCCTGCGCTTGGCTGCGTTGGCTGCCGTCATGGTTGTGCTCAGTGGCGTGAAGCGCTTCCTTGCGTGGCGCCTGTCTGGAAGCCCCCTGAAGACCCCAGAGCAAGTGGCACAGCTAAACTCCTACCGCACCATCGCACAGAGCATGCTGGGCTTGCACGAGGAGGTGTCCCAGGCCTACGTGGACGCCGCCAAGGCCCCAGAGTTCACCGCCACCGTCCTCAAGCGGCGCAAGACGCAAGTGACGGGGGACGCTGCAGACATCAGGCGCAAGCTGTAGGTCCACGGCTTGATAGATTAGTTCATCGGTTGGTACTTGCATAGCAAAGGTGTCTTGAATGTACTCAGCCGTGTGGTGATTGAGTGACTCGGCTGCGCGGACGTCTGGTAGGAACGATAGCGTGCCACTATCCACATGGATTGAGCACCCACTAGATATGGTGCTTATACCTGGTTGCAGCCTTTAGGGTGTGAGCATTTCCTGTTTCGTGTTGGTTGCTTGTGCAGGAGCACAGACGGCAGCCACCCCCCTCCCCTGTGCTGGCTGTACGCGCGCGCAATCTTGCAATTTATTTGGTGCCTTCATCTTGCACACTTTAGTGAAATCCAAGCCTATTGCCATTCTGGCCAGCCATTAAAGTGCACTGCTGCTGCAATCACACTATTCATATCGAACGCAATTGGGAGTGTCCACAGCTACTCGTCTTTGCCGCTTCGCACGCCAGCCACTCGCCACGAGTTGCTGAGCGGCACCCCACCATAGAACAAGCAAACAGATCATGAGTGATGCAGGGTCATCCCTCCAAGCTCGCACGGGAACGAGGTTTGTTGATAGCTGTTGCCGTTAGTCCAAGATGTTTCGCTGACTTTACCATAAGTTTTTACAGCCGGATACAAACTGCCATGAACTTTATCAAATGCTGTGTGGGTGCTGGATCATTCAGTTTACCCTATGCATTCATCCAAGGTGGGCTTGTGGCCAGCGTTTTGCTCTGCTTGTGTATTGGCGGCTTGGCAGCATATACAATTGTGCTGCTGGGTTGGATTGAGGAGCACGCCTGGTCACAGCTCACCCCACAGCAGCAGCAGCAGCAGATAACAAGTCATGCCGGACACAAGGGCCTGTCCTATCCAGCCATTGGGCGGATAATTGCCCCCAACTGCGTTTGCTCCTGCTTCCGAGGGGCCCCTCCCCCCGCAGGGGGGGGGGCGACCAGCCCCGGCCCTGCAGCAACTCGTGGAACTTCGGAGCACTTTCAACAGCTTGCGACAGAAAATGACGAGCTCTGCTCCAGCGGTGTGTCGCCCCCCCCCCCTCCAGCAGCGGCCACCCCCCCCCGCGGCTGTCAGTGCAATGTCATGAGCAGCTCAATCGCCACGGCCATTGTCGCCACCAGTGTGGGCGTGGGTGCCGCATACTTGGACTTCATCGCTTCCACCCTTGTGAGCATCTTCCCCTCCTCAGGCGTGGGGCAGACGGGGTTCATGCTGTTGACACTGCTGCCTGTGCTGCCCCTGGCCATGGTGTCGTCCTACAAGTACCTGGCCTTCACATCCATCCTGGGGGACATTGCTGTGGCTGCAGGCATTGTGGTGGTGGTGCTGTTTGGTGCATTTGGGCAAAGCGACAGCAGCGACACCACCACGGCAGGCGGGGCTGCGTGGGTGAACGGCACTGACGTGGCAGCCCCCCCCCTTGCACCAGGTGCCTGGGAGGATGGTGAGGCCCCCCTGTTCAATGGCGAAGGCATCTTTCAAGTGGTTGGCTCAGTGGCGTTTCTGTTCGCAGTGCACATTGTTGTGTTGCCTGTGGTACAAAGCATGCGGGAGCGGTCGGCCTTCGGGAGAGTCGTGTACGGCAGCATGGCTGGTGTTGCAGTCACAAACACGGTGTTCGGTGTGGCCTGTGCAGTGCTCTTCGCTTCCCTCACTCAGCCAAACGTGATTGATAACCTGGACGACGGGCCGGTATCTGTCACAGTGAAGGTGCTGTTGTGCGTTGACCTGCTTTTCACCATCCCCATGGTGCTGGCTGCGGGCCGGCAGGTGCTGGAGCGAGCAGTCATGTCTTGCTTTCGGCGCGAGAAGCAGCGGCTTGAGGCAATGGGGGGGGCGTCCGTGACCGGGGGGGGGGCTGGCGCCGCGACCTCCTCCTTTGATCAAGCTGTCAGTGGCGCCAAGCGGTCACTCATGTCAGCACACCACGCCACAACACAGCACGTGGACTGCACGCATGTGACTGCTGCAGCCCCCTCCAGTGAGTCTAGTGCCCCCCCCGCCCCTTCGGGACACATTGCACCAGCCCCCCCCCTGCCCACCGAAACCGCCCCCCTCAGGGTGGGCGGGGCAGAGACAGGGGCAGGATCATGTACCGCAGCGCCCAAGTGTGGCAAGGAAGCCATCATCATAGGCGTCATACGCCTGTCTTTGGTGCTGGTGATGGCCGCAGCGGCCATCACCATTCCCAACTTTGAGGTGATGGTGACATTGGTGGGGGGCCTGGTGAACTCCTTCACTGGATTCGTGTTCCCGCCCCTGCTGTATTTGGAGCTGACTGGCGCGAACCCCAGGCACAAACCCAGTGTGTGGTCCAGCGTGGCCCACTGCGCCATCGCGGTGTTTGGCCTGCTGGCAGCGATCCTCACCACCACGTTCACCATACAAGAGATGGTGAAATGAGCTGGGGGGCTCTGCTTGGGGGTGTAATTGTGTGTATTCATGCCGAGCTGGGGGGCTCTGCTTGGGGGCGTAATTGTGTGTATTCATGCCGAGCTGGGGG
>Ga0307982_1001167_pt1 | contig 21175 bp, 3 predicted proteins | sample OrgLakmetagen989_FD_201847 | JGI IMG/M metagenome (GOLD analysis project Ga0307982, IMG submission 201847) | Saline water microbial communities from Organic Lake, Antarctica - #989 | ecosystem: Environmental > Aquatic > Non-marine Saline and Alkaline > Saline | place: Antarctica: Organic Lake... | reverse complement strand
TCTTGCCGCCATATGCCCGAAGTTGCACCGCCTTTCGGGCTCGTCGAGCTGCAGCGGTGGCTTCAAGTTCTGCAGCTGTGGACACGGCTGTTGCCCCTGCCTTGCTGGCACCCCACTGCGGAGCGCCATCGCTGGACAGCAAGAAATCTGCCTCAAGCAAGGCAGCATCCACGTCAGCTGAGCGAGCAGAATCAAAGGCTGAGCGCAGGATGCTTGGGAGCTGTGTGCCCCCACGGGGCAAACTCCCCCCCCCCTCGGCCAGGGAGAAGGGGGGTACCGAGTTTGCCGGGAGAGCCTGTAGACTGCCGAGAGATGGTGCAGACGCCGACCACATCAAATCAGTGAGGGATCCCTCGGTGCGCATGGAGGGCCCTCTCTTGGAAGTGCTACGCTCCTCTGCAGGGGACAGCAGGGGCGTCAGTTTGCGCTTGTGAGAGGAAAGGAACTCCTGCTCAGAGTACAGCCGCCGAGCCATTGCCCTGTTGCGCCGTCGGCGCTTCTGCCCTGTGACACGTATGGCGTCCAGCTGCCATTCCCTGGGATCCTTGGCTGCAGCTGAGCGAGAGTTGGCTTGTGCAGCCAGCACCAGCCGTTTCAAGCCGGTGACGCTGCCACTCCCGCACTGAGCAGGACCGCCACCACCACCGTCTGGTTGCTGATCACGCCAAGCACCACTTTGCACCAAGTCTGAGAACTTTGACCACCCCTTGGACTGTGAGGGGGGGGCTTGGCGCCCCCATCTCACCCTGTCCACTTCGTCATCTGAGGAGTCATTCTGCAGTGCCCCCAGCACACTGTCAATGCCACGCATGACACCCTGGATTTCAGGGGACTGTAGATGCCCTGAAATCAGCCGTTTGGGCCGTTTGGTAGGGCTGCTGGGTCTTGGTGCCGTGCGCTGCTTCTCATGTGTTGCGGAGGGACTTGCAGAAGTCAAATGCTTGGGCACTGACGCGTCTGGCAAAGCCATTGGGCGGTGCGCATGGGTCAATATAGCATCACGACGGGCCGAATCAAGAACAGGTGTGGAGTCACCATCCTGACTGGAGGGGGCGTGCTCCTTGTTTGAAGCCCCGGCCAGACTGGAGTGGGGGGGCTCCTTGTTTGAAGCCCCTGCCAGATTCAGCGACAGCGGCTTGCGGGCTCGCCGCTTGATAAGGGCAGCCTTGCTAGGGCTGCTGCAAGCTGGGGCAGCAGAGAAGTCATTCACAGATGTGTTAGTACTCTCAAGTGGTGCGGCTGGCGATGATCGCGGCGGCAAGCTTGGTGTAGCTGCTCGAGGCAGTTCACTGGCAGGCACCTGATCCCAGACTTTCTCATCCTCCGGCACAAACAAAACGCGTGTATCAGGAGCTCCACGAGCAAATCTGAATGCCTGCAAGAGCATATCGTCGGCGCCTAATGTGATATTGCTAAATGCTTCGTGTTGTAAAGACGGCAGCCGCCGCAGAGATTGAGATGTCGCAGCGACCTGAATATCACTGTTTTGGCGACCGGTTTCTCTGCCAGGATTCAACCCACCAAGCCTGGCGTTGTCCCCAAGTTCACTTTCCAGTACAGCTTGTCTTCGTTCGTAATATGCCTGGGTTAACTGCTCATCACCAAGCAGGCGTCCGAGGTCCTGCTGCAGGAGGTTACTGGGATCGATGCCGGATGCCATGGAGCCTTTTCACACTTGCATAGCCCACAACAGCACCGAAAACATCATCAATTTCATTGAATCACGAACTGTTCTTCATTGTCGTTTTCAGGCCCTTCCCTATCTGTGCTGCGGCCGTGCCCTGCCTTGGAGGCCCCCATTCCACCGCAGCGCCTCAACGTGGACCCGGCAGCTGCGGGACATGGGGGCCAAAGGCCCAAGCATGATGTGGTGTGAATCAATTATGGCCCATCTACGAACATCGTTTCGCTGTCGACCTGCCTGGCTGGGTGAGTCTTTGAGCTGTGTTGCTCACCTGGATCGAGTCAGCAACCCGCCCATCTGCGCTTGTGCAGCCGCATCCCACACAAGCTCCACCACGTCATCGTCGTCTTCGTCGCTCAAGCCACCAGCAGCAATATGATCTGCCCTGCTCGCGCCGTTGTCCCCATCGGCGCCCCCCCAGGAAGTGTCAATGCCTGCAAGCACCCCTCCTGTGGTGTCCTCGATCACCCCGCTCAAGGCAAGGGCATCAGGGCTGGCACCTGCAGACCCCAGGCCAGCACTTTGAGCAGTCAGCCCTGGTGAGTTACCTTCTCCCCACTCGGAGCCCTCCTCATCTTCAGCTGTTTCTGCCACGGGGGCAAAGAGAGTCAAGAAGTCATCGCCCAGGCGACAGCCCTCCGGTTTGCGGTAGTGCGCTGTCACCGCTGACTGTACACGCCGTCGGACTACTGCTGCGCCATCCACACCCAAAGACGCCTTGCGGCGTGTTGTGCCGCTGCGGGATCGCAGGGGGGGGCGTTTGTCGACAGCACCCCCCTCAGGTTGAATGTTGCCCCAGGAAAACTCCCGATCGGACTGCTCTGCATCATGGCCGTCTGCTTGCAGCTGGCTTGGGTGATGCAGCGTGGCAGCCCTCCCCAGCATTCGCTCCATTCCAGATTGCAGGGCCATGTCCCACACAGCCGAGGTGGGGCTCAGGTCTCCCGGGGGCTGCGGCTGTAGGTGCAGGGGCGGGCGGTCCCTGGCGGGGACAGTGAACTCGGGGGCCCCGTCTGTGACACGGCGGACACGAGTGACAACTTGGTGTGGCCGGGTAGCCCCTGTGATGGGGCTGACGGGTGGGTACCTTCGGCTAGCCCCAGGCCCCCCCTCCTGTGACGCAAGGCTGGAGGCTGGGCTAGGGGGGGCTACCCCGTCTTTTAGGGGGGAGGACATGAACAGGCCGCTGTACCCTGTTTGTGGGCTATTTGCACCGCTGCCAGCAGAGGCGGCCGCCCCTGTGTATTCTTTGGCACGCTGCCGCTCCAGGCTCGCTTCCCACTGCAGCATCTCTGCATCCACATCCAGAAGCTGCTGCACGATCTCGTCGGAACTCTGGCGAGAAGGGGGGTGCTGTGCTGCACCGTCTCCGTGCCTCCTGCCCACAGTAGCGCGGGCTGAGCGAGCCCCCCCCATGATGCCGCCAGTGCCCCTGCTGACGTGCGCACTGCCCTCCCGCCGCCCGGGAATGGCCCGGGGCTCATTGGGCAGGTGTGCTTTCAGGCCCTTGCCACCCACTGGGACCTTGGGCGCCCTGACGACAGCAGAGCTGGCTCGCCTGTGCTTTGCGGAGTTTGTGACGACGATGGGGATGTTGTACGTCACAGGCGCCGCAGTGAAGCCGTCTACCTCGGCAGTCTCACTGAAGGCCACTCTGCGCGAGCCCCCCAGCTGGACTGCGGCGGGGGGGGGCCGAGGTGCCTGCTCGGTAGGCTGGCCCCGTTTGTGTGCGCTGCCGGCAGCGGAGGCTGGCCGCGCCCGCTGCATGGCGCCCATTCCGCGAGATTCTCCGTCTGGGGGGCTGTCCACAGCTACGCGGGGGGGGGCTTCGGCTGGCTGCTCAAAAGCCCGCACACGTGGACGTATGCCACTGATGTCATCATTGCGCGACGATAGGTCAGTGGAGCCTCTTGACGGCGGGCGCGCTCCATTGGGGCGCCTTTGTGCCTTGCCCGATGCGGCAGCGGCAGGGCGGGCTGCCGCTGCCGGAGAGTCTGACGGCACTGTGCGGTGCGTGATGGAGGAGCGTGGCTGCGGCAGAGGCACGGGCAAGCTGATAGAGCCACGGGATTGTGATGGGCTGTCTCCATTGGCTGCCAAGCGGTGCACCAGTGAATCCAGCCGCTGCCCGATGCTTCCTGCCCCGGCAGATCCGTTCGGGTTGTATGAAGCAGTTGGAAGTGTTGTATGCTCACTGGTGCGCGAGGTGCCAAAAAAGGAAGCACGATCACGGGCTTGCGGCGTTGATACTTCCCCGTGCCTAGAGTGGACACTGTTGGAGTAGTTCTCGTGGTTGCTACGCGCTCGGCCGTGTTGCTGTCTCAACGCTGCATTGAGATCCTGCAATGAGTCCCCTCCAGTGCGCGAAACACTATGGCGTCTGCGTTGAACATCACTTCCAGGAGGAGATGTTAAGCCCCTGGCGAATGACAAGCTTGGTGCCGTGCCAGGAGTGAGCTCCATGCTCATATGCTTGAAACGTGTGCGAAACGCAGTTGCAAGACACACGCAGCCTTCCGTGAAAGCTAGCTTTCGATTCACCTTGCCAAAAAAAGGAAACAGAGCAAAAGAGTGCCAATCCTAGGGAATCAAGTTATTTGAAGCCAAGCATCTGTATTATGGCACCTTCAGGCATTTTGCGCCTTGAGCACTGGCATGCTGTGCTCCCAAGCCAAGTGCACCCCTGCACAAGCCGCACACAAACAGACAGTGCGACTGCTGAATTCAGTGCAAACTTTGGCGCAATCATGTGCAACAAACTCTGGTCTGAGAACACACGCTTGCAAGTATATTGCACGCTGTGAGCTCAGTGCGCATACTTCGCAGGTTCATCCAGTTGTGCCGGTTGCTTTGTGTGCTCCGCCCTGGGGCCTGAGAATTCGCAACTCTTTCTTTGACGACTCCAACGCGACTCAGGATGACTGGTTGCTGTCGTGGCCTTGGCCTTTACCTTTGGAAGAATTACACGTGAGTTGCGGCCTGCTCTTCGCTGCTTGCGCGCCCTGGTGTTTTGCAAATTCCGCGAGCCTCTGTAGGCCGCAAGACACATTCATTCATGACTTGCGCCGCGCCAACACATACCCAAACCGCTGAATGTTCATCGCTCACACGAATGCTTTTGTGCAGCCAGAAGAAGCGCAACCTTGGTGGTACTTGCTGTGAGATTCTCACGCCTGTGATCATTACAGCGCTCTTTGTTGCCCTGTACTATGTTTCGAAGACGAAAGACATCGCCATTGGCACATATGAGTGCGACTCCATGTCATTGAATGCTGCTTCTTGTAAGTTTGCTGCCAGATACTTTGTGTTCGTTCTGCTTTGACAAGGCTTGCCCTTGTGCGCAGCCAAGTACGACTTTGCCTACCTCCCCAAGCGCTTGCAAGCTTTGAACCAAAAGTTCGGCTTGGTGGGCCCAGCTGAGCTGGTGCAGCCCTTCAAAGCTCACTTGCAGCAAGCTTACCCAGGCCTGGAGCAGTCTTTTGCTTTGGAGATGAACTGCAGCGTGTATCCTCTGGGGGCGAACTTCACTGGGCTGGACCCCTTCCTTGTTCCAGACACCCCCGCTGTCCCAGCTTGGACTGACGATTTGTTCCGCTTCTTTTCCTCCGACAAGGAGCTGGAGGACTACACCCAGGGCGACAAGTACGGGCGCGGGGGAGATTCTGAGCTGTACGGCGCTGTGGTGTTCAACTCCGGCGCCCCGGACTGGCAGTACACCCTGCGCATGAACCTTTCTGCAACACCCAACACGGCGCTAGTGTCCAATAACCTACAGCGCGGTGTGGAGCTGTCCAACCTCGCTGACTACTTCGCCGTGAAGCCTGACCCATCCCCGAAAGACCTTGCCAAGTCTGACTCTGCAGCGTTTGAAGGCCCAGGGTTTGCAGCTGTGCAGCTGGCTGTGGATCGCTTCATCATCAACGCCACTTTCCCCAAGAACAATGAGACGCTGTATCAAGAAGCGCTGCTTTTCAGCAGTGCATGGGGGTGCAACAACACCGGCGCCATTTTCTCAGGGAAGGGCGTGACGCCTGCCTTCCACGAGAAAGTCCTGGATGGGCTGCTGGCTTCCACAGCATACGCGCCCCAGCAGATGCTAGGAGGCGCATTCCCCACCTCCGCGTACAAGGAGAGCCCCTTCTACGACGCCGCCAAGAACGTCTTTGCGCTCTTTTTCCTGTTTGCCTTCATGTACCCAGCATTTGTGCTGATCCGCTCCATTGTCGCCGAGAAGGAAACGCGTGTGCGTGAGGGCATGCGAATGATGGGCATGGGAGAGATCTCCCTGTTCGGTGCCTGGTACATCACGTACATCATCATCTTCACTGCCGTGGCAGTCCTCGTCGTGATCGTCACGGGCTCGAACATTTTTGGGCGGTCTGACTTCTTCTTGATGTTTCTGGTGTTTTGGCTGTTTGGCATTTCGTCTGTAGCGCTATGTTTCCTCATTTCTGCGTTTTTCTCGCGCTCCAAGCTGGCGGCAGTTGTGGGCACCGTGCTGTACATCGCCGCCTTCTTCCCGTACTACAACCTGAATGATCCCCTGAAGCCATATGCAGGCAAGGCTGCTGCATCTCTGCTCAGTCCGACTGCATTTGGGCTGGTGATGGATGTGTTGGCAACGCTGGAGGCCAACGACGTGGGGCTGCAGTGGGGCAACTTGTACGAGCAATATGGGAACTTCTCAGTGGGCGCTGGCATGTTCATGATGTTCCTGGATTTCTTCATTTACACCATCATTGGGTACTATGTGGACCAGACTTTCCCTTCTGAGTTCGGCGTGCAGCGCCCCTGGTACTTCTGCGTCACCCGGCGCTTCTGGTGTGGCGCCTCAAAGGCCACTGGCGGCGAGTGTGATGACAGCAGCAGCGGTGTGCAGCTGGCAGACTTGTCCTCCACCAAGGCGTCTCTCCTTGCCCACGAGGGGGGGGATGCTGGCGGAAAGGGCGGCACCAAGGGGGTCCCCCCAGGCGTGAACCCCGCCACCTACGAAGCCGCCGGAGCCCACCTGCGACAACTGGCCGCCGACGAGCGATACATCAAGATCCGGGAGCTGAAGAAGGAGTTTCCCTCCCCCGACGGCATGAAAACCGCTGTGGACGGGCTGACCCTGGACATGTACGAGGGGCAGATCTTCGCCCTGCTGGGGCACAACGGGGCGGGGAAGACCACCGCAATTTCCATGCTGACGGGCCTGCTGCCGCCCAGTGGGGGTGGCGCCACCATTGCTGGCAAGGACATCGCCACCGACATGGCTGGCATTCGCCACAGCCTGGGTGTGTGTCCCCAGCATGACGTGCTGTGGGACGACTTGACTGTTGAGGAACACCTGCAGTTTTTCGCTGGGCTCAAGAACGTGCCCAAGGCGGACATCCCCGAGACCGTGCGCGATATCATCGTTGAAGTGGGCTTGACTGAGAAGGTCAAGTATCTCTCCTCCCAGCTATCTGGTGGGCAAAAACGCAAGCTGTCTGTTGCCATCGCACTCATCGGCGGCTCCAAGGTGGTGTTTCTGGACGAGCCCACCTCCGGCATGGACCCCTATTCCCGCCGCTCCACGTGGCAGATCCTGCAGAACGCCCGGGCTGGCCGCATCATGGTGCTCACCACACACTTCATGGACGAGGCTGACCTGCTGGGCGACCGCATCGGCATCATGTCGGAGGGAAAGCTGGTGTGCTGCGGCTCCAGTATGTTCTTGAAGCGCATGTATGGCGTCGGGTATTCCCTCACGGTGGTGAAGCAGCCTTCCTGTGACGAAGATGCCCTGGAGAAGCTTGTGGCGCAGCACGTCCCCAAGTACAAGGTGCTGTCTAACGTGGGCACCGAGATTTCCTTCCAGATTCCCATGTCTGCCTCTGCCTCCTTCCCTGAGCTGTTCCGGCAATTCGAAGACGACTCCGCTGGGTACGGCGTGGAGACGTACGGCATCGGTGTCACCACACTGGAGGAAGTGTTCCTCAAGGTTGCCGAGCTGGGCGCCGAAGCAGCCGCAGAAACGGCGGCGGAGGACGGCGCAGGCGCTGCGCTGGTGCAGGGGGGTGGCGCCGGGTCCGTGCAAGGCGGTGCAGCTGCCGCAGGCCACGCCCCCGCCAGCGGCAAAGCCACCAAGGTGTCCTCTGCCATGGAGGCGTCCCGTGGCGAAGGCAAGTGGAAAGATGACTATGTGCGCGACCCAAACATGGACTCCCAGGACTTCTTTGTGATCCACTTCAAGGCTTTGCTGCTGAAGCGTTTCCGTGTGGCCCTCCGCGACAAGAAAGCCATGGTGTTCCAGCTGCTCATCCCTGTTCTTGCACTGCTGGGCGGCTTGTTGCTGCTCAAACTGAACCCCCCCCTGAACCCCCCTGCATTGGTGATTTCTGCCTCCGGTTTCAACCCCAGCTTCTCGCAATCTGTGCCGCTGGCTGCCGTGTACCCCGGCGACGCTTCTGCCGCAGGGTCCATTTCTGTGCCAACCAACGACATCGCTGTGAAGGAGACTTCTGAGAGTATTGCTTGGGCTGCCGCTGTGAATCGACGCAACGGGACAACTCACGTGGTGTCTGGCCTGCCTGCCAAGTACCCCAACATTGGCCTCAATGTCTCCAGCCAGCCAGCTTGCGCGCTCCCGAACCCCATTTACGGGGCCAGCTTGCTTGAGCAGGAGTACACATGGAACCCAGTTGCTACAGGCATCTTTGGCGACCCTGTGGGGTCCCTGGCTGAGCTCTCGAAGTGGCTACTGCAGGCCAAAGGCGACGAAGCCTCGTCTAGGTACGGCGCATTTGCAGTGCCATCCCTGGCCATTGGCCAAAACGCCACCAAGCAGGCACCTCTCCCGGGCTCGGCTCGCTCTGCAATGGCCACTGGCGTGTTCCTGGTGAACACCACCTTGTTCCACGGCGTGCCTTCCTTTTTGAACATCTTCACCTCCACCCTGTACAACATGACCCTTGCTGCCGAGAGCAGCGCCGCGCAAGCTGCCCACGCCTCAGGCAGCATCACCGTCACCAACCACCCCATGCCGTACACCATCGCGCAGAAGGGCATCCTCAGCGCCGCCACCTCTTTTGTGACTGTGCTGTTTATCGTGATCTCCTTCTCCTTCATCCCTGCCTCCTTCGCTGTGTTCATTGTTCGGGAGCGCGAAATCAACGCCAAGCACCAACAGCTCATCTCAGGCGTCTCCATGGTTGCGTACTGGGCCTCTACATACCTGTGGGACTTCGTGAACTACCTCCCTCCCTGCATCATGTCCATCGTGCTCATCGTGGCCTTTGATGTGCGAGACCTGATCGACGACGGCGCCCTCGGTGCAGTCATTGCCCTGTTTGTGCTGTACGGCCTGTCTGTAGCTGCCTTCACGTATGTGCTGTCCTACGCCTTCAAGTCCCACTCAACCGCCCAAACCGTAGTGCTCATTCTGAACCTGTTCTGCATGATCCTGCTTCTGGCATCCTTTATCATGCAGCAGATCGAGAGTACGTGTAAGGCGGACCGCGCACTGCGCTTCGTGTACCGATTCCTGCCAGGGTACTCCCTGGGCAACGGGCTGCTGCAGCTCAGCCTCATGAAGGGCCTGGCGTACATCTCCAGCAACTGCGGGGAGCTGAGCCCAGCGGAGCAGTACGCGCAGGTGTTCAAGCCCTTTTCCCTGGCTGTGGCTGGGTGGCCTGTCATCTACATGGCGTTCCTGTCTGTGCTGTACTTTGCTGCAGCCTTTGGTATTGACGTGGTGCTGAGTTACCCCGTCATCAAGTCGAAGCTGCTGCCCGACAAGGACATGGACCGCGCCAGCTTCGAAATGGACGAGGATGTGCAGCGCGAGGAAGACCGTGTGATGGGGGGTAATGCTGACGGGGAGGCGATTGTGGTGAAGGGCCTACGCAAAGTGTACGGCGGAGAGAAGCCTGCCGTGCGCAATATGACCTTTGGAATCCCCAAGGGGCAGGTGTTTGGCTTTCTGGGTATCAACGGCGCAGGGAAGACCTCCACTCTGAAGATGCTGTCTGGGGACATCGTGCCTACCAGCGGCTCTGCTAAGCTGCAAGGCAAGGACATCATGCATGAGCAGATCGAGTGCCGCCGCCTGCTGGGCTACTGCCCCCAATTCGACGCCCTGTTCGAGCTGCTCACTGTGCGGGAGCACCTGGAGCTGTACGCCCGCATCAAGGGTGTGCCAGATGACAAGATGGAGAATGTTGTGCAAGCGAAGATGCATGAGATGAACATTGCGCACTTTGAGAACAGATGCGCGGGGACTCTTTCAGGCGGAAACAAGCGCAAGCTGTCCGTCGCAATTTCCCTCATCGGAAAGCCCCCTCTGGTGTTCCTTGACGAGCCCAGCACGGGCATGGACCCTGTGGCCCGCCGCTTCATGTGGAATGTGATTGCGCGGGTAGCCACCAAGCGCAAGGAGTGCAGCATCATCCTCACCACGCACTCCATGGAGGAATGTGAGGCCCTGTGCACCAATGTGGGCATCATGGTGGGGGGTCGATTTAGGTGTCTGGGCAGCATCCAGCACTTGAAGCATCGCTTTGGAAAGGGGTACTTGGTTGAAGTCAAGTTACAGCACCACAACCCCGACGGAGAGCAAGCCGTCAAGACCGAGAGCGAGCGGTTCCTACAGGGCGAGTATTTGCCAGGAGACCGCCTGAAGGAGCTCGCCGCCCACCTGGGCGACGAGGGAAGAGCCGGCATGGTACACCCACAGGGCTCGGGCTGGGCTCTCGCGGCAGCCATTGCCAGCTCAGGCAAGGTGCACGTAGACCAGTTCGCGGAATGGTGGGCCTTCGAGACCGTTGCTGCCCGCCTGAACGCGTTCATGCAGGACACCTTCACTGGTGCATCCCTGGTGGAGCGACACGGCGAGTTCTTCCGGTACAAGTTGCCCGAGCTGAACATGGCACTGTCAGAGGCATTCGCTGCCCTGAACGACGCCAAAGACGGTATGGCCATCGCCACCTACTCCCTGAGCCAAACCAGCCTGGAGCAGATCTTCAACATGTTTGCTGCCCAGCAGGATGAGGAGAAGGGCCAGGCACGCGGCATGGGTGCTGGTGGGGAGGCGTCTGCAGCTGGTCCTGATCAGCAAAGTGATGACTACAAGCCCCTCCTGGAGTAGTAGTAGCTGTGTCTGTGTAGTGTAGTGTGTTGAAATGTTGTGAATACAGCACACCAGCATTGCATTACATCTGTCTTGTAAAACTTTGCAACTTCACTGGCTGAGGTCTTGTGCAACTTGCTGCAGGATGCGATCTACGTCACTGCTGCTTGCGTGCATCTCATCAAGCTGCCCCATCACACGCCCAAGCACCGCACTACGAGCAGTGCTTCCCCCATGCAGGGCAGATCCGCTTGCCCCAAGCAAGTGAGTTTTGTGCACAAAGCTGCCATTGCTGTCTTTTTCGCCGAAGTCTGAGCTGAGGCGCCCAATGCTGCCTGCCTCGTTCAGCAGTTTCTCAGCAGCATCCATGAAGTCCTCCTCGGCAGCTGTGTCACTGCCGCTGCTGTCACTGCCGTGGCCAGTTGAAGCCACCCGCCGTGCCGTCGCTACTGCATTTTGCACAAGGGCGCTCCGGCGTGGGGCAGGGGCTGCACGCGGGGGCAAACCATGTGTAAGGGGGTTCCAGGATGCGCGGGCTGCCATGGCAGGGGGGCGGCTGTCTTGCAAAGCCATGCTAACAGTGTCCAGTAGCCGCATGTCGTCTTCAGATGCAGCTGTGTGCTGGCTGCTGACGCTACCGCCTGCCTCTGGGCGGCCTGCGGCGAGCGGGCTTGCGCGCGAATCTGTGGCTACCTCGACCAAGCGACCAGAGCTCATGCCCTGCACGCCGCTTTGGTCGCCCTGCTGCACCCAGTACATCTGTGTGGCATTTTGTTGCGTGGGTGCCGCCTGCACTGCAATCTGCTCGGCACGCTGTGAGTGCCGGCTTGTGCTAGGCGACACCTGGCCAGGTGCTGTCAGAGAATCAGACACAGATCGCCTGGTACCTTGAGCCTTGCGCACAGCATGGCCAGCCTTGTGCGTTTCATACATGTCCACTTCAGTCAAGTGGCTCGCAAGATCATCGTCTCTCTCCAGGGGCAGGGGAGCGGCGCGGACTGCGCGGACGCTGCGCTTTGCGCGCGCTGCTTTTGTGGAAGAGGACACTTTGAGGCTGCTGCGTGTCTTGGAGTGTTGCAAACCAGAATGACGGGCCTGTGCTGGCTTGGTTCGGCCAATGGTCCGGCCTGAGCCCCCCTTGACAGGCTTAGGTGCAGCTGAGGGCAGCGGCGCGTATCCACGTAAAGCCCCCGCAAATCGAGCCGTTGAAGCTGTCTGCGAGTTATGAGCCCGCATCGATTGTGCCACAGTGCTTGATGCCACTCTATTGCCCAGAGTGGTGTAGACCCCCCCTCCAGATCCCGGATCCGTGTCCAGGGGGGCTGCCCCCCACAGGGACCCCCCCCTTCGCTTCTGCTGGCGAGAGAACGCCCCTGCACGAGCAGCTACAGCACGCCCGGCTTCAGCACGGGCAGCTGCTTCCTCGGCTGCCACCTTCAGGCGCTGACGCCAGGTGGCGGTGCCGGCCATGGCCCCCCCCCTGGCAGGCCCGTTGCCCCCCTGTACTGCAGGCCCCCGTCCACGCCTGCGCCCTGGGGGGCTCACTGCTTGCAGAGCACCCGTTCGCTTCTTGCCGCCACGTCTAGCTGCAGGTAGTGCGGTTTCTCTGGTCCCGTCATGAGACAAAGTGGACACCTGGTGAGCCGCCTGCGTGATGCCCTCCACCACAGAGCCAACGGGGGCGTTGAAAGCTTGTGCGGCTGGATGCACTTCCAACGGGGCAGCTTGTGTTGTGTGATGCGTGTGCATGTGTTGCGCATCGCTGACTTCGCCATGTGGCTGCATACCGCTGAGGCGCCGCACTGCAGCTTGCGTCGCCGCACTCACAGCATGTACCAGCGCCGAGGCCACACTTGAGCCAGAGGGAGACCCTCCCTGCTGCCCTTGCTGCCCCTGGGGGTGCCCACCTTCACCGGCGTAGTGAAATTGCAGGGACTCGCCGTGACCCTGGTGGGGGCTTGGTTGGCTTGAGATATATGAGTTGTCACTGACACTGTCTTCGCCGGGGGCGGCATGTGCCTCGGCCTGACCGGCATCACTCAAGCCCCAGGCTGTGGGCTGTGATGCCGGTGCTTGGCCTTCAACCATCAGCGCTGCTCCATGGGGTTGCAAGAAGTCAGCTGCCCGCACAGCACCTCTTGTGGGTGTGCGCTCACCCCGCCGAACCGTGACCCCCATAGTACCCCCCTCTGCCAGAACAGGGTCCCCCTTAAAGGGCCCCGACTCATCCCCATATGAATCTGCGCTATTCCGCCTGGATCTTGGGGGAGAAAACATGCCTGAAGCCTTGAGTCCGGCGACGCGGGCAGTAAGAGAAGCCATTGTGTCCTCCAGGCTAGCCCCCTGCACCCCAGACCGGTCTGCATGTGGGGGTGGCTGGCGACCCGTGCTTGCCGCGCGCTGGGCCTCTTGCACCTCAGCTGCGCCCAAGGGTGGAATGCCACTGAAGCGTTTCATGTCCACATTGCCCCCCCCTGTGCCTGATGCTCGCACCCCCCTGTTGCGGCCAGGTGTCGAGGGTGCACTGCTCTGTGCGCTTGGGTTGCCACTTCTTGGTGGTCGATTAGGGGACACTGATCCACTCTGCGCACCGGAGCGGGATCCATCCCCCCCGTGGTTGCCTTCGTGCGGAATTCGGCTTGAATTCCGCACAGCGTGTGCCACCACAGTGCGAATGCGAGAGCGAAGATCATCGAGGACGCCTTGCACCTGGGAGCCAACTGCACTGATTTGAGATGAGGGACTGCCCTGGGGCGTGTCGTTTGGGCCCTGCGCGGCGGGGGACACGACAGCCACAGCCTGCACGCCGTGCGGCAGATCACTATCCGGGAAGGATGAAGCGCGGCCGGATGCGCCTTCCTGCAGAGTGAGCCACTCTTCCTCGTCGGTTTCAGGTGTCGTGCCCATCATGGAGTACATGTGCTGGCCATCCGCCATGTTGAAGCCGTCCCTGGCCAGCGAGGACTCCATAGCATGCAAAGGGGGTGAAGGGGGGCTGCCGTCGCCACCATCAGCATGCAGCCACCACTTGTAGCTGCCGCCACCGGTGCTGCGTACACTGCTTGCAGCGGATGCGTTCTTGCTTTCCTCCTTGCCCCCCCCATCATGGGAGTCGAGCCCCCCTGCAATTGTGAAAGAATTCCCAGCCCAAGACACTTCATGCCTCGCAGCTTGACTGGCAGCCTGCTCTGCCGTAGAGTGAAGCGATGGGGGGTGAGCAGGTGGGGTTCCGCGCAGCATTGGGTGCTGCTTAGTGGACCCCCCCGCCGGGCGGACTGGCCCCCCCCCATAGCTGCTTGCCCTGCTGCGGGGAGGTGATGTGCCTTGAGTCACCATTTTCACGACATAAGCAGGCCCGACGCGGGCGAGGGACGTAGAGCTATCCACAGAGCGAACAGTGTGAGACGTCACAGTTGAAACTGCAGCCGCAGCTAGAGCGTCGGCATCGTACTGCACATCTGGCACGTCGTCACCAGTTGCACCTACGAGGGATGGGCCTGCCCTGCGACTGGCAGGTGGGACAGAGTGCCCAGGCAGGGCGCGAATATAAGGCACCCCTCGCTCAATGGCACTGGTCGCTTGGGTCATTGTGTGTCTCACTGCGGCTGCAGATGCCAGTGCCGCTTGAATTGTGCCCGGAGCTGGCGGTGAGTTGGCTGGCTTGCAGCTTGTCGCATCTCCACCTAACAGGCCACGCGAGCCAGGAAGAGCAGCGATGGCTCGGGCGAGACGCTGCTCTTGCATTTTCTCAGGTGTCACCTGCGTACCCTCGTCAAAGGTCAGCACCGTGCGCTTCACGGAGGGGGGTGAAGGGGGGGCTGCACCAGAAGCCACATTCACAACCGTGGTGTGCCCACCATCCTGATCAACTTGTGTGTTGTGGTCGGCGACATAGTCTTGGTGTCCCATATTGATAATGGTGCGGTGAGGGGTCCCCTGAGCGCTGTGGAGGCCCCCCTCTGTCTGCAACCTGTCGAGCTGCAGGCTGCTGTTCAGCTGCTCTTCCGCCAGTGAACGTGCCAAAAGCAGGGCTTCCTGGGCCATTTGGCCTGCAACTTGCACTTCTGATGAGTCTGTAGTGGGCGTACTCTGTGTTTGGCCATCTGCTGAGGCCATGTGCACGTGTACATGGACTGGCTGGCTATCAGGCTGCCGCTGGGACATGGGGGCAGCAAAGATGGCCACATCATCTGCAGAAGATGATAGTATACTGGAACGTCTACTGCTGACACGACTGCTGGCGGGTATCGCCCCTTCAGGGCTGGGGGCCAGGGGAATGTGCACATCAGGCGCCAATGGCTGGGCCGCGGTGGCGGCTTCTCGTTGCGCAGCCGCCGCAACTACCTGCTTGTGCAGCTGTTGCTGTGCGTCTTGCGTCTGCAAGCTGCGCAGTATGGCTTCAGCTTGTTGCGCTCGCGCGTTGCGTAGGGATGCCCACTCCCCCTGCATTCGCTGGGCATGCTGTTTGGAGGCGTGACTGGCCATGCTTGGGGCCAGAGGGGCATGGCTACTAACGCTGTCCGTGTCACTGCTGCTGCTTGTAAGTGCTTGCTCGGGCTGGGCTCGGCTGGGCCACACACTCCCAGAAGATACATGTGATACCTCTGCCACAACTTGTCGCAGGGAATCCGATGGGCCCATCATTGCAGAACCGCCACCTGTGGCTGCAGTTGCCGCCTCCATTGCGATATGGCCAGGGAATAGTGGCCACGATGTCGGTATGTGTTGAGTAGCGCGAGCTGCATGGGGGGGGTGGGCTCGGCCACCTTCCCCCCCAAGCAACACAGAAGTGGCCCCGGAGGCTGGCACACCCACCCCCCAGCTGAGAGGCGACGTTGCACCAGAAGCAAATGGATGCTTGGGGCTGTCAAATCTGCTTGCCATATCATCTTCGTCGCTGCTGCTTCCGTCGTCTGTGCTGGCGGCTGATTCATTGTCGCTGTCAAGCGCAGGACTGACGTTGCTGGGCCGCCCCTCAATCACCGCAGCCGAAGCTACATGAAATACATCGGATGACTGTGTACTTGCTTCTTGCTTTGCTGCTGCACTGTAGGCGTGGTTGTGAGCTCCAGTCACGGCGCTGGCTGTAGCGGCATCAAGCTGTGGCAGAGCCTGGGGGGGGTCAGCCGGTCGCAAGGGGGCCCTGCCAGGCTGGGCTCCTTCTGAAGTCAGCTGAGCAGAGTAATGATTCAACCGATCAATATCTGCCTGCAGTCGTGTGTGTGCAGGATGGGGAACGAAGCTGCTGACAGGCTGCAGAGACTGCAATGCGCCAAAGCTGTCAGCGCGTCCAGCTGCCTCAACTGGAGATCTCACGCTGGCCAGGGGCTCCCTAGTCTGTGCAACCTGATAATTGGCTCGCACTGCTGGTGGGCTCCACTGTGACACAGGTAGGCGCTGGGGGGGGGAAGGGGGGCGGGTCTCTGCTGCCAGCCGACTTGCCCGCTCGAAGACAGACGCCCCTGTAACAGAGGCAGCCGCATGACTGTGGGCCACATTGACATGTCTTGGGGCTTCGTCAGCCTGTGGCTGCACCATGGAGTCTTCACTGCTTGAGCTGGGGGCAGGCGCATCCTGTGGGGTGCGGGGGGGCGCTGCAGGTGTGGACGAGCCGCTGAAGCGCAGGGGGCGCACAGTGGCAAACATATCCCGGCGAACGCCGAAAGTAGGCTGAGCAGCCACAAGCGGGGCAAGAGCAGCAGGCTCTGCTGAGCCGCTAGCTTTCGTTTCGCTGCGACTTGAATGCTCCTGAGCAAAAGATTGCGCCATGGTGCGAAGGGCAGAAGCAGCGTCTGTGACTGCTGCCAGCGCCTGATCCGTCTGCGTGGTGGGCTGAGGGGGCGCAGTATCACTGTCCACGTCGCTGATGCTGGACAGTGCAGGCGTGTGCACTGAAGGATGTGACTGGGCAGTTTGCCGTGTGGCCATAGCGGCAACATCGGCACCCAAACTTTCATCTGCGGCGCTAGTCATGTGCGAGTGCCCGTTGCCTGCCAAGGCTGCATCTGCCCTCTGAAGCAGAGCTGCCAGGCGCACAGACCGCGAAGGGGAGGCAAGCCCCCCCCTGAAGTGCTCATCCACAAGCAGGCGACTGCGGGCAGTGGCATTCATGACAGTGTCTCCCATGGTACCGCTGCTGTCGAACTTGGGCACTGGCCGGGTGGCTCGAGCCACAGCACTGGTGCGGGAAGCCCCTGCCACCCCCCTGTACCTGCTTCCTTCATCAAACACCCCAGCTAGACCAACATGGGCTTGTGTGGCAGCGCCGCCGCCAATAGAGATGGTGGCAACTTCAGTTTCTGGCTGCCCTCGGCCAGGGCTGTACATCATATGCACGACTGCTGCCGGACCACTGGGTGTCCCAGGCGTAGCCTGGGGCTGTGATGGGTTGTGGCTGCGATCCTGTACTGCTGTGGGGGGCTGGACAGCTGGCACTTGGTTGCATGAAACTGCTGCGGTAAGTTCTTCCACAGCCTGAACTGGTGAAGGGGGGTCTAATTTGGGCGCTCCACCTGCACCCTTGCGAGCTGTGCGGCGGGGTGATCGCCGAGGCAGACTTGTGCCCATGGCAGCTCTACCCCTTGAGGATGCGCGCTTTGAAGGAGACTTGCGGGCGCCGAGCGCTGTCTGGCTGGATGGCACTGGAGGGGCTTCGGCCTGCATTGGAGTGTGCTCCTTGGATGCAGTCTCCACTTCTGAACCCCCCTTCGTCCTCCTGGGTGGAGACCCAAGGGCTGTACGCTGGCGAACTTGGGTCTTGCGCGGAGAAGCGCGTCGAGATGCAGGTGATTTGGAGGGTGATGCTGCCATTTGGTGTCTGGTGTGTTCCTCCTCCCGAGCGGTTGGCTCCGTGGGCCTCAAGTCTGAGCCGGGGGTGGTGTGGTACTTGGACCTGACTTCATATCGAGCCCCTCCTGCACCCCCCTGCGGCAGATCTGTCCCCAGTATAGTTGTATCGTGTCCTGTATGGTCGCTGTCGTCCACCACCACCCTCCTGTGGGGGCTAGGTACGAGTTGCACCGGGGCAGCCACGGGCGGGGATACCCCTCTCACTGCAGAGGCCGCCAGAGCGGATGCGTGGCCTGCCATGGGCGGCGATTGGTCTCCACTAGGTGGCGACATATGTGCACTTTTATCTTGCCGAAATCCTACTGTCCGCATTGGCGATGGCACGCCTGCAGGAGGGGGAGAGGGTGTCAAGGGGGGCTCCCCACCTGATGCCCCCAGCTCCGACTCCAAGGCTCTGGCCACAGGGGTGCTTGCATGATGATGCCCAGTGGGCCCATCTAGTGCTGGTGTAGCACTTGTGCTGGTCACCCCAGGGCCGCTCAAAGGTGCAGTGGCGGGGTTGCGCGGAGCAGCACGGGGGGGGGTTCGATCGGCATCGCCGTCTACTGGCCCAACTGTGCTATTGCTGGGCACGTCTTCCTCCGCCACAGGCTCTGAGGAGAGAGGTTGCTCACCGTCTTCATCCATGCTCACAAAGAATGCCACCCCCCCTTTGTCCTTTCGCGTCACAGCGGTGGCCTGCACGGCTGTCTGCGCCAGCCGCTTTCCTGAGCAGCCGGCTTTATCAGAAAACGATGGTACACCTGCTGGCACGATTGCTTGGAGACGTTGCGAAGCAGCCGCAAGTGTTGCTGCCGCCGAGTCTGCTGCAAATTGAGCTCTTGAACTGCGCGCCCCAGCGCCAGTGGGGGGCCCCCCACGACCCCCCTCGTCCTCCTCAGCATCTGAGTGGCTCAGGGACGCGCCCACGGACGAATGCTCTGAGTAGCCGTGTCTGCTCGCAGTCAGTTCAGTCATCCGCCCAGACCGCGGCGCGACCTGCTCTCGCTGCAGCTCTTGTCGCCAAGTGGGCCCAGCCACTGACGCCATGGAAATATCCACTGGGGCCTGCATGCCACCTCCTCCGCCAATGGAGCGGTGTGAAGGGGGAGGTCCACCGACGCGGCTGTCAGAGAAGGCGGTGCGCCCGTCCCCCCCCATTTCGTGTGCAGCTGTGGATAGCAGCCGGGCCTTGGCGTCTGCCGCCACCGCCGCTGCCCGTCTCCGTGAGGCAGCTGTGGGTGACGCGAAGGATGGCACCTTGTTGCCTGAAACGGACGGGGGGTTGGAGCGCCTTCTAGGGGGGGTCGCTCTGGTTGCATCCGATGCAGTGGGCGATGCAGCTTGGGCAGTGCGGGGGGGGGCGTCACTGCCCCTGAATGACACCTCGCTCAAGCCACAAATGCTGGGGGGGGCTGAAGGTGCACCTGCGTCGCTGCTGCCGTGCGTCTGCCAGTGCTGCCACACCTGCACCCAATTTGCACCGGTGATTCCATGGGAGTGCAAAAGTGCTGAGGCAGAGTCCCGCTCCGCTGAGGAAACAGGAATGCCGTCGAGCACACACAGCGATGGGAGGCAAGCGATGAGCCCGGCCCGGTACACAGCACAGCGCTGCAGGGCGGTCTCCACTGCCCCCACTTCAGGGCTTCCTTGCTGTGCAAACACTGCCCGTATGAGCGTGCAGTAGCCAGCCCAGTCGACGCAAGGGCCCCCCACAGCAGCTGCAGCATCCCACCAAGGCTCCTCATGCACCTGAGGTTGCCCCCCCCTCGGCAGTGTGGCCACAGTGGGGGGCATTGGCCACGCTATCAAGCCGTCAGTGGGTGGAACAGGTGTCAAGTTGTGCCTATCACTTGTGGTGGATACACCCGTGAGGTTGAAGCTGTCTGATGCATCGTGGGTTGCCGCACCTCCACCGCTGAGGGGGAACTGCTCAGCGCATTGGAGGGGGTCAGACTTGGCAAGCTCGACTGCAGGCAGTACAGGAGGTACAGGGTACAGCCTCTTCGTTGCTGCAGTGCCCCGCATTGACAGGTGCCGCAGGGCTGGGAACCTGGAGGCACCATCCTCGCACAGGAGCTCACGGCAGGACTCCAGCGCGGTGCCGTCCAGGACCAGACTCTGCAGTGCTGGCCACAGCAGCAGCACCGTGGGCCCCAACTGGGCAATGGGGTTGCACGCCACATCCATGTGTGTGGCTGTGCTCTGGGCGGCAGGTAGTGCTGGCAGAGCTGTCAAGGCATTGTGACGGGCGGAGAGATGGGTCAATGCCGAGCAGCCCCCCAGGAAGTCCACGCCGGAAAGAGCGTTGCGATCCAAATGCACGCGGGCCAGTAGCGGGAGTGCCCACTGTACTATGGGCGCCATGCCTTCTGGCAGCGCCAGGCTGCAGCGGTTGGCAGCGAGCGCGCTGAGCTGGGTGAGGGCCTCAAGCTGCTGCCAACAGCCCCGCCCAAGCGCATTGCTGCTCACGTCCAGCAGCCTCAATGATGGCAAGACGCCAGGTCGTGCCCACAGCATGCTGCGAATCCTGTTCCTGCGCACATCGACGGCTCGAAGAGTGCTACTGCGGACACACTCGTCAGGGACGGCGGCCATATCGCATCTGCGAGCACGCAAGCCGGTCAAGTTGGGTGCATTCACCAAAGACGGCAGAGAGTCAAGAGAATTATCCGAGATGTTCAGAATTTGAAGCTGGGAGAATTGAGCTCCGCTGCCGCCCAGTGCAATGTCTCCGACGAGGCTATTGCCGGCCAGCGAGAGCAGCCGGAGCTGTGGAAGCTCTGCGACGGACTGCACAGCCAAGAGTTAGAAATCGACAAGACACAGCTTGATTTGATACGTCAACATACACTCAATTCTTGGTTTGCCAAGAAGTTGTTGTCCAAAACCAAGTTCTCCACCCGCTCGTGTCCCTGCAAGCAGGCTGCGCTAACGGACGCGAAACTTCGACAAATCGCGGAAGCGCACCTTGAGGGTGCTATCGAACAGAACAACATTTTGCCCCACACAGATACACCAGTTTGAATCGTTGTTTGATGATTCCGCCATTCTTTGTATTGCTAGTGGACCTAATGTGACCAGCCCAACGAGGTTGATTTTTCACACACACAAATAATCCAAGGCTCCTCTTATTACTTGAAAACGCAGGTCAACAGCGTAGCAGCATCTTCGCAATCAGTTCATCGTAAATGCGAAAGAGTGTTTTCATGTACAATTCTGTCCCGATCGCTCGCCATGCTCGACCTGAACTGCCAAGCAATCCGCACACTTGAGCGAGAGCCCCCTGCTGCACAGGTGGGGTCGAAGTAATGGCAATCAAATTTGGGGTCAATCTTGCCACCCCAAACCCGGGTGGGCGGGATGGGTCAATTGCCACTCAAACTACGAACATTTCGTCTTCACTATTCACTATGTGCCGAGAATGGCACGCTGCGCTGCTTCTCAGCCTCTCCTGCTGGCTGGGCCTCTCGTCGCTGGGCCCCGACGGGCCCCTGCGATACAGAGCCCCCTGCTGCACAGGTGGGGTCGAAGTAATGGCAATCAAATTTGGGGTCAATCTTGCCACCCCA
>Ga0307982_1001165_pt1 | contig 21194 bp, 16 predicted proteins | sample OrgLakmetagen989_FD_201847 | JGI IMG/M metagenome (GOLD analysis project Ga0307982, IMG submission 201847) | Saline water microbial communities from Organic Lake, Antarctica - #989 | ecosystem: Environmental > Aquatic > Non-marine Saline and Alkaline > Saline | place: Antarctica: Organic Lake... | reverse complement strand
CGACAAAGGCGAAGCCCACTGCGGGGCAAACCCGGCTTCCACCTCGGGCGCGGCTGCCCTCAACCTAATGTTATGAAGAAGCAACCAATATAGATGTTTTTTCGAATCAGCAGATTCTAGCACTGTTTTGTTTTTCTGCTTTTTTTGATGTACTTGGCACTTCGCGACATATGGCCACTCATGTAGCTACCAAAGGCAGAAATACTTCACGCCGCCGCTATTGCCACTAACATGCCATTCATTTTGGCATGGGCGCTTAATGGTTAATGAATAGTTCGTTCAGCTAGCAGTGCTTCGTTTTGCGTTATTAATTCCGCCTTTCTATATTCTATTTCTAGTATTCCTTGGGGAATGGAGAGTTGCTATCTCGACAAATCCTCCCGAGGGATATGGCACATCCCAACTAAGGAAAGCCTTCCGTGGCGCTGTCGTTGAATCGGCGCCATGATGGTTCTGCCATGGCCATAGCTATGGGCTATGGTTACGCCAGAGGAAAAGTGAGGATTACTGGGTCCTGGTTCTTGTTCTAGCCTGGTGCGCTCACGAGAGACGACCTGGACATTGGTCAGCTAGCGCCGTGTTCCAGTGCAGTTAGGTATATTTCTATGCTAAATAAAGAAAAATGTTGCACTCTCAGCAACACATATTCGTGAAGTCAAAACTTCCATGCGTAGATATTGGGGTAGTCTTCGTCTTCTACTTCTGGCATGTGGCTGGTGGATTGGAGTGATGGTTTGCATTTTGAGACTGGAAGGGTCGGAATTAGAAGACTGACAGGTAGAGAAGAAAAGCAAAGCAGCGCAAACTAGACCAAAGAAGCTAATCTGGCGCACATGCCCGAGTGGCCATGGAAGTAATGGTTTGCATTTTCGCGCTGGGATTAGGCAAGTTTGCTACAGAGAATACACGTTTCTAATGTTGCCGTCATAAAAGCATCATCATTTACGTGCTTTTATATGGCATGTGCAAGACAATAATACCAGTTGTCTAAGGTGTGCTGTATAAGTAGTTATTGACGTACAGATTGGCGTATTTAAGTCATCAAACTGCCGTACCTTTGTAGGCCTGAGGTGGTGTCGTTTAGGCCAACAAACGCGGCAATGCGCACATGGTCTGGGCAAGTCTAAATTTTAGACTCGGCTTCTTTTCAAAGTCTAAAATTTCGATAAACTTTTCGAGCCTTTAAGGGGGCTCGGAAAGTTTATCAAAATTTTAGACTTCGCAAAGTCTAAATTTTAGGGTCCAATCAAAAATTTTGATTCGCAAATAACGGGTGTTAGAGTGTTGAAGCTAAGCTTAAAAAGAGCTTATTCCTTACTACAGACTGTAGTAGCAAACAAGTGAGTGGTTTATATGCCATAGTCTATAGTCATCTCGCAATAAGTGCACATAGTTTTCTTGAACTAGCGAGAAGTCAAGAATTGTTGGATCGAACTCCTCCATAGACTAGTTGAAAGATATCCACTGACGAGAGGTATAGGCGACTTATGGATTCACGCACGACTACCCAAGCAGCAGGCGGCACCGCGAAACAAATGAGCGCATCTGACCAACAGACAGCTGAAACGAAAGAAATTCAGGACCTGAATGATCTCCTCCAAGCTGAGCTGGAGGGTTTGCCAGATGTAAACGCAGAGCAGAGATCTGGAGAATCCCACGCATCGTGTGAAACCGAGAAGCTCACTTTTGCCATTCTTGAGACTGCAAAAAAGTTGCATGTTGCAAATCGTGAGAAGGAACGCATAGTCCACGCCAAGTATGCTGAAATATTGGAGGCTGGGAAGCGAGCGAAGAAAATGTCAGAAACGCTGATTAAAAAGAGTAGCGATGAAGCGGAAAGAATCAAGGCGGCCGCATTAGAATCCACAAATCGACTTCTGTCAGAATCGAAACGGGATGCGGCATTAACGAAGCAAAAAGCGCATCAGTTAGCCGCGGAAGTAAAAAAAAAGGCAGAGGAGGAAGTGCAGAAGCTCAAAAATGATGCTGAGATGGCAAGCAAAGAAATTGCCATGGCGGCAGAGAAGCAATCTACTGATATCGTCGCGGGCGCGGAGGCTTCAGCCCTGAAAATCATTGAAGCAGCGACGGAGGAAAAAGCAAGGATCCAGCGTGAAAAAGCAGATTGGGAGAAGGAAAAGCTCTCTGTGAAGCAAAGCCACAAGTTCGATAGCATGAAAATCTTACTGGATGTGGGCGGCTCTCGGTTCTCAACTCGTATATCAACGCTGACTAGTGGTGCTGCTGACGGGTCAATGCTGTCAGCAATGTTTAGTGGAAGACATGCCTTGGAACAAGATGAAAAAGACGGCTCGTACTTCATTGACCGCGACGGCACTTGCTTTGGTCCTGTGCTAAATTACCTCCGGGACCCTTCTGACTTCGAAGATCCAAAAAGCGACGACGCGCGACGAGCTCTCGAAAAAGAAGCACAATACTACCAAATCGAGTCCTTGCAAACAGCATTGCGATACCTGCCGGTTGCCGTCTTCGAAGTACAAACGGGTCATGGTGCTGGTGGAGGAATGGCACAACAAGGAAATGACATTTTGTCACACTTGAGCCGACGACAAAGTGGGGGAGTCGTTGCTCGCTCAGTATCGTCGGCTGATCAAATTTCACAAGGCAGCATGGAGGAAGTTCTCTCATCCATGGTTCAAACCTACTCAAAGACGAAAAGTATTAAAGGTCAGCAACTGAATACTGCTCGTTTGAATGCCGCTTTCTTCAATTGCTCTCAAGGCTCTGCACAACAGCGATCAAACGCTCCTCCTGGTGGTTATACTGCTCATAATAATTCATCAAAATCGAGAACGCTCGTAATGATAGATTTCGGGGATAACCTGGTGTCTATTTCTTCGTTGAATGTTCAACTTAACGTTCAGTATGGTGGCGAAGCCCCTCGATTGAATTGTGTGCTTGCCCTGGTTCCTGACTATGGTGCTACCCCAAACATATTATCTCAGTCCGACCTCAGTCCTCACCACGCGCAGCTAGAGTACTGCATTGAATGCCCAGCAGCAAGCGAAATTATCTGGGCAAGTAAAGTATTCATTATGCTTGAAGTGCTTGACCGTGCTGCCAATGGCGCGATGCAAGGCGCATACCAAGGATTCCACGGCTATAATGATTTCAATGGCCAGAGTAATCCTCTCGTCCAGTTGGGTGGAATCAAGATGTATGGGAGCCTACGGCAGCTTCGAGCCAGTAAATAGGAGATGACATGATGACACTTTCTCTTGATTAATTCAAAAGTTCTCGCTCTTTTAAAATCCTGAATGCCACGAAAATTTCTTTACCTATTTATCGGAGACATACAAACCAAATACCCGAGCGATCTTCGTAGGTGTGCTCCACAGCTGAAACACCAAATACAAATTTCGTCGACCTTTTTACGTCTAAAGTCTTATTTCTTCACGTCTTCACGGGCGCCGTTCATTTTCCTTTAAAACAAAGATATATCAAGCATAAGCTGAAATTGTATTCCAGTTGCCTCACTTCCATGGGTCTGTATCTATTCTGCCGTCATAATTTATTCGCGTAATAACATGGAATAGGAAATTGATGGTTGTTCGGGCTTCAGTGGCGTTTAACTCGCTAGTTATATCGATTGGGGTGAATACCGGATATAGTCATAGAAAGCATAATAGAACGTAAATAAATCGGCTTCATTGGCTTCTATCAAAGATGGCTGCTGAGGTCGGTTCATGAAGTGGCTTCAAAAGAGTTCGGGTTTAGCTCAGTTGCGTTACCAGATCCATTTGGTCGTGGACGTCCATTTCTTGGGATCGTGGACGTAACAGCACCTACTACTTAATAAATAACTACTAGCGTCTGATATGAGCTCTGCTCAGTGCATGGATTATGCTGATTGGCCATGGCTCGTAAGTAACTCGTAACACCAGCGGATAAATTCGCGGCCGCAGCTTCTATATTTCTTGCCTATCAAACGTGAATGAACTGACTTATGTTACAGCAAATTAGCAAGAAATGTGATGGATATCTGCTAGGCCACTTACAAAGGCATTTTATTTGTTGCAGAAGCCATATCAAGGTGCCCAGGCAGTGAGCTGCAGACGGAATAAAGAGGCAGAGGGAGGCGTGAATGCCAATAGAACAGGGCACAACACCAAGAGACAACACTAAAATTCACTAATCCTTTAATTTACTGCGCATATATTTCATTGCCGCTTCGTCATAACGAATATGTACACATGCCTGGTAACTATATATGGCAGCAAAATCAGGAGCAAAAGCAAGGCACCACCGAACTGGGAACTGCTGGCCGTTTACTTCGAAAGTACAGAAGTGATCCGCCCGGCGAAAACGAAAGGAGCTTTCTATGTATTAATTATATATGAACACCTCGAGCTTTGCGAAGGCAATCATTTTGCTGAGTGCGCCTGAGTGCACTATGCGAGCAAGCAAACCCCACGTAGGGAAATAGCCAGCCTGTGTGGAATGCCGCTCCCCCCCCCCCCCATACCTGAGTGGCGAGTCGAAGTTCTTCTTCTCTGCCATCGCAGCCGGACCTTATTATTATCAGCGATTCATATCTTATGAATCAAGCAGCAGCCATAAAGCAAGCAGCTGCCGAGCAGCTACCGTGGAGCGTCACCTGCGAATGAGGGTGAACGTCTGCCATCGTTCGCACAACAGCAAAGCTGCTGACCAGAGATATTCTCTCTGCCCAACACGCCCAACAAGAACAATCTACCTCAAGGAAGAACTCTGATGCTTCCGTTTTGCCCCCCAAGTATCCAATCGTAGTTAGGGATAGGACTAGGTAGGTACGTACTTCGGTAGGTACTTAGGAGAGTTTAAGCCCCCGTGTGTGATGCGAGTATTATGATCCTTGTTTTGGTGGTGCTTCACCACCCTCGTTACCACCGTGGCGGCCTTTTTGCTTCTTGTGGAAGGAGGGTGGAGGGATGGAAGTCTAGTCCCCTCGTCCCCTCCTCTGCGGGTGGGAACTATTCTTTTGAGCAGTACTCTCAGAGCACGGAGGAGTATGCCACTTCGGGCCGCTATCATCATCTCCATGGCCGCTCGGGAATGTCTAACTAATTAACTCCCTCGTTTGAGCTGCACTTAGTCTGGCTTGGGAGACTCCGCAGACGCTGATTAGATGGCACCCTGCCTGTAAGTTACTAATCCAGCCACCCTCGGGTGGCTCAGAAAAGCACAACACCCCCGTGCCCCCGTGCTCGCAGGGGCTACGATAAAGAGACTGCTTACGACAGTTATGCGAACTGAGCCCGGTTTTCGTTCGGGCCGAAGGGATCTCAGAGATACCGATTAGATGGCACCCTGCCTGCTAATTACTTACTAATAATCCCCCCCCCCCTCACAGCGGGACTCATAATATAGTAAGTACCTGTACGTGGATTGGAGTGATAAAAAGTGCTGGTGGTGCCGGCTCTGGGAGCTGGAGTGCTGGAGCGGTGAGAAGCCAGAGAAAATCCTTGGTATCTGTAGCTGCAGTATCTGGAGTATAAGTAGAATACTCTCAAGCAAGCAAGCACGCTAGGAACTGGACATACCACTGTCTGTCCGCAGTTATCTCGCAATAAAGCGTAAAGTTTTTTCCTGAGCAAGCAAGAACTGTTAAATTGGGCTCTCATATTTGAGATCTTGAAATATATCTATTGACGAGAGCACGAGAGCTCGGCGAAACTTGGCGAGGATGCCGACAAAAGACGCAACAAGAACTAGTTCATCTAAGCAGCGAGATGAAGAGGCTGCCGCTGCGGAGCTTGGAGTGCTAGCTTCACACAAGAACGACAAAGCTGCAGACGCCACCGCGAAAAATTTGAGCTTAGCTGATCGAAAGGCAGCTGAAGTGAAAGAACTCCACGATCTGAACTCTCTTCTGCAAGCAGAGCTTGATGGTCTGCCAAAGATGACCACAGTATCCTTAGACGAAGGAACTTTTGCGGAGGAGAGTAATGGAAGCGCCCGCATGTCGCGTGAATCCGAGAAGCTCACTTTTGCCATTCTTGAGACTGCAAAAAAGTTGCATGTTGCAAATCGTGAGAAGGAACGCATAGTTCACGCCAAGTACGCTGAAATATTGGAGGCTGGGAAGCGAGCGAAAAGTGTGGCCGAAAAGTTAATTGAAGAAAGCAGCAAAGAAGCGGAAAGAATCAAAGCGGCCGCATTAGAATCCGCAAATCGACTTCTGTCAGAATCGAAACGGGACGCGGCATTAACGAAGCAAAAAGCGCATCAGTTAGCCGCGGAAGTAAAAAAAAAGGCAGAGGAGGAAGCGCAGAGGCTCAAAAATGATGCTGAGATGGCAAGCAAAGAAATTGCCATGGCAGCAGAGAAGCAATCTACTGATATCGTCGCGGGCGCGGAGGCTTCAGCCCTGAAAATCATTGAAGCAGCAACGGATGAACAAGCCACAGTCCGCCGGGAAAAGACGGAGTGGGAAAAAGAGAAGCTCTCTGTGAAGCAAAGTCACAAGTTCGATAGCACAAAAGTTTTAGTAGATGTGGGAGGCTCTCATTTCTCAACTCGTTTGTCAACACTTACAAGTGGTGCTGCTGAAGGGTCAATGCTGTCAGCAATGTTTAGTGGAAGACATGCCTTGGACCAAGACGAAAAAGATGGCTCGTATTTCATTGACCGCGACGGTACATACTTCGCTCTTGTGCTAAATTATTTGCGGGATCCGTCCGATTTTGAAGATCCAAAAAGCGACGACGTGCGACGAGCTCTAGAGAAAGAAGCACAATACTACCAAATCGAAAGCCTACAGTTTGCATTGCTGTATCTACCAGTTGCTGTTTTTGAAGCATCTCCCGAAATGAACCGAGGCGCTGCAAGGAATGATATACTGTCGCACTTGAACCGAAAGGGAAAGAGAATTATTCTTCAAGCAGCACCTTCAGGCGATCTGATTCTCCTGGGTAGCATGAGGGAAGCTCTCGCATCCGCGATTCGAACTCACTCAAGTACCAAAGGCCAGCAATTGAGTATATCTCATTTCAGTGTTGCTCTTTCTGGGCAAATTAATGGCACCCAGCCGAGGCAGCAAAGAACACTTTTGAGCATAGATTTCGGAGACAATATGGTTTGCTATTCATCCTTGCTTCTTCGTCTCCGATCTATTGGTACCAGCCAAGTGCCACAGTTGAACTGCATGATTGCATTGATTGATGCAGACGATGCTTCCACAAGCACAATCCTCAGCCCAGATTGCCGCCCGTACTCAGGTGGTTCAGACCTCGAGTACAAGATTGAATGCTCTGCTCCTAATGATACATGGACAAGTAAGATTTTCATTATGCTTGAAGTGCCCAACAGCAGCAATATTGGAGCAATGAATGCGCCTCGTGGCCGAAGTACTGTCGTTGGCCCATTGAATGGACTCAAATTGTTCGGGAAACTTCGAGAAATTCGACACACCGACGAGATGAGCGGGCTAACAGGGTCGGCAGCGGGGAGCGTTGGTAGAGCAGCTTCTTGGGACCCATACGACGGTTTCTGATTTAAAAATCAACAGTCATACCAACACTTAGAAGAAATAATTGCGATAGCGGGTATGACAATCTGACTCTTCACCTGGACCACATCTCTTTTTATTGGAAATCATCAGAAGTGATCGGGATTGAAACAGTAGTGCCGCCTCGACATAATTGCTTGTCAGCCGATATGAAGTAAATAATTACTTCGATACGTTATTTAGTAATTGCCAATGGGCTCATGGGAGCTCCATTAAACCAATTAAATATTGAATTCCATTTGGGAACATTCACTTGGAACGCATGAATAATCAAAAAGATTTTTTTAAAAAAGGAGCTGAACTCTCAGGAGCACGGAGGGGCGTGCCACTTTGGACCGCTATAATCACTCCCATGCCCCCATGGCCACTCGGGCACGTGCGCCTGATTAGCTTCCTAGGTTTAGTTTGCGCTGCTTTGCTTTTCATGTCTACCTGTTAGCTGTTAGCCTTCCTACTTCCGGCCCCGCCGGCTCTTCGGGACCTGTCTCAAAAAGGATTGAGCTCCTCAATCGCAATGAAACAGAGAACTAAGAACAGCGAAACACCAGAAAACGAAGTAATAATGGCGCAAAGCGATATGTCAATGACTTCCCCAGAATAAGCTTAACTGAAAACCGGGCTGAGTTAACAGGGCTTCCCAATGTATAGCCGATTATCGCCACTATCCAATCCAATATAACCCCAATTCCTACTCGCCATTTAACTCGGTTGTATTCGAAATCCGCCTGATATTCGCCTATTCGTCATGAAGGAATGGAGAACGAGTATTCGAATAACTCTCGATTGGGGGCTTCGTTTTGCTCAAAGTCAATAATCAATATATTAGATTATTGATTATAAGATCAGATTATACTTCCCAGTTTTAAAGAAACAACCTACTCGCCATTTAACTCGGTTGTATTCGAAATCCGCCTGATATTCGCCTATTCGTCATGAAGGAATAAAGAACGAGTATTCGAATAACTCTCGATTGGGGGCTTCGTTTTGCTCAAAGTCAATAATCAATATATTAGATTATTGATTATAAGATCAGATTATACTTCCCAGTTTTAAAGAAACAACAACAAACAAACAGCAACAAGAGCTGCGTTTTGATGTATCCTCCAGAACAAGTCTGACTGGGCTGTTATCTTAGAAATGTAATTGGATATCAAATGGATTCGTGCTTGTTGCGTGTTGCGGCCGTGGGCCATATGGAGCATATAGCTCACTTCAATCCTCAACCCATTTCCAGATTTCCACCGGAGAAATGCCTCTATCGATATTTCAATTCCGCAGTGGAATTATAGCGAAGCCCAAATCAACCCATTCTCACGTTTCCTTTTCTTCCTTAGAGCTCGTTGCGGCGGTTCTTGCGGAGCCATTGGCGGCACACGTAGCCCCCGTGGCGGGGGGCTTGGCAGTACTCTTCGTGCATTTCGTGGAACTCGTCTTCGTCGCTGTTGAGCATCCGGAAGTATTTGAGGCCCACCTTCAATATAGGAGAAGATCAAAGAAGAAATGAAACGACGAGCGAAAAAAAAAAATGAGAAGAGGGGAAAAAGAAACACGGAAAAATATAACAGCATCCATTTCATGAATATTTCAGGGGTGGATTGGCTCATTTCATTCTTGTCTGCTCTCTTCTGCAAGTCTTTTAGTGTTCCGTTCCCCTCCGGATACACTCCAAGCCACTCTCCTTTCGTCTCTCTGTGTCCTATTCCGTTCTATTCCGTTCTATTCTGTTCTATTCTGTTCTATTCTAGCTCACCTGGTGGTGCACGCGGCGCGCTTCGGTGGCCAGGCCGTCCATGAGCTTGTGAATCCACACTTCGGCGTTGCGCATCACCAGCCCCGCCGAGCCCGAAAGCCGCTCGCGCTCGATGTGCTAATATACAAAGAAGAAAGAAGACGGTGGAAAGAGAAGGCAAGGAGGTGGGTTAGTACGTTCCGGGGGAGTAGGCCGACAGTGGTTGCGAATAATAGTAGCTAAGCAGTGCAATAATAGGACGAGTTAAAAAAAAAAAAACACACACACACAGTCATACTGACGTGCATTCCCTCTGATCTCTCCTGTCCTTGTTCGATCCCTCTCCCTTCTTCTTCATCTCTTCCTTCTACTTCTTTCTCACCAGGGCCTTGTCTTCGACTTCTTGAAGCTCCACGCACAGGGCGCTGTCCGGCTTAGCGTTTTTGCGGGTGTGGCACCACCACTTGCGCATGCGCATCACGTCCAAGTTGCGGGACACCTGCGCGACGAAGGTGCAGAAGGCGAGAATTAGATAGGTTAGGAGGAGGCGGAGAACAATGGGGGACGAAGAAGCAGACAGTGCAGGAGGAGGAGGAGGTGGAGGAGAAAGGTGAGATGAGGGCATGGTTTAGCGTGCGAAGGAGAGGTAGGACGTAAGAGAGCGAGCGCGCGAGCGAGAGGAAAGCAAAAGAATAGGAGCGAGGAAGAGAGAGATAGCAACGAAGGCAGAGACAAAAGAAAAATTCGAGAGGGCCCGCCTATTCCTATTTCAAGAGGCACAGCACGGATGGGTAGCTCAGCTCAAAGTCATACCTCGGGCATGCCGTAAGTCTTTTCGCAGAAGTGAGTCTCGTGGTGCTTGGGCTTCGCGCACCTGTTGTTTTAAAAAAAAGTATCATATTAGGACCAATACCACAGAGGGAGATGAAAAAAATGGACATGGGAAAGGAAGCAGGAAGGAAGGCTGGGAAGACGTTAGCCGGGAACAAAATCAAGAAAATACAACGGGGGTTTCGTAGGCTACGCGGCCCCTCCTCCTGAACACAAATCTTTATCGTTTCTTCTCATCCTCTTCCTTCCTCTCCCTTGCACTTCTCACCAGAAGTCCTTGGCGGCGTAAAGCTCTTCCAAATCCGGCGGGTTAAAGTCCATGGACACCGGGTCGCCGTTCTTCTGGTGGGCCCGCAGGTTGCACAGTGGGGTTGGCTCCGGCGCGCGCGGGTGCTCCGCGCACCACCTAAAGGGAGGGGGGCATGGTCACACACGCACCAATGTAATATATGACCAAACAACGAACACACGCCCACGCGCATGCTGAAGGACAGCAAAACCACGAACAAAAGAAGAAGGCGCACAACGAAAAGAAGAGAGTTGTGTGCTATGCGTGTCTTGCACTTACTCGTCAATCATAAGCAAGGTTTTCTCCTTCTTGGCCTTGTCCTTGGCGATGGCCTCTGCCTCCTCGCGGTCCTGTCGAGAGAGCGGGTGCCCGAATATAGTACGCGAGGATTTCATGAGAGAGACACGTGTGTACGCGGGAAATGCATTTAGAGTCACTCCTACAACCAATTCATGATTGCATTCACAGGATTTAACGTGAAGGCACAACCCTCTTGAGAAACCCACGCCCTCCCCGAGATTCCAAACAGGCAGACACACGAATCCGAAAACCCACGCCCATGCCAACACACCAAAAGAGAGCAAGGCCTTCTATTCCCTTACCCGCTTCTCGAGCTCGGCCTTGCTGGGGCGGTGGAACTCCGGGTCGTCTTCCGGGTCTTCAGGGTGATCCCGGCGGCCGCGCCGGAAGCGAGGGTCGTCCTGTTGGGAGGGTAGCATGATCAGGCGTGGGGGGAAAGAGTTGTGAAGAACACGTGGCAAAGAGAAGAAGAGGCACAAGGGAGAAAAAAAAGAGGGAAGGAGAAGGTTAGATGCGTGCAGATACGAAGTTGCAGTTGTTTGTGTCGTGGTTGCCGCCCCAATTTCATGCGAGAACAACATCCCCAGTCAACACCCCCGCGACACGCACACTTCAAAGCACGCAATATCTTGCGGGGCACTGGAATCACGCAAGGCCCGATTAGAACCATGCAGAACCGTGGAAAGAAAAGCAAATCGATGAATTATTCTTGACTCAAACACCCACCCTACTCGAACCTTCTTCGCTCGCAGACAAGAACATTCACATGTAGGTGACTCGACGTCTGCGTGATGAGTGATCTTACCTTGTAACGAGGATCGTCGCGGTAGCGCTCAGGGACACCTTCGTCGTCGTCCTGCTCTTCCATCTCAGCAGCTGACTTTTTCTTGGCCTTAGCGGCTAACGCCACATCCGTGAAGCTAGCGAGCAACAGCGACAGCACTACGACACGCATTTTTTTCGAAACTTGGCGTGCTCTTGTTCGGCGACCTAACAAGGTTTGTATGTTATTACGTGTGGACTGTGGAAGCGTGTTTGTAGTTGAAAAACTCGTAGTTGTACACGACTTGTTCGTAAATTTTAAAAACAAGCTTCGGCGGATCGGCGGATCGGCGGAGCTGATCATTATCAAATCATATTAGGATCAACAGTAATACGCTCAGCATTCCGCTTGCTCCATCTTTGCATTCAAGGATGAGCAGATTCTTAGCATTGGTAAAGATATACCTAGGTGTTCATGCTCTCTTCGTTCACGGTGTTGATGGATATGGTGAATCTGAGGGCAAGGGCGAAGTCGAAGATGCCCTCATGCACTGGTGAAACTCCTAGTTAGGCCTCTAGCCTGCCGTTACCGTCTGCTAGCATGCCTCGGTGGTCTGTCTAGGCTATTGAATTGAAGACGAGCTTAAGCAGTTTTGATCAAATTGTATTTACTAATAGACAGGCACGTGTACTGTTCTTGTCTCACGACAGCTCGGTTTTAAATTTACATCACATCATTTAGGTTTGAAGCCCGCGGCGGCATTTTAGGTGGCGTAGAAGTGTCCAAGTTCAAAGGAATGGGCCGGGGTTTGCGTGCTTCCAAGCGCCTCAAAGTAATGTTTAATTCCATGAAAGTGTTTTCTTTCTGTGAACAGAATTAGAATTGATGGTATGATAGCGAAAGCTGGAAGGGCTACTTGGAGCAGTGTATTGAGAAGGAATGTGAGCCTGTCATTCTAGCATATCATTTCGCTATTTGAAGCACTAAATACGCGAGGGCAAGATTTTCAATCGAAACATTTTCTTCTGGCTCGATTCAACCTACATCATTCATTTGCTTTCTGTTATATTGTTCTTTGTTTCTACATGTCATCTTGTCATGGTCGCCAAACAAAATAATTCAAACATACGCACGAACAGGACGGCGAGCCAATTGTCACGGTGCCCCTAACCGCCTGCATAACTCGGGAAACCGCCCTCGCCAGTGCTAAAACTAGTGGTGGCGCATCCTCTTCCGTGCCCAAAACCTTATCTGATACTTACAGCGCCGCGCGCAGTGACGAAGACGTTATTGCCTACTTTTTGCTGCGAGAACGTGCACTGGTACTTGGTTTCGTGCTCCAACATACCGTTTTCTTCTCCGTTTCTCTCTCTCTCTCTATCTTTCTTCAATCCTATTTGCTTTACTTAGCAAGATTAACATAATCACTTTGCACAATTCAAACTGATGCGTCCTCTTACCTACAGTGCTTCGGTATGTTTCCCAAGTACTTTCGCTACGTGCTTATGTTGGCTTGACTTAAGGTTTCTATTTCCCTGAATCATCATCTCGTTTGCTTTTTATGTTCTCGTTACATGTCCCTCGCGCAGGGATCAGCCTCCAGCTGGGCCCCTTATCTGGCCTCTTTGCCTCAGCGCGTCCCACAAGGCAGTACTCTTGGCTCTCAAGCGCTGGATCTGCTGCATGACGGCGCCCTTCGCAAGCAACTGGAAGGCCGAGGCCGAGAAGTAAGCACTAGATGGTGGTAGTAGTAAGGTAGTGGTAGCTGGTTTTCTGTCTTTCTGCGCCGCCCTGCCTCTATGTTTGTCTATTTTTCGCTCTCTTTGAGAGCCTTCCACGGTGCACTTATTTACAGTACTTGCTTAGTATGTTTTAGTGCCTCTTCCGTTGTACTTGTGCATGCGTATTTAGAGTAGTAAATTCCAGAAATGTTCAATTGTACCTCTGTCCGTTCGCAGCTTTTAAGATGTCTGCGCCAGTGAAAATTTCGCGTGTTTACTTTTTCCCTTTTTGTTTTTTTTCAAAGATTGAGCAACGCTACGAGCTCGCCAAGCCTCATTTACGCGCTTTGGCTAGCACTGTAAACTCAAAAGGACCAGGCAAGACTGCCAGTAGTAGCTTTCAAGAACAAGGCTTTGCTTTGACAGACTGGCAGTGGGCGTTGGCGATTGTCAGCTCGCGCGCCCTCACGTTTCGAGGCGAGCGGTTCTTGGTGCCGATTTGCGACATGTTCAATTACAGCCCGCACCCGGTAATGACAAGCGCGCTCGTTTGGTTGTTGTTGCTTTTCATACAGTGTAGTTTTGTACCATGCGTCTAGAGTACTTTGTTCGCATGGCAATTTATTGTTATCATACATTCAATGTAAAAAAACATGGTGAACCATGAATGCAAAACACCTACCTAAAACCTCTACACTTAAAAACGGTGTTTCCAACAGGACACCCGCCTTGCTGCCAGCGGTGAATTTTACCTGGCGCACCACCACCTCGACAAGGAGCAAGGCCTTCTAATCGTGAAAGCCGACCGTGCTACCAACGCAGGGGACCAAGTTTTCGAAGACTATGGCGACAATTCCAATGCCCTCTACCTCGACCATCATGGCTTTGTGCCGCATGCTCCAAACCCTTTCGACTGCGTGTCGCTTACCCTTTCCGAACAAGAAGGAAGCCACCACCACCACCACCACCAGGCTGTGGTCAACAACAACAATGATGACGGTCCAGAAGGAGCCCATGAACTGTTGCGCAAAATGCGGGTGCCGCCAGCGCCAGCCTTCTGTGCACCGCCGCCGCCGAAGACTATAACGTCAAGCTACAGTTGGGGTCTGACTGCGCCTGCCTATGTGTGGCTTGCCGCGAAAAGTGGCCTGGATTCCGCTACGCTAGCCACTTGCCACCGCCTTTTGCAACAGCGCGCAGATGCCATGACGGGCGGCTTTAGCAGTGGCACTAGCAGTAGCAGTAGTACAATTGGTGCCCCGGCAGTTACCGCAGCTTCTGTCGCCGAGGAAGTCGCCAGCGGTGTGTGCCCGGTGCTCACCAACAGCAACCCGTGGGCCGCTTTTCCTCCTGCGGGCTGGTCTCCTTCCTTGGCACAAGTGCAAGCTTCCCTGCTGCCTGCACTGCAGCGCCGCTTGCAGGAGAGTCCATCTACAATTTCAGAGGATGAGGCGGAGTTAGCAAGCTTGATTGAATTGGCAGCCACTGCAGAGAAGGAGGCAGCAGCAGCAGCAGCAGCAGTGGGCACAGCATCAGCAGCAGCGGTGGCAAACGACAAAGTGCTTGCGTTGCGGTATCGCATTGCTCGCAAAGCTCACCTCCGCTCTCTGCTAGAATATCACGACGAACATTTGAGCGGAGTAGGTGTGAGTGTAGCGGTGGAAGTGAACAGCGATGGCACGACGATGACTCCTTCGTCAGGTGCTAGAATCGACGAAGGTGCAACCAGCAGCATTGGCAGCGCGGAGGATGCTCGTAGTCGGGTCTGGGTGAATCACTCGGATTGCGAAGGCACTACTTCAGAGGTACGCAATTAGGGAGATATAGTAAAAGGAAAGAGACAAAGATGAGTTCTTACGGTGTATTCGTACACGAGTCAGAGTGTGGCTAGAATCATAGCCTGAATTCACATAACTCAGTCAATTTTTTGCATTATGCGGAATAACATGTCACCCTTTTCTTAATTTGTAGGGGCAATTTCTTAAGCTCTGCATCGAGGAAATCAATCAATCATACACTCGTTTCCTTGCTTTTTTTATTCACTTTCTCTTTGGTCGCCCACTTGTCAGGCTAGCCTACCTTGCGCTGTGGCGGTTTTCAACGATTGGGTCAAGCGCCGCAACTTCCCCGTGCAAAAGTTGGAAGCGCAGCTGGTGCCGGGCATGCGCATCGGTGCCATTGCAACGAGTTACATTGCGCCGGAAGAGCTTTATTTATCGGTAACTAGCGCGTGCTTCTGTTTTATTCGTTATGTGTGTAAACGCATTACATGCCGTTATTACTCTTGAATGCCCTCCTTTTCAGCTCCATCTCGCTCTCGTGCGACCTTTTCTCCTCACGTCATCTTTTTTCATTTACCACGCCTCCCTGTTTGTCCTCTGCTCTATTCCCACCCTTGCCTTCTTTCTCCTTTTTCGTCGATATCTTATTTTCTTTTATTCTGTCTTCGCGCATCGCGTAAAACATGCTCTGCAGGTCCCGGTGCAGGCTTGTGTGATGGATCGCATTTCGGCGCAGCGCTCTTTACCGCTCGCAAAACTGTTAGAAAAAGCAAGGCAGGCGCCTGACCCGGATTTCTTTGCGCTCTTGTTTCATTTGCTTTACGAACAACAGGCAAGCATAACTTTCATTTGTTTTACTGCGTGACACGAGGATACACGTAACGAAAACTGCAAGTATTATTCTATTTGAACCGCGTTGTTCTTTTTTCTTTTGCTTCTTTTTGTTTTGGAATGACGGACTTCTCGGATTCATGTTCATCAGATTTTGCGGGAAAAGAGCGTTTATTGGCCTTATTTGGCCTTGATTCCCGCGCTGGATGAGATCAAGCCCCCAATTGCGTATTCCTCGGCAGAGCTAGCGCTTTTACAGGGAAGTGCGGTGCAAAGCGCCGTAGTGGACTATCAGGTGCGTGGATTTGTGCATATTTCTGTATACCTATTAGGGATTGGTGCATTCCTCTCTCTATTTTAATGCTCTCAAACCGACCACTTTCCAAACGGACGTAAATTAAAACGCTACTCGATTTTGCGCTGTTCTCAGTATTTCGTAGAATGAATCAATTCATAGGATTAACCCGTTGTGTCCCCTCACTGTTTTTCTCTTCGTCGTTAAGATTCCATACATATGCATATGTATATATTCATTTTTTTTTAAATAGGCAAAGGTGAAGCAAAACTTTGCCTTTTTGAGCGAGCCCCGCGCCTTTGGCAATTTGGTGAAAGACGTGTTTCCCAACGGCATCGACGAAGACACGTTTCGGTATTGTTATATACATTGCATTAGAAGACACGCGCACGCGCTTGCCCTTGCTGTTGAAGATTGAATACTTGAGGAAGGATTCCTTTCGTCGCATGTCTATCTCTCATTTACTCTTTGGCTCTCTCTCTCTCTTTTGTGCTTTTTTTCATGTACTACTGATCCTCCCCTTGACTTGCTCGTTTCATTTTGCGTCTATTTTCTTCATTTTCTGACGCGTGCTCGGAGCCCTCACATGTTTGCTTTTTACATTTCTTGCACCCTATCTACACACTACATAAGGTGGGCGCACTACGTCCTCGACTCGCGCTCTATTTGGTGGTCTGGCATGCGCCATCTCGTGCCTCTGCTGGACCTCATCAACTGCCGGGACTCCATTCCAAGTACACCCTCGAGCACTAGCACCGCTGCGACCTTCTCTTCCTCCTCGTCGTCGTCGTCTTCGCCATCTTCATCGTTGCCGTCTCTCACGTCTCAGCGGGTGCACTCCACTCAACTCGACCTCTTGCGCGGCACGCACGCAGACACGCTTGCGCCCATCGCGTTCGAGCAAGGAGACCAGGTTTTCGACTTAGACTTTACAGTGCCTTGTTCACCTGTACTTCCTTCACGTGTGTCTGGTTCAGCTTCTATATATTTTTGTTTTTGAGGGTTGTGATTTAACTGAATGAAGCATTTCTCTCCTCTTACTGTTTGAACCCGTTCTCACATTTACATGTATAATTTACGCCAGGTGTTCGAAAATTACGGTCAGCCGAGCCACGTGTACTTTTTATACCACGGGTTCTTTCTCGACGACAACAGCTACGACTGTGTGCTCTTTCCCATGAGCATTGGATCGGAGGACGTGAGTCGCAAGAAAGGCCAAGACGCGAATTCGTTGCGGAAAGCAATGCGCACGGCCGGCTTTCAGTCAGCGTCTCAGGTACATACTACATGTGTGTTTGAATGGAAGGGCAGTCGATCGTAGGGGATGAAATGGAAGAAAAAGAAGTTTATTAAAGCGATGCTTTGCGATGTGCTTTCATACTGCAGGAGGAAAATTTGTATTTTTTCCTTCCCACTATATCTTGGGTTTCATCCTTGCTTCTCCACCGCATATCCGGCAGACATTTTGCGTCGCCAATGCCAAGACACTTGCATCGGTGGCGGCACGCAAGCAAGCTCAGCAAGAAAGCGGCGATATGCATGATTTACCTCTGAATCAGGTACTTCAAACCTAGCCTAATCTTTTGTCTATCCATCTATTCTGCCTCTCATTAAAAAGCGCTCGCACAATCTTGGCATGATGGCGAGCAGACAAAACGATGTTGCACTTTTCTTCCGAATGTAATTACCGAGTTTTGCAAAGGTATTTTGTTTTAATTTTCTAGCCCCCCCCCTCAGGTGATGGAGCCCCGTTTCCTCGCCTTTTTGGCACTCAAATACGGGAAAACCGTACGCGACCCATCTCTCACCAGCGATTTGAAGGACTTGCTGCTGCAGCGCTTACGTGCTTACCCTTCGTCTTCTTCGATCGAGAAAGAAGGCGCAACGGCAGCATCATCGTCGTCCTCAGCACCGCTGCAAAATGCTACCACAGACCTGCAGGCCGGCCTAGGAGTCGGAGGCGGCGCGGGTGCGGACCATCCCGCCAATAAATTAGTGGCCAAAGAAAAAGTGCTTCTGACTGCTCTGCTGGAAGTACTTTAGGATTCTCTGTGGCTTTTCTGTGCATTTCTCGTTCGCATTTAATGATTACAAAGGAGAAGGGCGGTTTGTAATCAGCAACTAGCAATTAAGGTATAAGGTAAACTAGGTGGGTTCTGCTGCTCTGCTTGATAATCACCGAGTTAGAATTTCCCGTGCCTTTGGGCTAAATGGGCAGAACTCCGAATTGCAAATGCGCCAAATAACCCAAAATCCAAAATAATTATTGATGTGGCCATAGCGCCATTGGAGCTTTGTGCTTTTTGAACCACCCCCATTTCCGTTCTGCTATAATATGCCACATGCTTCTAGATTTTTTTGGTAAGTTCGGGTGTTTGAATTCCCTGAAGCCCTTCCCCGAGGGGGTGGCCTAAGTAATGCGAAGGAAATGGTCCACACCATCTTCCTGTCTCCTTTACTCATTTACACGGCACACAGAAAACAATTTGAAGATCGCTGGTAAATATCACTTGGTAACCATCGACAGGGCCCCCGCTTTGAGGAGGAAATCGTCTAGCCCATTGAGGTACTTGTCCGGCTCGCGGAGCATGTGCTGTACATGGGGGGTATCGCCAAACACCAGTTCGTCTACCGACAGGCCCTAATGTAATGATAACCATAGAGAAGGAATTGGAAGGCAAAGATCAACGATGAAAAGAGCGCATAGAATACGAAAAGAACCAAAAAAGATGTGAGGGATTTTCGTTATGGAAAAGCACTTGTGCACATAGCAGGTTCTTTAAAACCTTATTTCAATCTATATCAAGTAAAGTTTCCTTTTTTTTCCTAGCATACACACACACGCACGCGCTTGTGCGCCCACGATTCACCTGCTGGCGCCATTTGTCAATTACTACTTTGCAGTCCTCGGGAGGTGCTATCGGGTCGCCTTGGGAATAAATGAAGAGGGCGGGCGTTGACGTTAAGTCGTTGCCGTGAAAACGAGCTGACGAGGCTCTGTGGGAAGGACAAAGAAATTACCGCCAAGGGTGGCAACGGAAGCAAAAAGGATACGAGAAAAATAAGAGAAGAAATTTGAGATGAAGGGGATATACGAGCGAGAGATACAAAGAAAAACTCTTGGTCGCAAAGATAACGTGTAAAAGAAACTGATTAATCTAGAGCATCCAAGAAGTGAAGAGCTTGCTTGACAATTTTTCTATTCACCGGTGAAGCACGCCGGCGCTGTCATGAGTGGCACTCAAATAGCCCGAAATCACCTGTATGTCGAAGTACAAAGAGGCGAAGCAGTGATGATTGGCGTGTGAGTGTCAAGAGCAAACCTCAATACCTATCTAAAGACTCCATCTTCCCATCTGTTCACCCGACTGTACTTCTTCATTACATTACCGATTTGATCGCCGTCTCTCGCATCCCGCCATAGCCCATCGACCGAGCGACACCTCCCGCAATCCGGCCGTAATCAGGCGGGGAATCAAAAACTTGCGCGGTTAAAGCGTTGCGAAAGGCACCGAAACGAGCGGGGTCTCGGTCCATGCTCAAGAGGGCATTGCCCCACATGAACCTAGAAATTGAAATTGAGGAATTCCACTCAACACCATCGTAGCCACTATTACCGTCACCGTCTCCTCCGGTCAAAGCAAAATAAAAAATACCAGTGAAAAAGAATCATATATGATGCTGTTAGAAGAGGAAGGAGAACCCAATCCGATGCCACAATACAAGCGCCAATTCAATCTTTATTTCCTCCCAAATTTACGCACCCGCTCATGGAAAACCCGTGGAAGATCAGAGGACGCTTAGCAGCAGCCGCAGAATCATTGCTACTTCCACTACTGCTTCCACTGTCCCCTGTCGTGCTTTCGCTGCTGGCACCATTTGCAACAGTGCAAGTGGCTTGAAGCTCTTGTCCCACAGTGTCCATGACGGCTTCCATCTTGGCGACGGCTAAAGTGGGCTTCAAGACTTCCTGTAAAGCCAATAGTTTAAGATTGCATCACTTTCTATTTGGTAAATTTACTTGAGAGAAAGACAGAGAAAGTATAGAGCGCTAAACAAAAGAACGAAAAATTTACGAACAAGGCATAATCGAAGATATAAAAAGTACAAACGCATGCATTTTGCCATGCCGTTCACATCTCCCACGCCCTCCTGCTACTCTTACTGCTGCCACGACTTATAGCTAGACTAAATAGAATCAAAGGTATGCACATAGAACACACGTAAACAGTATGCCTCACCATGGGCCCTGCCGAAAACTCAAACACGTCACAGCCTCGAGCGTGGTACGCTTCCCGAAAACGCCTCAAATGCTTGGACGTCGAACCCATCCATCCACTCACCAGCACCTGTGTATGCGTGAGCAATTTTTGTTGCCACACAAGAGACGTAGCCGTAGCATGGAGATTGAAGTTGATTGAATTTGGTAGCTTATATGTATTTAGAGTCTTTCGTGTCCACATAATTTGAACATTCGTGATTAAATTAAATGGACTTGAAGATGACTTTGAGATGAATGCGCAGAAGGATATGAGAGACACACACCAGTGGTTTTGGGCGGTTCGCAGAAGCAAAAGCGGTGCCAGCTACCCTTGTGACCTCAGGAGCTTTGTTTAGCACGAGCTTGGTGCCAACTGTAGAGATTTAGGGTAAACAAAGAAGATAACGTCGTCACTTCATTAGCTTAATTAAATTGAATGTTCATAAGCAAGAGAGCTATCCTAGCTAAACTTTATCGTGGGGGCTAGTAGCAATCCTCATAATCTCGGCATCGATAATAGCACTGGCTCTATCAAATATGTATGGTGTATGCGAATTAGTAAGCATATCATCTTCAATTACCGCTCCAAGGCGTCACTGCCATTTTGCTTTTTTTATCCTGCCTGCCTGCGCTGCCTGCGAATCTAATCCAACGTCAAGATATTTTTCCGGCGGAGTTTATTATTCTCTGTTCTCTTTTCTTCCCTGTACTGTACAGTACTCTTCTTTCCCCCCGTTTCTACAACTACGACCCCAAGCTAAACCGGCGTTCGTGTAATCACCGGAACCCCCATTCAACCCGGGATTAAACTAGCTAGTAGCAGCACAGTTTTTCTCTCGGATTTACTGAGTGTGTTTTTCCCCTCTTTTTTCTTTTTATACCA
>Ga0307982_1001162_pt1 | contig 21206 bp, 7 predicted proteins | sample OrgLakmetagen989_FD_201847 | JGI IMG/M metagenome (GOLD analysis project Ga0307982, IMG submission 201847) | Saline water microbial communities from Organic Lake, Antarctica - #989 | ecosystem: Environmental > Aquatic > Non-marine Saline and Alkaline > Saline | place: Antarctica: Organic Lake... | reverse complement strand
GAGAGCCCTGTGCTCGAGGCATCGTCATGAGGCAGTACTTTCCATTGGGAGTGCCTCGTGACCCACTCCTTCCTATCGCCATGTATTAGTTTAGCAATTACCCAGCCCGCCCACCCCTTGGGTGCTGATTGCCATTACTGTCCAAATGCGTGTCTCACACAGGTACGGAAGGGGGCTCTCTTCGAGTGGGGTCAAGGAACTGCGTGCCCCAAGCTTTGTTTGGGCTGATGCGGCTGAAGAATACATTACACACAGAGCTGTCTGAATATTTTGAGCACTACAGTTGAGGCCTGCCATTTGGAGGAGCAAGGAGACTTGGCCTGCGCTACGCTAGTCTAATTGGCAAGAAATTCCTTGAGACCACAGATTGCAGCAGCTGTTGTGCCGTGTGTCATGTCTGATTCCCAAGCCACAGAAATAGTGGATTTAATCTCAGATGAGTCTGACAGTGAATCTTGTGCAGAAGGCGGACCAACCAGCCCATACTCTGGCGGTACCGTTGCCGGCTCAAAGCGACAGCGATCGCCGCTCAAAGCGGCTGAAGTGCCGCCAGCGGAAATCCCAGCACTCTGTATGCCATTACAACAGCACAATGCGACACTGAAGGCTCCATTAGATGGGATCTCGTTGATTCATTTGTCTGTTTCGCCTGATGACGATGCGGCATTGGATTCCTCCACTCCTGAGTATGTGGCCATGGTTTTGCCTCAGCTGAACCCAGGCGACAAGTGCCTATCGCTGCAGCAGCTGCTGCACCCACACCTCAAACATACCTGTAGCACAACTGCCCTCGAGGGCTTACTGGCCACAACATTTGTGGGCGGGGTGCCAAGTGCCCTGCGGCCGATTGTGTATGGGCACGCCGGCCCACCACGCCGAGTCAGCGAGGAGGAAATCGCGACTCCTGCAGCCCCCGTGTGCCCAGTCACGCTTGTGAAGCACCGCGGAGATCGCAAGGGCCAGTCTACAGCGGCCGTGCTGGATATTCCGTCCACCACTGGGCACAGCTTATGCGTTGTGCACCCCCCCCTCCCCCGCAGCCAGCACTACGGCACGGCACACAGCAAGGTCATCCTGCTGCGCTGGGGGGCAGGTGTTCTGCACCCACACGGCACCCTGCGCGTCATTGTGCTCACAGCCAATCTGTGTGACTACGACCTGCAGGACTGCTACCAGTGTGCCTGGGCACAGGACTTTCCCATTGCGCCGGGGACACTGGGCGGGGGGGCAGCACAAAAAACACCCTGGACGGCATGCGGCTGCGGCGAAGTACATCACCGCCTGAGGACTGCTGCAGGCAGCACAGACCACGGGGCATATCTGCGGAGGGCACTGGTGGGGGGCATGCAGGTGCCGTCAGCCCGCATGGATGCACTTCTAGGGGAGGTGGATTGGACGGGTGCTGCTGTGGATTTTGTGGCAACCGTGGCAGGCCACTGGTCAGACACTGTTGACTTGCTGGGCAATGGTCTGTATCGACTGGCGGTGGTTCGGGGGGGGCAGGCTGCTGCTGCCACCGCGCTGTGCTCGGGAAAGCACCCCCCCCCAGGGGACGCAGAACCCCCCCCTGCGGGAGCAGTGCAGCGTGTGTGGTCGCAAGTGTCCAGTCTGGGTAGCCTGCTGGACTCCTCCTTCAATCTGTCTCACTTGCTGCTGGCGGCTAATGGCTGCCTGGATGGCCGGAAGTGGGGAAAGCAGGGGCCCCACGCCAGCCAGGTCAGCAGGCTGGTGCCCCACTGCGACATTGCGCTGTCCAAGCAGGAGCAGTGTGTGCCGGGCTCCGGCAGAGGCCAGGCGCAGTTGCACCGCCTGGTTGCTCTTGCGACGCAGTGCGCCCCCCCCACTGCTGCCCAGCGCCGTGCTGGGAACATGTCCCCCCTATGGACAGGAGCAGCAGCACGCAGCGCGGAATTTGTGGCGCCTGTGAAGCTGTTCTGGCCCTCAGTGCGTTTCATTCGTGGAACACGGCACCGCTCTGTGGGGAACGTGTTGATGCAGGCACAGCACTGGGGCAGCCCTTCCTTCCCACAGGCGGCTGTGCATGCCTTCCAGCTGAACCCCAAGTGGCATGTGGAATCTGGGGGTGGCGGGTTGGCAGCGACGGCTTCTGGTGGAGCAGCCAGCGGGCCCCCCGCCCGGGGCCCTGCCACCCCCCGGTGCAGCGATGGACTGGCTTCCCCCCTGAGCTCCCACACGAAACTGCTGGGCCCACAAGTGTCTGGGGGGCCAACAGCCACGCCGGGTCCGTGGCTGGTGGGAGGCCCGAGCCGTCTGCGTCAGGAGCGGGATTGGCTGTATGTTGGCAGTCACAATCTGTCCCGCAGTGCTTGGGGGGCCCTGCAGAAAAGCACCGCACACGGGGGCGCAGTCACCATGTCATGCAACAATTACGAGTTTGGGGTTGTGTTCCGCCCTGTGTTCTTGGAACAGAAGGTGACTGGCACCTGCACCTGCAGCTTGGAAGCGGGGGCGCCTGTGTCTCGGCCCCACGTGCCCCCATTCACATTTGTGCACGACTTAGGCAGTGCAACCTTGCAGCAATTGCAAGAAAGCCCCTGGACCCAGCAGCAGATCGCGTCCGACCAGCAGGCGATGATGGTGGCTCGCATGGCTGCAGGGGCGATGGGGCACTCGGCGTGACGGGCACACCGTGGAGGCCGATTCGCGCAGCTCGCATGAGATGGTCGTGTTCTTGACAGTGTGTCAGCGCTGCGCTGCAGCAGTAGTTTTGGCCCCGTTCCACAGGCGCTAGGCTAGGGGCCCGTGACGAGCCTGCAGTGTTTTTGCTGGAAGGTGTCGAGTGTGGCATGCCCACCCCCTCTGACAGCATGGAAGCGTGCCGGCTCAAAGATTCAGTTTCACGCATTGCAGAGGTTGGCGGTTTAATTCTACTTTGTGTAACCTTCCTGAATCGCTGGGCGACTGTGCCTGAGCGTGTCCAGGACTGCACACACTTCCTTCCTAAAGCGACGTTGTTGAGCTTAGCGCTCCACAGCCATGTGCATATCGTGAAATGGCAAATCTTTTGAGGTTAGTGCCAGCATAGTACAGCCTGATGCATTGCTACATAGGAAGCAGGGTTGCCATGGGCGTATTGCGGAACCTGTCGGCCGCCATCGACACCTGGTATTTTTTGCAGCGCTATCGAAAGCGCAGAGACCCAGCTGCGCGTATACTTGCAAGGATCTGGGCGTTCCAACTCTAAGGCGGCTACGACGCTACGTGTAGCGTGAGTAAATCCTTTGCTCAGTTGATGCGTGCTTGTCAGCATGCCCTTCAAATATGACATTTCGCTGCAGGATTCGGGAGAAGTATGCTTCATTGATCGAGCAAGACCCAGTGCTTGCTGCCGAGCAAAATGCAGAGCAGCACCTCTGGAAGGTGCACGTGTATGGGCCGATCTCCCAGTTGCGCCAGCGGATCAAAGGGGTGAGTGCGATTGCGTTTCGTCCGGTGTTTCGTTTCTGAACACACATGCCATCGATTTACCTCACATGCGTATATTCGTAGGGCAACACCAAGCCGGTCGTACTTGATGTATTGAGCACAAGTATCAATGAGGCGTCTGCGCTGTACTTGTCTCTGATCGCAGCACTTCGCGCTCGCGCTGAGGCGGCTTCCAGTAGTGGTGCTGGCGAGGGTGATTCACATGACCAGCAAAAGCCATACTTTGACTCGATTTCCCGCTGCTTTGTGTTTCTTGGCGACCTAGCTCGGTATAAGGAAACCTTGGTGCAGTTGCAGCCAGCCGCTGAGGGCTTGGATGCCGCTGCAGCTGACGCCGCAAAAGCCGCAGCTGTGCAGCAGGCGGTGGCCCAAGCTGGAGCATACTACCAAGTCGCTGTGCAACTGAACCCTACTTCGGGCAACCCCCACAACCAACTGGCTGTGCTTTGCCTGAACGCCAAGGACAATTTGGCTGCTGTTTACCGCTATGCCCGCAGTTTGTTGGCCGAGACCCCGTTCCCAACTGCTCGTGAAAACCTCATGCAGGTGCTTGAGCGCAACCGACAGTCCGTGGCCCAGCTGACTGACTCCCCCCAGGTGAAGCAGCTGCGTTCCTGGGGCTCCAAGGCCCTGACGCTGCCTGCTGTGCCTACTGACGGCGCTGCCTCCGCCAAGTACGTGAGCCAAGTGCGTGCCGTGCAGCACAACCATGCCGTGCTGCGCGGCTGGTCGCAGCTCACCTGGGTGCGCATCACGGGGGCGCTGTGGACGCTGGCCAACACCGAGCAGGTGCCTCGCCTGGTGCGAGATGGCGTGGAGGACGTGGCCCGCCTCCTTCGCCACGGCGCCCTTCCCTCCCCGCCCTCCGCGGTGCTGCTGCCCATGACCGCCCTGGCGCTGTTCACGGCGCACACTGCCCAGGCAGAGGGCGCAGAGGCGCTCAGTGTGGGCGGTGCCACCGCGAACCCCCAGCGCCGCGCCGTGGCGGCGCGGTACGCCGAGCTCGTGGTGCTGTCGCTGTTTGGAGCTCTGGCCCGCGTGGCCAGCAAGCCACTACCTGTGGCCCAGAAGGCCCTCCGCAGCTTCGCCCGGGTGGCCAAAGGCGGCAGCAAGGGCAGCGACGAGGCCCTGCAGGCCGCAGGTCTGGCCCTCACTGATGTGCAGCAGCAGACGTACCCCCTGCTGGATGTGCTGGGGGTGTTGGCAGACTGGTTGGCGGCGCACCCGGAGATGGCTGTGGGCACCGCCGCCCCCGCCCCCGCCCCCGCCGCCAAGCCCGACAAGAAGGCTGCACGAGGTGCGGCCAAGGACAAGAAGCCTACTGGGCGGGGAGGAAAGGGGGTCAAGGGGGGTCGTGCCGCGGGGGTCAAGCCCGCCCCTGCTGCGCCCGCAGATGTGGACTCGCTGCTTACTGTGGCTCGGCGGGGCCTGCTGACTGCCCTGGCACAGCTGTGCAACAAGCTGCTGGTGCTGGCACGCCCTCTGCTGAACGGCTCTACCCACGAGCACGCGGCGCTGGCGACGCTGGCGGCGCTGGCGGGAAGTGCGCCCCCTAGCGTCGCCAGCACCGGCATGGCGGTGCTGCCGCTGCCGGAAGGCATGCCTGAGGCCCAGCGCACGCCTGCACCAGCCGAGGGCGCCACATGGCTGGATGTGGCCCTTCCTGAGGAGAGCGATTGGCGTGGCTTCTTGGCTATGGGGGGTGCGTATGACGACCTGCTGGTGCCGGGGTCTGCCCCAGGGCAGGTGTACTTGGGCGGCCTGGAGCGTTTCATTCCGCAGCTTGCCCGGGGCGGGGTCACACCTGAATCCACCCCCCCCTCCCCAGTGCCCCCTGTCCCGCACGGAGTGGACACCGCGAAACGCATTGGGAAGCTGGCCCGCCTCCTGGCTGTGCTGGCCGACACCCCTGGCTGTGCCCTGCAGCGCCAGGACAGCAACGGGAAGTTCCTTGTGGGTGACGGGCGTGGGGCACAGGGCGGTGCTGCTGATGCCCAGGGCAGCGCCAAAAAGCCGCGTCCTGCAGCGCGCGAGCCCCCGGCAGCCCCCGGCCCAGGTGCCGCCGGCGCCGCCCAGGCACCTGCTGACACGCAGACCCAGGCTGCCGCTGTCGTGCCGGGTGCAGCCCCCGCCACTGCCGCCCTCATCGCTGCCGCCGTTGCCCAGCGCAAGGGGAAGGGGGGGGGCTCAAGCAAGAGCCGGAAGCGCGTGGGGGGTGCCCGCAGCCAGCGCAGTGGGGGCAGCAGCAAGCAGGCCTCCACAAAGGCCTCTGCAGCTGCCACACATGGGGCTGGCGAGCAGACCTGCAGCGCACCTGCAGAGGGCGGTGTGATGCGCTTTGGCCCAGATGCTGGGCCGTCTGCCGACGCCGCTGCCGACGCAACTGCACAGGAGGCAGTGCTATCGGCTGGAGCGCACAGTAGCGCCCCCCCTGCCGACACTGGCGCTGACGACGATAGTAGTGTGGGCGACGTGGTTGTCGAGCAGTCCCCCGCGGCAGCTTTACCTGCTGCTGGCAACGTCGCCCCCGCCGAGACAGCCCCCCAGGACACCCCCTCCACTCAGGAGCAGGTGGTGGACGCCAGCCTCCCAGACAGCGGGTCGGGGCTTGGGCAGCCAGCACAGCGCAGCCGGAAGCCACGCGCAAAGAAGGCCATCGGCGGCAGCGGCAGGGGCAGCAAGCAGCCCAGTGGGCGCAAAGGCGGCCGGAAAAGCGGCCCCAAGCCTGCCTCTGGGCGCACCTCAGCCCGCAACGTTGCAGGGCGCTCCCTTGTGGATGTGCACGGGGGTGAGCGCAAGACCAGTGCCTCCCGGGGCCCGCGCCACGTCAGCCGCATTGCAGGGGGTGGCTGCAGGGGTGCGGGGGGCATGGGCCCACCCCCCGCATTTGCTCAAGGCATGCCCCGCACCATTCTGCAGGCGGGCGAAAACATGAGCATGATGGGCGTGGGCACAGCCGTGTTGCCCCCCTCAATTGCCAATGGGGGCGGGGCTGATGGGGATGACTTCGTTGAGGGAGAGACCATTGTGCAGGGGGCGGGGGCAGGAGTTGGCAACGCAGCCATGTTCAACATGCAACCCTATGGTGGCATGCAGGCCCCCATGCCAGGCTACGGCATGGGGGGTGGGCCCATGATGGGCATGCACCCCCACATGGGTATGGGTATGCAGGGGGGTATGCCCATGCAGTTCCCTGGCTTTGGGGGCATGATGATGGGTGGTGGGGGGGGCAACATGTACATGCAGCCGCAAATGATGGGGGGCATGCAGATGGAGCAGGGGGGTGGCAGCACTCCCCCCGGCTCAATGTCGGACCAGGCACTTGGTTATTCCCACAGCGGTGGCATGCAAGGCATGCTGTCGTCGGCCTTCGGCGGAGCAGGCGCCCCCCAGGGCGGCAGCACCGGCGCCCAGTCCACACCGCCTTCCTCGGGGGCAGACACAACAGCCGTGTCTGCTGCTCAGGGTGGCTTCGAGGAGGCCTTGGGGGGGTACGCTGGCAACGGCGTGGGGTCCAGCTCCATCTGGGGGCAAGGGGGCAGCATGGGGAACGGGGGGCACGAGGGGGGGCGCCACGGCGGTCCTTCCTCCAGCAGTGATGCATTTGGCGCTGGGGCTCTGGGGTTGGGGCTCATGTCCAGCGGAGATCTTGGCCCACTCTCCATGGGGGAGCTGCCCAGTGGCGGCACCAGCTCCCTGTCTGCTGAGAGCTGAGCAGACGCTGCAGTGGAGACACAACACAGGACAGAGCCAGTAGGTTGGCTCAAGACAGCTCCACAGTGTATGTGTGTTCTGTGCTTGGTGCCCCTGCCTGGTCGCCTGGCGCGGATGGCGGCGCAGTCACCAGGCGGCGGGGTTACGAGTCGGGGGGGGCAGAAGGTTGAACCTGGCTGTACAGTGAGTAGGTGCGGGCGAATACACTTAAAGTGCGTCTGAAATCCACCCCGGCTTGCATTGCAGCTACAGCATGCGCGAATCACGTGAGCTCGGAAGCTTGTTTCCAAGGTTGCCATGCTTCTTGACATGAGGCTTTTCTCGCTGGCTGAAACACAAAAAGTACACATCATGAAATTGTAAGCTTATTGCACTGTGAGACTGTGAAGCCTGTGGAACTGCCGGCTGGTTCTCAGGGGGGGGCATGGCTTCGCCCGTCTCGGAGCCGCGAGAGAGCTGAGCTGATGCTCACGCTTTTTGTGGCTCGTGCAAATCTGATTTTACATTTTACACCAAGCAGCTTGAAGCCGAGCAACACGCACCAAGCATTAACTCGGCATTTTACCCCACACTGAGCTTGTTTTGAGCTGTTCACACAGGGAATGCAAACGCTCGCTCGAAAGGAGCCTTGAAAAAGCACGCGTCACAATTGTTTTTTGGTGTGGCCACCCAGCACGCGAAAGTGATTCAAGGTAGCCCCCGCTTGCACGCCATAACCAGCAATGATTACGGAGAAAACAACAGGAATTCTGGCTGTCTGTTGCATTTGTTTTGTCATTCAGTCCTCTGCTGACCATGTGCCTCAGAATGGCACGCCAAAGCAAAATATCTCGCATGGCGACCAGCCAGCCACTCACAACGCTTTGTGCCACATGACTGCTCTGGCAAAGCCAACTGACATCGAAAAAGTGGTCCAATATAAGAGGTGAGTGTTGTCTGCTTGGATCTTCTCCAATTCAGAGGCACCGCTTGCAACGAAGCTGTGATCAGCTGATGCCGATTGCTTTTGTAACTTGAATGAGAGGCAGCCGACTGGGAACCGCCTGCAGTGCGATTCTGTATTTTAAAATTTGATACATATTTGCAGGTCGTCCAGTGCTGTCCCACGTGAGCTTGCTTCTACTCCCTGGCCCCGCTCTGAAGTAATTGATTTCGGCTGCTCATTCAGGCACTGCTGCCTCGTAACAGAGCAGCGCAAAGTGTACTGCTGGGCTGAAAACAAGGAAAACCAACTCGGCTACGCATTAGCTGCCACATCATCCCTGGTAAACATAGACTTGGACACACCCCTGGCCAACTTGGTGGACGTCGCCTCCATTTCTGTCGGGCCTTTCCACACTTGCGCCGTGTCCACAGCTGGCTCTGCGAAATGTTGGGGCGATCACACGCAGGGAAAACTTGGCTACTTTGGGCTGTCAGCAAGGCTGCTAGAGCCTCCCGTGGCCACCATTGACTTCAGCGGAAGGCTTGTTGCGAAAATTTCAGCCGGTCGCGCGCACACGTGTGCAGTCTTCACAGACGGCACCGCGGCGTGTTGGGGCTCGCAGGCGAACGGCCGTCTGGGCAACGGCGCGACAACTGGCGTGTTGGAGGAGCCGCCTTCTGGCAGCATATCGTTTCCAAGCGGAGCTGGGATCACTGTGCAGCAGATTGAAGCTGGATATCAAAGCACGTGTGCTGTCATGTCTGATGGCAATGTGTTTTGCATGGGGTCTCAAAACCTCAACCGCCTGCCGATGACAGCGACTTCCGGCACGTTTTCGTCCCCGCAAGCTACACTGCTCGGGCCTGCCGCTGGGCACGCTGCCGTGTCCAAAATCTCCTTGGGCAAGTACCAGCTTGCACTCAGCTCAAGCGAGACCGACAACCAGCGCATTGTCAGCTGCGCCGTGCACACCGATGGCACATTGAGCTGCTGGGGCTCAGCCACAGTGGGGCAGATGGGCGTCCCTTCTGTCCCGAACTATGCCAACAATGTGCCCTACCGCGCCTACAACTTCAACAGCGAGTTAGTCGTGGATGTCTCTGTGGGTCTGGAGCACACCTGCGCTGTCATGAGCGTGGGCAGCGTCTGGTGTTGGGGCAAAGATTCTTCCAGCTTCAACATCGGAAGGCTGGGTCTGCAGCTGTCAAGCTCCACAGCCCCCGCAAAGACGTGGCAGGTACTGCGGGTGCCGCAGAAAGCGACCCGTATTTCAGTGGGTTCGCTCGTGTCGTGTGCGCTGCTTGAGGGCGCGTTGCGCTGCTGGGGCAGCGTTGGTGGCTCCGGAGGGGGCCGCTCTCAAAGCGAAGGCTTTCAGTTCCCCACTGCCGCTGTGCTGGCAGGCGAGCCCACCTTTGAATTCACTGGCTTCGGAATGGCATACGGGTCGGCCGCAGCCTTTGGAATCTCACAAGATGGTCGCATCTTTGCCTGGGGCAGTGGCAGCTACAGCCTCACGTCCAGCTCAGACGCCACAGATGGCATCTTTGAGCTCACCAGCGACTTGGCCACTGGGCGCACAGCTACAGATATATCCTGCGGCATGCGCTACTGCTGCATTGTGCTTGATAATGGCTCTGTGACTTGCTGGGGAGAGGGCAGCGCTGCATTGGGGCAGGGCAACTCCGCCTCAGACACGCGGCCCTTTCCCACCCCATTTACGCCAGCTGCAGGCGCTGCCACATCCATCTCAGCTCACAGGTATGCGGCGGTGACTTTGACTTCTGGGGGCAAGCTGGTGTCTTGGGGGGAGGCTTCCGCCGGCGAACGGCTCCTGGGGCAGTCCTGCGGCACGAGCTGCGGCTCCCGGGGCAACCCCCACCAAGTGGACCACGAAGTGGACGTGGCTGGCATGTTTGTGCAGGCCGTGGCTGGCATGAAGCACATGTGTGCAATCTCTAGCTCCAGTGCGCTCCTGTGCTGGGGGTCGGCGTCCAATGGAGCCCTGGGCAACGGGCAGACTTCGGGCGAGTACGCCCCAACGACCATTGCAGTGGGGGGTACCACCACGCAAGTGTGCGCCGACGATGGGGTCACATGTGTCGTACTGTCTGGGGGAGATGTCAAATGCTGGGGTCGCCAGCAGGTCGCAGGAGGCTCGCAATTGTCGAGCCCCCCTTCATCTACAATCACCCCCGCCGGCATCGACGCAGTGAGCGTGCAGTGTGCGCACACCTTTGCGTGCTTCTTGACAACTGCAGACGAACACTACTGCTGGGGTACAGGTAGCAATGTGGGGCTGTCAGGATACCCCAGCGCTCCGCAGAACACAGGAAGGACAGGAATTGATAAGTGGCACCTCAACCAAATGGGAACCATTTACACACTGCAAGATGGGACAGTCGGAGTGGAGCCTAAGTCCTCCTCTGCGCACCCTGCTCTGGGGGCCCCTGCAGTCATGCCCCCCTTGTACCCTTCTCAGTTTTCGTGTTCCGGGTTGCAGCTTCCAGGGGATGAGCTTGTGCTGGAAAAGTGCTATGCAATTGACGCATGCATCAATGCCCCCGCCTCAGCGCCCGAATTTGCCGGGAAGAAGATTGTCAGCGTCGCCTCAGCCGCGTTTTCTGATTTCTCCGACGGATCTGGGCTTATTAGCCTGGACCTCAGCGGACACAACATTGCCCGTTTTCCAAGCGGACTGTTCCAACCAAGCCAATTAACTGCGAACACTGCTATAGATGTCAGTGGTAATTCCGGGACAGACAGCTCTACCTGTCCTGGCTTGTTTGACGACATTGTACAGGTAGCTTTCCCTGTGCCCAGCTTTTGCCTTGAGTCAGTGTATCAAGCCTTCGCAGTGCACCCAGCCGTGGTGGGTGCAGGGGGGGGTGATGTTGCCACTGTCACGATACAAGGGTACCTGGATGAGAGCCCTGTCTTTATGGATGCAACTCGCGTCAGTGTGGACTTTGGGCCGCGGCCTTGTCTGGTGCAGAGCTTCTCTGTGCGCACCGCAAAGACTCCCTCTGCCCCGGGGCAGTACGATATCAACTGCACGGCACCCGCCAACGTGGGGGGCAGCGTGCCCATTTCTGTGAACATTACAGGCGCTGTGAACACCCTGGCACTGCACCTGGTGATGTCGTATGCTCGCCCCGCTGTGTTATCCCTGGCGCTGCTCTCTGGTGACACCGTCATGGATGTTACGGGGGGGCAACAGCTTCTTATCACCGGGAAACACTTTGGCCTGCCCAGTGAGCCCATCTCACTGTATTCGGTGCAGGTTCAGATCCCAGACGGCACGTGGGCGAATTGCACCGACCTGCAGCACTCATCCGATACGAGTCTTACCTGCATCACACCAGCATCGTGGGCTAATGGCTCTGCGCCCCAGCTTGTAGTCACAGTAGCTGGACAGGAGGGGACAGCCTCAATGCTGCCTTTGCTGTACGGACGCCCAGCAGTGCACAGCATCGCCTGCGTCACTGACAGTGCTTCGCTTGACACATGTTCAAACAATGCTGCCGTGGACGCTGACGGCAGCGGCGTTTTTGTGGAATCTGCACACTTCAGCACGACTGGAGCCCTCGGCAGTGCCCAGCGTACAATGCTGTTTGGACAGCACTTCTCACCACTGGCATTCGAAAGGGACCCTACTTTGGTGCAAGTCGAGCTGTTCCACACCCAGGCAGGTTCTGTGGCGTGTGGGACTGTGGATGTATTGAATTCGACTCATGCGTTCTGCAGCTGGCCAGCCGGTGAAGGCAGGAACTGGGATGTGCGTCTGTCAGTTGCGGGGCTGTCTGACAACCCCGCTGCTGCAGCGTTTGATTACTTCCCCCCCTCAAACGCATCATTTGTGGATGCCCGGCGACTGAATCAAACAGGTGGCAATGCTGTCATTATCCGGGCGGGGAATTTGGGGCATCTGGCCACACTTCCTACTGTCAAATTTGGCCACCAGAACTGCTCAAACGTGCAGCGTGTGGCCCTGGATATCATCACATGCACCTCTCCGCCTGGGGCGAAAGCCCAGCAGCAGGTGACGGTGGCAGTGGCAGGCCAGGTCTCAACAAACCTAGACGAAGCTCCACGGGATGGGGCCCCGGACAGCCTCACTGCGTCTTACGCCTCACTTGAGTTTCAAAGCGTGCTCATTCAAGCGCCCGACTCGTCCTCCCGGCCTGCACTGCTTGTCGCCGGTTTAGCGTCAGCCGCAGTTGCCGACTCAGTGACTGTGACGGTACTGAACGGAGGACCGCCGGACCTGCCCATCACCCGGAGCATGTGGGTAGCAGGCGTGCCGTGCCACGTGCATGGCAGCCTTACTTTTGGCTATGATGTGTCCGCTTCTGGAGCTGTGCAGGGCAGGTTTCAGTGCACTGGGCTGCGAGCTGCCGACTTGAATGCAGACAATGCCACTGTGGTGATCCAAGTCGAAGACCAGCTCATCACGGAGCCCATTGGCATGCTTGGGCAGCCTAGCTTCAACACCAGCAGCTTCGCACAGCTGAGCGGCTCTCGAGTGCGTTTCACGGGAGCAAACTTCGGACGCGCAGCGTACGACTTGCCCACAGTGCACATTGGTGCGCAGCCGTGCACGGAGGTGCAACTGGAAAGCCCGCAAGCGGTCACGTGTGTGGTACCCCCGGGCCATGGACTTGGCCACGCTGTGGTGATTACAAATGCCTTGGGTTTGGCTTCTGCCCCCCAGGCAGCTGTTTTCAACTACACCCTTGCAGTGCATTCTATGAGTATGTTGGCGGACGAGGTGGTGGATGACGCGAATGGGCGCAGGCCGTTCCTGCTCGGAGCCGCGACCAGCGGGACTGTGTACAGCCTGCGTGTGCTGGGGGCGTCATTTGGCACTTTGGATGCTCACGTGCAAAGCGTGGCCATTCTGGGAGCACAGTGTGGCTCCGTGACCGTTGTGTCGTCGCAAGAGCTCATCTGCCAGGCATTGCCTGCCGAGGACTTGGTCAGGTCAGCGCCCGTCGTGTTGGTGGTCATGGCTTCGGGACAGTCTTTGACTGTTGGCAGCGGCTTGCTGTCATTCATGGACGCCCCAAGTGTGGTCTCCATCTCTGCGCAGACGGGCGACACATCCGACACGATTCGTGTCTTTGGCACACAGTTCGGGCGTCGCACGGACGACCTCGCTGATGTACAGATCGCTGGGCGTAGCTGCTTTGCATTTTCGCGTGTTTCGCAAACTGAGTGCACTTGCATTGTGCCCCAGGGCACTGCCAAGAACGGCTCTGTGAGTGTCATTCTGTCCACAGGCTTGTCCGGCATTTTGCCATATGTCTTCACATACGCCCTACGCTTGACCTTCGCTCGCACCAACAAGTATAACACGCTTGAGGAGCCACTTGTGTTCATGGGCGCCGTGGCAACGCCCCCGGCTGCGACTGTATTTGTCCCGCTCACACACCGCGTCACGGTGGAGGGGGTGAACTTCGGAGCTGGTCGCAGCGACCTCCGTGAGCTCTGGGTGGCAGGCGCGCGGTGCCCCGATGCTGAGTTGCAGTGGCAGTCTAATACCCGCCTGGTGTGCGCTGCGCTGCCGGCGCACGCCGTGCAGAACGGCCATAGCAGCGTCGTGTTTCTGGCCCTGAATGACACGGGGGGCAACTCCGCCGCCCTGACTGCAGACGGCGCCAATGTGGTGTACTCTGTGGTTCCAGCCCCCACGGTGCAGCTTCCGCAGCGGGCTTACGAGCCGGCGGAGACGCTGGTTGTGTCTGGCAGCAACTTCTTGACTGACGATGTCGATGACGTGGCAGTGTTCATTGGAACCCAGGAGTGCACGGGGGCGGAGGCCACCTCCCGTCTTACTATTCGCTGCACGGTACCGGCGGCAGGGCTAGGTGCACTGCATGACCTGCAGGTGGTCACGGCCGGGGGTCTACGATCCGATCCGAATGCTTTCTTTTCCTACAGACATGAGGTGTTTGATGCCTGGCTCACGGGGGCTACTCTGTCAGACGCAGTGCCGCAGCTGCTGCAGTCGACATCGGGCAGCAGCCAGGCTGCAGCTCGCACCTATGATGTGAGCGTCTCGGGTTTCTTTCTGGGCAACAGCAGCGATGTCGCCCAACTGCTCATCGGGGGCGCAACCTGCCCCGCTGCAGCGGTGTCAAAGCCCTCGCAAAATGTTGTTCGGTGTTCCGCGTTGCCCGCAGCCGCGCTTGTATCCAGCGACTCCGAGGTGCAGGTGACGCTGGCTGTGGGTGGGCAGACGGCTGTTGCGGCCGGGGCAGTGCAAGTGATGGGGCAGCCTGTGGTGTCGCCCTCACTGCAGTTGCTGGGCTCTGCTGGTGCACCTATACTGATGGTGGGCTCAAACTTTGGGTGGAGTGCTGCTCAGCTCACCAGTGCGTCAATCGGAGGGACGGCATGCACTGCATTGACCTGGATCTCATCAACCAGCATTGAGTGTGTGGTGCCATCAGGCAGCGGGCTGGCTTTGCCAGTGACAGTGACCACGGCTGGCGGGCTGGCATCAGTGCCCGTGAATACCTTTTCTTACGAAAACGATATTCCGCTGACCCCCCCTGCCAACCCCCCTGGCAGTGTCACTGGGGTGCGTGAGGTTGCCGAGGGCGGCACAGTGCAGCTGTCTTGGAAGTACACTGTGGACCCAAGCCCCCTGCGTCCGACCACACGCTTTGTCATTTTCATCCTTTTGGGAGACGATTCCGCCAATTTTGCCGCCAATAACGCCCTGCGTCGCCTCCAGGATAGCAGCGACACCCTGCTGCTGCGAAGTGTGTCCGTGCTCCTGTCCGACACAAGTGCCCTTACACGCACGGACCTACCAGACGGATCATCTGTGTTCTCTGCGGACGTCATAGGGCTGGAAAGCCGGCCGTACTTGTTCCGGGTTGCAGCTGCAAACGGTGGGGGTGAGGGCCCTGCGTCTGACGTGTCAGCAGCGGTGTTTGAGGCGTGTGAGTCCACGGCATACCTAAGCAACGCACCGGTAACGCAATTCAGCGATATCAAGTGTGAACCGTGCCCGGAGGGGGCTTTCTGCGGGGGGGGGGAGTACAGCGAGATCTTGCCCCTGCAAGGCTTCTTCAGGCTGCCCTGGAGCAGGAATCCAGTGTTCCGAGCTTGCCCTGTTCAAGCGGCATGCCAAGGGTACGACTCCGCTGCCCTAGGCAGCAATAACCTTGCCAGTGCCAATCTGACTGCAGCTCTGCGCTCCCAACTGGCCAGCGGGGAGCAGTGTGCCGTCGGGCACAGGGGCCTGTTCTGCCAACAGTGCGAGCGCGGCTTCACGGATGATGGGCAGGGGCTATGTCAGCCTTGCTCAGGTCCAGTGGAGGCCACATTTGCGCTGGTCGGCGGCGTTATGGCACTGTTGCTCATGATTGTGTATTTGGTGTATACCAATTTGAAGCCTTCCTCCTCCCACAGGGCGGCTCTCCGGTCATCCCTGCAGAAAGTGCTGCTGGGGCACATCCAAACAGTTGCTTTGGCGCTGTCCTTCAACTTGAAGTGGCCCTCTGCGATCCAAGTGACGCTGGATAGTATGAGCTTTGCCACTTCTGTGGGGGGCAATCTGGTGTCGGTGCAGTGCCTGCTGGATGTGGATCCAAGCAGTGAGCAACTGGTCACACCTTACCGAGCACAGGTGCTGTTTGACTTTGCGCTGCCCTTGTTGCTGGGAGGCATCTTCTGTGGACTGTGGCTGCTGGACTACAAGCTGCGCCTGCTGGACCGCTGCAGGGGGGCTTCCAAGTGCCGCACGACCCCCCCACCAGGGCACAGTCCAGATGTTGCCCAGGAGAGTGAAGAAGAGGAATGCACTGCAAACAGCCTTGCTGTGTGTTCTGAGAGCAAGGCAGCAGCTGCTGCCACCAGCTGCGTGTCGGTCTCTACGGATTTGAACAGTGGCGCGCCCCTTCCCAGCAAGGCACTGCCAGCTTCAGCTGCTGGTGTTGCCAAGATGCGCTCAGGCACATCTTTAGATCCGGGGTCTGATGCCAGCACGAGCATGTGCAGCACCCCCCCTGCTACCCGTGTGGCCGCCTGGAGTGACGAAGGGGTTGCCATACTGGACGACACCGCTGGCACCAAGCTAGCACCGCTCAAGGGGGAGTCAGATGTGGAGACAGGAGACGCAGATGGTCACAATGATGCTGTGGCGTCGTCGGTGGGTTTGCAAGCCAGCCCGCGGCTGGGCATTGTTGCGGAGACTGACGTAGCGGCAGGGCATCCTGAAAGCCCCATCAGAGGGGACCTCCCCACTGAGTCAGGGGAGGGGAGGGGCAGTGCACCAGAGGACGACACTGCACCCCTGCAGCAACCCTCATCGGCAGTGGTGCTGTACGTAAATCCTTCCAAGGGGCCCCCGCCCATGTCTCGCTAGGCCCGCACTTTGGATAAGCTGGTGGTGACCCTCCTGGTGACAGCATTTGTGCTGCACATGAACCTGACGCAAACCGCCTTGCAGCAATTCACATGTGTGGACATTGGGCCGGAAGGCGCCTCCAAATCAGTGCTTGTGGTGGATAACAACATTGACTGCTCTTCGGCAGCGCATGCTCAATAGGTGCTATCTACAGCTGTGCCAGCACTAGTGCTGTATGCGCTTGGTATTCCAGCGCTGGCAGTATTCCTGCTGTTTTCCCGCCGGGGTCAGTTGGGCCTGTCCTCGGTGCGTGGCACATTCGGCTTCCTGTACAGCGGGTACACCGACAGCTTCTACTGGTGGGAGGGAGCAGTGATGCTACGTAAAGCGCTCATGGCGGTGATCGCGGTGTTCCTGGCACCCGCGGGCGTGACGGTGCAGGCAGTGACCACGTCGTTGCTTGCGCTGGTGTCTTTGGTGGTGCAGCAGTCCAAGCGTCCGTACACAGAAGACTTGCTGAATACTACAGAGGCAAGCACTTTGTTCGTGGTGATCCTCACCATGATCTCAGGCACTTACTTGGCGGATCCACTGGTGAGCACCAGTGCCCGGGAGGCCACCACAGTGCTGGTGGTGGCTGCTAATGCGCTGTTTGTGCTGTGGATGGTGCTGCTGATTGTGGGGGTTAGGGGGGGGTGGCTCACATGGCTGTGCTCGCAGGGCAGCCGGCCCCCAGGCACAGTTGATTGACTGCTAGTTGTCCGTGTTTGCCTCCACTTGTCGGCACCTCTCTCCGGTATACATGGCCACGGCGTGTTTGGCGCTGCCCTCTGAACCTCAGTTTGAGGGAGTGAGCTCATAAAAAGAAAAGGAGGAGGACACGACACAGAGTAGAATGTCGATGTCCACAGAAAAAAGCCTGTACCTTTCCCGAGACATGCGGGGTCCAGGGGGGTTCATGGCGAAGCCATGCACGGTTGGACGCGGACAGGCCATTCAGCGGATTTTGAATCATTTACAAAGTCCTGGTTGGCCCTATCTAAAGTAACCAGTGTGGCTTTATAGTCAGCAGTCTGACTTGTGTGTAGGGCGGTGAAACATGACAGTGTGTCGTGTCGAGCCCGCCCGCCCATCCCGGAGGCGTGAAGCGGTTTGTTTCTGACAAATGCGCTTCCTCCTTTTTGCAATCTATTTCTAACACCAAGCCAGAATACTTGGCTGCCATCCACTTGGCAGCATTATGCCCCCCCCCCGGTTCGCCTTTCCTTGATGGGGCGCGGCTGTAGTTCGGTGAAGCGGGGGGCACGAGCCCAGGCTTGACGCGAAGTCGCGCCTTGTCAAGCGTAGCTGTTACTTATTTGCAGCCTCCCACATGCATTTTTCTGCAAGCACTGAGTTTCCCTGCTTCAATTTGCAGTGTGCCTGCAGAACTCTACTGAAGGGACATTGCGACGGATGAGGCCTGCAGTACTGCAGATGTGAGGCAGGAATAATTTCTGCGTATTTTTGAGCCTTTTACGAATCGACCAAGACTGCAGTATACTCTCACACCCATTGAAGTTTGCTGCTATGCTGCTGCTTATATGGCTGTTGTTGGCTCCTGTGTGCAGCCAAATTATTGAGGTTTCACACGGCCAGCTGCCAGTTGTTTTTGCTCATCCACACGATGGGACTGAAGTGCCGGTGGGATGGCCTGACAGGCAAGATGGATGTGTTGTTGCACCATCTACTGCTGAATGCTCATGGGGAAATGCTTGCGTCAATCAGACGCGCGATTCATCAGAGTGCAGCGCCAGGAAATTGCGCGACGCCTTCACTCGCGAAGTGGCTCAGCATGCAGTCACTGCTCTGTGGAACTTAACCGGGGCGTACCCCTCAATCGTTGTCAATAATGCACGCCGGTCCAAATTGGATGCTAATCGCGCTGTGGACGAAGCTGCACAGGATTTCCCTCCAGCTGTGCAGGCGTGGCAGGAGTATCATGCTGCCTTGGAGAACTTGACAAGCGCAGCTGCACAGGGCCCCTGCGGTTCCGCATTGCTGCTGGACATGCATGGTCAAGCTCATTTACATGGATGGGTGGAAGTTGGGTATTCTTTGAGCTCTTCCAAGCTCGCTGCCTCAGACGCCTCCATGGACTCAGATGCCGCGACCTACCAAGACCGAAGCACAGTGCGCCACGCAGCCCGCACAGCCGCCACTGCAGCGCAGCCATACCCATTCACAACGCTACTGCGAGACACCCCAGCGCTCCCCACTTTGCCCCCCCCCTCAAGCGTCTCCCTTGGGGGACTCCTGGAGCTGTCCGGCTTCCCCTCAGTGCCCTCGCCTATACGGCCGGACCCAGCAGGGCAGAGCTACTTCTCGGGGGGATACACCAGCCAGCGCTGGAGCAGCCGCGATGCTGCCCCAGGCTCACCCCTTTACAGGGTGGATGCTTTGCAAGTGGAGATGCCGCAGTGGATTCGGTGGGGCAATGCCTCCGTCCAGTTGCAGTTTGGAACAGCAGTGGGCCATGCAGTTTTTCACTGGATGCAACGCAACCATCACATAGTGCTTGCTGGCGGACAAGCTTGCTGGCTTGCTCCTGCGCCATCTGCCCCCCCCTCCGCCAGTCCGTCCGTCCCCCCCAGCGCCAGGGTCACGAGCACCCCCACTCCAAGTTTGGGGTCAAGCTCTGCCCCTAGCGCCAGCATTAGTGCTGCCCCCACTGCACCAGGCGTGCACCCTGGAAGCAGCGGTACAGCAGAGGAGACCCCCCTTGACCAGGCCTTGGGCATTGGTGCAATTGTGGGCCTGGTCCTGGGCAGTGTGGCTCTCATGGGGGGGGCGGCTGCGGCTTGGCACTTTGGGCTGTGTAGGGGGGGCAAACAGCCCATCAAAGCGCAAGGGGGGGGGAAGTACGAGTTATCCCCCCCAGCGGCGGATCCGGCCCGGCTGGTCGCCCACGTGTCCCCAATGCACCCCAGGGAACCTTGAGGGGGGGGGTCCCATCACAGTAAATCATAAATTCAAGCAGATATCTTGCACAAAAGCTTACGCCCCCACATACACCATGCACACACATGGTAATACACACGACAAGCTGCTGCGGGCAGCCGCCTCGTGAGGCGCTGTGTGTCATCCCACTTCGGCAAGGTAGGCAGCATGACTCGGGTCCAACACCGTTGCCCTAGAAACGCCCGCTCCATATCGTGACGGGGACACCTGGAAGCCCACCGCCGCCGCCACCTCCAGCAATTCTCCCGCCTCGTGTAGGGGAAGGAACTTCCACAAGTCTGCCCAGGAGGCCCGAGCCAGCGCAGTCAGCGCCGACGGACGCCCCTCAGTGTGGCAATTCAGCAGCACGGGCAGTGATGGCACATTGGCCAGGTAGGGCAGCAAGCCTAGGGTCACATCAGCCCACTGCAGTGCACCATTCAGCACCAGACGCAGCGGAAATCCTGGCAGCCGCTGCACCGCCAGAATCACCATATTCGCAACGAAAGAGGATCGCGACGGGTCGTCCAGTTGCATGTCGATGCACGACAGGCTCAATGGCATGAGCCACTCCCACTGCCACCACATTGCATCTCTGCGCGCATCACTGCTGGACACGGCTCGCTGAAAGCGCTCACACCGGTCTGAGCCACTAGGGGGGGTCGTTGCCAAGAGCCACAGGGCGGCCACATTTCCCCGGAGTGGAACAATATCAGCAAGAACACTCGTTTCTGGGAACAGCTGCGGAGCTGCAGGCATGGACTGGTGCCATGCTTTGGACTCGAAGTGCCCCAGGACAGTGAGCTGTGCCCTGGGCCGCCACGACCCCATGAGGGCACTGCCCAGGCTGATGGCAACGAATAGCAGGGAAGCCGCGGTTAGACTGCACAAGACGGAACACACGCCGATGCGGCAGGCGGTGCGTTCTCCTTCAACTTGTTCCGGCGACAGCCCCGACACTAGTGCTTCAGCCTCCACCGAACGCCCCCACCAGGAGCTGCCTGGTCGGGACGCAAACATGTCCATATTGCAGCCCAGCTCCCGTGGTGCGGTGAACAGGGCCATGCGGAACATGACGTCCACGTCAAGCTGGGACAGCGGGCGGGTGTGTTGGCTGCGCCGCGCCAGAGAAAGACCGGATTCAGCCAGCAGCGTCATCCGTGCATCTGCCCACCGTAGCTCAGCCCGCAGTGTCTGTGTGCCGCTTGAGACGTCTGCCCTGCCGCACACACGGCGGCAGCAGGCTTGAGGAGCTGGATGTGGCGGCTGAATGCTGCCGCCAATGCGTTCCAGCAAGGAGCGGCTGAGCTGCAGCGTCTCTTCAGGTGTTTCGAGTGTTCTGGTTTGGGCAGCACACGCCTTGCTGCGTTGTGCGTCTCGTCTGTCTCGACGTCTTGACGCGGCAAAGGACAGAATGAGGCCTTGGGAGTCAGCCCTCCACGCCCCCAGGGCAAGGCATACACACAGGTTGTGCACATCAAAAACTGCTGCAAGACGGAACATGAACAGTGCGTTCAGAAGTGCAACCGTGCGCTGCCGGCGCCACACGTCTGCATTTGCCCCCGCCACTAGCCAGCGCAGCCACAGGGGGGGCAGCAGGATCACCCGCAGCAACACAGTGAGCACAGCCAGACACGCCACCTGTGCAAGGCTGCGTCGCCCCGGGTAACTGGCGTCGGGGGACCGGTAGCTGGGGGATGCCATGGCCAACATGAGGCGCTGCAGCCGAATGGAGGGCACTAGGCGACGCTCTGGAGCTGGAGAGCTGGAGTCATTGCTATC
>Ga0307982_1001161_pt1 | contig 21206 bp, 18 predicted proteins | sample OrgLakmetagen989_FD_201847 | JGI IMG/M metagenome (GOLD analysis project Ga0307982, IMG submission 201847) | Saline water microbial communities from Organic Lake, Antarctica - #989 | ecosystem: Environmental > Aquatic > Non-marine Saline and Alkaline > Saline | place: Antarctica: Organic Lake... | reverse complement strand
CAAGCCTGCGCGAAGACTCCATGAAAGGCATGCTGGCCAGCGACGCAGCTGCCGCGGGACTGAAGTCCTTCGGCAGTGTCCCAAACCTCAAGGCTCCCAGCCATAGCGCAAGCGCTGCGCACTTGACCGCCTCCACGGAACAGCTGGTGCGTCTGCCTGGATCCACGCGGCAGGCTACCAACGGAGCACCACCTATCCCGTCACACAGCACTGCAGATAGCACCATCTTGGAGCAGAACCATAGCTCGTCCAAGCTGCCAGGCATGGGCGCCGGAACGGGCGGCCAGACGGGAGACCACCCTCCTGGCGCTGCAACTACGACGCGATCGCCCCTCACGCAGAGCGCAAGCAGCGGGGGAAGCAGCCCTGTCAAGGGGGGCTACGTCATGGCCTCGGTGGCAAACGTGTCTGCATTTGCACTGCAGGGTGACGATGCACACTACCCCCCTTCAACCCCTGAAGCCAGGCGCAGAGCCAGGGAGCTGCTGCAGAAGGACGAAAAACTTCTGGATGCAGGGCGGGAATCGAACGCACGGCACGACAGCCATAACTCTGGCAGTGTGCGCGGTGGAACGCCGCTGCGTAAAGTAAGGGGGGGGGCATCCCCATCACAGGAGGGTGTGCGCGACAGAGCTGGCTCGCAGGCCAGCGAGGGTAGCTTGGGCATGTCATCCGTGTCCATGGGCCTTCCAGCGCCCCTTGCCCCCATTCAGGGAGGGGGCATTGGGGCCGCCATCAAGGGCCCATCCCCCACCGCTGCTCCATCCCGACCCCCCGCTACACTGGCCCCAGTGCAGCAGCGCCCGGCGCTGAGCGCCCCACCCCCCAGCCGCCATGTTGGGGGCAGCTTCGGCGGCGTCAGAAGCCCCTCCCCGGCCCACCGAGGGGCCTCTCCGGTCGTGTATGGGCTGTCGGCCGAGCGCGGCTTCAGCGGGACTATGGATGGGGCTGCTGTTGGGGGGGGGGCGCAGGTGGATGGCGGAGCCCGCGATCTGCACGCCCTGCGCATGTCATCTGGTTCACGGGAGGGCGCCCGGCCCACGATTTCGAAGAGTGGGAAGCTGCAGGGGGGTGAAAGCATACTCGTAGGGGTGTCGGGGGGGGGTGTCGCTGCTGGTCGCAGCAGGTCCCCAGGTGCCCAGGACAAGATCCGGCGTCGGGCCCCCTTGTACGTGGATGACGGCGCTGCAGCCAGCAGTGCTGCAGCGGATTTAGGCACTTCTGGTGGACTTGGGTTCACGTCGTTCTCCTCCTCTCTGAGCCTGGGGGGACGAGGGGGTATTATGGGGGGTCCAAACGCCTCACGGGGGCGACTGCCACCTTCGGCAGCGACAGCGTCTGCTGCTGCTGGCGCCGCGCCCCAGCTGTCCGTGAGCACATTTGGGGCTCGGCCCAATCCAGGCGTGCACATCGGAAGCCTAGCCACCCCCAGCCGCGGCCGAATGTCCCCAGGGGGGGGTGCACGGAGCGACACCTCCATGCAAGGGGCCCTGCAGGTCAGCGGTGCAGGGGGGGGTGCCGGGAGCGGCCAGGGGGGTGCTCGCAGCACCGCAGGGCGGGGAGCACGCATGCCGCTAGTGACGGCGCCGCGCTCCACGGCGTCTATTGGGGGGGGGCAACGTGGGGGACCAGGGCCCTCTCTTAGCCTGGGTGGGCAAAGTGTTCGCCGCTAGCAGCCATTCACTAATTCAGCAGGGCTTGCCCGCAAGAGTGTCAGTCAAGCGGCTGCCGGTTGGCCTTGCTGGTGCGTAAATACATTGAATGATAGTACTTCGTAGTACGCTTTTTGGAATTCCTCAGCTGGGAACACTGACCAGAAATGCCACCTTGCCTCCAGGCGCCGCTCCATCTTGTTCCTCTAGGAACACTTTCCGGTGGGGGCTCAGGGTGTTCGCAACGTACACCGCAGCCCGCAGGTGTTCCGAAACACAGCCCCCATCTTTCTCTGCGCCAGCTCGCCCAAGCAGGACGCGGCATTCATCGGGATGCCGCGTCATGGCAGCAAACACCACAAGCTGGTCAGCAGCGAAGCTGTCCACACAACCCCCCCCCGCCAGCTCCAGACAGAGCTGCTTCTGAGCCGTGCTGAACACATCCACAATGTGCTGCTGCATGTCGGCAGCTTTGTCTTGTGGACCGGACTGTGTGTGTTCCGGGTGTGTTCCGGATCCTTGGTGCTTGCCGCCCCGCCCCCTGTCGGCCCGGCGCCCCCCCCGGCCCTGCTTCTGCCACCCCTTGCCACGCTTCCCCCCGTCAGAATGGATGTGTGATGCACCCCATATGTTGCCCTCCTCGTCATGTGCGACCAGCACAAGTGAAAGACCTCTGCCCAGCGTGGTGTGTTCTCCGTGCTGTGAGGCGTGCAGCTTCACACTTACCTCAGGAGCAGCCTGCTCGATGCTGGTGCCGTCTGCTGCTGCCGCTTCAGATCCAGATGTGAAAGTGCCAGCTGCAAAGCTTTCCAGCAGCTTGGGCAGGGCAGCTTGGGCGGATTTGAGGGCTGCTGCACTCAAAGCGTCAGCACCGCCTGGGCCGTACCCAGAGCAAGAAACATGTGCAACCAGCTTAGTCAACTTGATCCCCCGCTTGATCAGTTGGAATGCCCAAACGGGCAAGTGGGGGGCCCCCTGTGCAGTGGGAGGACCCACCTCTGCGGGCATTTGAGTCACCTGCAGAGTCACTTCGCCCTGACCCTTGGGCACGTATCCCCGCTTCACCAGGGAGCACTGCACATGCACCCCAGTGGTGCGTTTCATGGTCGGAACAAGCACCTCCATCAAATACTCCACCAGCGGTGCCATGGTCTGGGAGGTGCCCCCCCTCAGGGTGACATGCAGGGGGGGCTCTGCGGCAGCCTGGGCTGCCGCAACTGGAGTTTGTGGGTCCACTTCAGCCGCACTCTGGTCAATCGTATGCATGTGTTCTGCTTTGATGTTCGCGTATGCAGCCGCCACCATGACTGGCAATACAGCTTGCGCCAGCAGCATCGTCGAGCCAGCAGTGCCGGGGTCAGCGATCAGCGAGCCTGCTGTCTTCAACTCGCCTGGGATTATTTGAGCTACTTTGCTTTTGGGCTCTACGCCCTCCAGTTTGGCATTGCCCATCTCTCCCACAGTGGTCATTGCTGAGCAGTGCTGTGGGCGAAGCCCTCCGCCTCCAGGGCGGTTGGCGCGAATGTTCACAACACGAACCGGGCGTTTGTACAGCACAGCATAAGCGGTGGAATTTCGCAGAATTTGGCCACCGCCTTCACCAAAGGCGCCATCAATTTCAATCAGAGCCTCTAAGTCCTGAGCAGCCATCTCACACTTGGCGTGGTCACTTGCGGATTTGGGGTTCTGGTACTTTGCGGGTTCTTACGTGTGCTCATACAAAGCAAACACAAGTATGTGCTTCAGCTGCTGCACTTTGCGATTCAAGTTTCTTATTGTGGCATTCAATCTGCAATGGTATGCTTTGGAAGCAGCTGGCATAGCACAGGCAGAGCTTGGCCCTAGGGGCCTTCTACAAGACTAAGGGGTTTGTGGTCATCATGTGCCCAGCGTTGAATACACTGCACTGGGAACCAGCTGAGCATAAACTTATGTAGTATACATTGCGCTGGAATGAATGCTGGTTGTAAACGCGCCTCTACCATTGCTTGTAATTGCGATTGATCGTTTAGCCTAACGTAAGAGGAGTTGCGAAGTGCGCCCAAGTGCCTGCATGACTGGAACGTTAATTGCACAGGTGAACAGAGCAACAATGTCTGCATCTGGTACAGGATCTTTGCTGTCCCACCCGGACTTCAGTCTCACGAGCCGTCGCCGGCGGGTATGTTTCAAGCCAACGGGTCAGATTCCGCTGCCATGCATCGCAAACTGTCCTCACAGGTTCGCCCAACCCTTTCTGATGAGCAAAAGCAGGAGGTGAAGGAGGCATTTGACCTGTTTGACTCTGAAAAGACAGGAAAGATTGACTACTATGAGCTCAAGGTGAGTCCCGATGCCAAGTGCGACGCAGAGATTGCCCAGTATCACACGACAGCTTGCAGACTGCCATGAGGGCGCTTGGATTCCCAGTCAAGAAAGCAGAGGTCAAGCAGTTGATGTCTTCTTATGATATCGACGGATCTGGCAAAATTGAATTCACAGACTTCGTGGACATCAGTAAGTTAGCCATGCCGGCCGTTGCCCGAAACGCGAGCAACGGAATTTCCTCGTGCATGACCGACCTTCGCAGTGACGGACAAATACGCCGCTCGTGACCCCGATGAAGAGATTCGCAAAGCATTTGCCCTTTTCGACGAAGATGGCACTGGCAAGATTACCCTCAAGAACATGCGACGCATCGCCCGTGAGCTGGGTGAGGGTCTGTCTGAGGATGAAATGGCGGCGATGATTGAAGAGTTTGACCGCGACGGCGACGGCGCCATCACCGAGGAGGACTTCATGTACATCATGAAGCAAACCAGTGTCTTTTAGCTCGCTTTGCTGGCCAAATAGCCCTCAGCCTGTGCAATGTATTCTCGCGTATGTCACTGCACGGATTGGCTGAGCTACCTACACATTGATTCGCAGCGGACTGCCGGACAAACCATTGACAGCATTGTCCCTCCCGTTGGCGCTGAGGGGGGGGGGCGCATACCCCCCCTTTCCCAGGCGTCCCAGCACCGTCAGATGTGGCCGGTCCGAGGGCTGGTTCGCCTCGCCACCCCCCCGAATGGAGCGAGTAGTTACGGCAGACGACGCAAGGCTGAGGCCAGCACTACTGCTGCGTAGTGGGCGTATAGAAACCACGCTGCTCGGTGCATGGCCCTCCTCCAACGCCCTCAAATGTGCCTCAGTCACCACCGGGCAGCACGCGTCCAAGCACAGAAGGCCAGTGAGAGCCGCACATAACAGCCGCCTGAACGCCGCCCACATGGGCCCACACCCACAACAGGGCGCCTTGACTGTATCCCCGAAAGAATCAGCCACTACCCACACACGCTGGGACGAGAGATAGCCGCTGGGGTGGGGGGTAGCCCCCTCCATTCCCTGTATAAGGGGGGTGCTTGTGGTGCCGCGGGTGGGCGTGTCTGCCTGCCCCAGCAGCGCTTCGCCCAGCTGCGGGCTGTCGAAGCCAGACATACTGGGGGATTGTGCCCCGTGCACCTGCTCCCCCGCAGACTCCGCCCGCCCCCCAACACACGACAGCGTCAAGTGGCCAGAGGGCAGCTCCGCCAGGTCGTGCCAGCCCTTGCCGCAGCAAGCAAAGCCCGCGTCTCCGATACCTGCAGTGTACATGCGGGGCGCCGCACGGCGGTACAGCCCGAAGTGCTGCTCCAGACGCACCCAAGTGGCCGAGGAGCGTACCCAGTCCCCGGCGCCAGAAACGCTTCCCGCACGCCCTTCGCCGCCACGCGACGAGGGAAGAACAGACGCGGAACACAAGCACGCCGCATCGGCCAGCTCGCCAGCCCTGGACCACGCGCCCCCAGCGCCCCTGGCGCACGCGACGCGGCGGGCCACACACCTCATGTGCGCCGCGCGACACGCGCTCACAGACCGCCCTGGGCAGCCCCCGCTGGCGTCAGCGGGTGCAAGCGACGCAGTTGCTGTTGGCTGTGGGTGCACGGACCACATGAGAGGGGAGTCCCAGGCAGGGGGGTTAATCAGCTGTGGAGCCCCCCCCCTCGCGGCCCCCTTCTTGGCAGTCACCTGCAGGGGGGACACTCGAGAAGGCGGCAGCAGGCCAAACATGGCAGGGGAGGATGTGCCCATCCTGTTGCCCCCCGCCATGGGCGTGCTGCCCCCCACGTCCAGTCGCTCATCGTCCACATCCTCCCCGGCCACAGTGGCCCGCTGCCAGGCACGCAGCTGGGCAGGTAGCGCGTGGCTGTTGGGACCACTGCTGCTGTCGCTGTCGGAGCCATTTCTGTGCCCTCCTGCTTGCAGCGACATGCCCTTCAGAGGGGATACACGCTGGGGGGGTGAAGGGGGGTCATCTGCGCCGCTCAGCACCACAGCGCAGGGGCGGGGTCGCAGCACCCCAGCCACGCCCAGGGCAGCAGGCACAGCCAGCACAAGTGCCAGCCACGTCAAGATGGGCTCTCGGGCGTGCATGGACACCACAGTGTTTCCTGCGCCGTCAACTTGCAACACGGGAAGGGCATGGGTGTACTGGGGTGCACCCCCGTGAATGGCGTACAGTGCAAGCAGAACACCGGCAATGGGGCCGCCACCGATGCCTGCGACAGCTGATGCAGTTGCAGCCACTCGGGGTGTCGCTCTGACCAGCAGCAGCTGCTGCATGGAGACGGCAGCGGCTCCACACGCCACATGCAACAGCACCCACATGGCGGAGTACCTGCAGTGCAGCCACTCCGGCACAGGTGGCGGCAAGTCAGACATGGGGGGGATGGAGTCCGTTTGGATGTGCTTGCTCAGGTCCATGCTCTGCCCTGTGAGGCACTGCGCCCCAAACTGCGCAGAGGCCAGCGCCTCGGGCAGATCGAATTGCTGCGTGTCGCCAGCGACCAGCGCTGCGAACGGAAGCGCGAATACGAAAATAACGGCTGTACAGCACAATGTGCCTGCATATGGTGGCAGCGCGCGGCCACACAGCAGCGCTGAGCCCCCCCTCTTGTTGTGCTGGGGGGGGGTCGGTTTCGACGAGATGCCGCAGCAGAGCTCCTTGCACTCTGTGCAGGCAGAGTCGTCCTTGGCGGGGCGGCGGGAGGCCTTCTGGGAGCGTGTAAGTGGGACAGTGCGTGGGCGCACAGCTGACGTTGCGTTGGCCACGCCTGAAATGAGCAGGTGTTCTCGGTAGATGGACACAAGGGCCGTGAGCACCCAGGCGAACAGCGTCACCCCGACAGCCACGGTCTGCGCAGGGTCGCGGCCCAGGTGGGTGGAGGTCAGGTCGCTGGTAGAAGCGGCGTATGCGTGGGGGGCGGCGGTGGGTGCTGCTGGTTCGCTGCCGTTGCCGGCTGGTGCTGGGCTGTGGCTTGCGTGCCATCCCTGGTGCAGCGAGGACACAGCGCTCGACGTTGAAAATCCCACAAGCCACACTGTAATGGCACCAAGGCAAAGCAATGCTCCAATGACGTGGCTGCGTGCTGCACCACCCCTTGCAAAGCACTTCTGCAGGCCCAGCAGCGCTGGGTGAAGTGCGAGAGGTAATATTGCTGCCGCTGTTGGCGGCAACTGGGAAGCTGTCAGATACAATGCTGCTGTACTGAAGGCATGCAGTATTGATAATTTGATCGATGATGACGTGGACAGCAGGGGCATCACCTTTCCCGACAGCACAACAGAGCCAGCCGCAACCTGCAGCACACAGGAAATTCAGTGATGCATATTCCGCACAGTATCATGCATTCGCCTGTGGCATAGGACTGACTCACTCGCTCGAAAACGGCAAACAGCCCGCAAATACATGCCATGATCGCACAGGCTTCCATGAATGAGTACCTGCACATCTTCATCAGGAAACACGAAAGCATGGCCAAGCGAAGACAAACTCACGGCTGGAAGGCAAGCGCGTCGGCAGCCAATTTGAACGTCACGCGCTCCGCAATCGCACACAGCATAATGAAAATACAAAGCAATCCAACGTGTGTCTGCACATTGCCGGCATGAGCGAGTTGCACGCGAGCTGCTGCGGGAAGATCGGCCAACTCACTCTGCACGAGCCAGGCCGAGGCTGACGGCGGCCGAGGGCATTCAGGTCCCCCATGGAGTGTGTAGGTAGGAGTATACTAGCTGCAGCCTGCTCAAGTCCAGGCATGTGCTATTCCAGCTGCACCGAGTATTTTAGCCCTTCCCCGAGGAGAGCGAGTCCCGATTCGCTCACCCGATGGGAAGAAACTTGAAGCCTCACCACAGCAGCCAAAGACCGCCGATTTCTGACAGAAACGTATCATTAACTGAAACTGACGACGAAATGGTGACTGTCATGCATTTCAGCGTCTCCTTGCAAGCAAGGTCCGCAGCCCATTGACCCCACACGGGGGGGTATGCAGGACGGTGAACTACCGCAGTGAGCATTGCCGCCGCACGAAATGGTGACCCTGCACAGGCTGGCAACAGACTTGGGCATACAGAACTACAAGCAAGTGGGGCGTACACAAACATAACAAGCCCTGTCTCTCTGTTGTGGGGGGGTCACGACGCTGCCTGCCAGACTACAACCTCACGCACCCCAAAATGACTACCACTTCACTTGATCGTGTTGACAGGTCTGTTGATCGTTGACATTTGTCGGCAACTACCACAGTAACCTCCTGCAACGCAAATCACGAGCATGGCGTTTCCAGCAGCACATCTTTCTCGAGCATCTGTGTGGCCTGCTGGCCTATCGCCACGCCGAAATACGCGCATTCGTGCAACACGTGGCCACAGCACGAATTTCCTTGCCATGCTTTTGCCGCCGTTTGCTGCAGCCGCATTTGTAGCTCATGCTGCTGCACCAACATCCGCACACATGCTGCAAGCGCATCGGCAGAGCAGATGCAAGACTGCGCACCCACCGGCAGCACACTCCCCAGCCCAGATACCCTATCATCGTGTCCTGTGATTGATTTGACGGCATCCAGCGCGACCAGCTTCCCCAGCTCGTGGAGTGACACTCTGAAGGATAGTGAAGCAGTTGTGCTGAGCGCTGACATGGACAAGACTGCAGCTGTGGCGAGCGCCATATGCGAAGCCTGCCAGACCATACTCGTGCAACCTAGCATGAATGCGACAGCCTGGCGTGTTTATGTGCTGTCTGTGATGGGCGATGTGACGGGTGTTGTGAATGACGCAGTACGAGCTCGTGTGGATGGCACTTCCTCGTCGCAATTTTCATCGTTTCCATTCTATCGCTTGAACTTGGAGCATCTGTCTGGCAATGCTGCAGACGCTTTTCTTTCGCAGCAAGGCTGGGATAACTCCATGCAGCTACCCTCCCGCATTTGCGGTCGAGAGTGGTCTTCCGTTGCTGGCGCTTGCGAACTTGATCCCAGTGTAACTACTTCCACGTGGACTCCACCGCTGCACTGGTCTGCATCTCAGGCTGCATCCGTGATGAGCGATCCCATAGACTTGGTGTTCCTCTCCGAAGCATGGTCGGGCTCGCCGATCAGCTCCCTCTCGCCCTTCTCGGCCAAAGGTACAATTAGTGGTGCTGATGGTAAACGTCGTGTTTCTGCCGGAATAGTTCTATCGGTGGACAGCCCTCTCGCAGCAGGCAGTCTGTCATATTGAACGCAGCTTCTAGGTGTTAGCTTTGTGGATTTGTTGGCATTTGACCCATCTGGGCAAAATGGGCGCCTCAGCATCCCTGCGGGAGCGTTTGGGGCTAACGCAGATTTGGACAGGCCCGCCCGTGGACACGATGCGTTCGATCTAGCTGTATCCGCTGTTGGCACTGTTGCCGTGTTGAAAGCTGGCAGCTTCACAAGCATCAAGTTGGATCGATTGTATCTCAGAAGTGGGCAGATTGGCCTTGAAGTCGGCTTCACAGACAGGCAGTCCATACGCACTGTAGAAAGTTATGTTGCTTTGCAGTCAAGTAACATTGAGTCAGGAGCCATCGGCAAACGATACATCGCAATCATGCAGTTTGTTGGTGTCTCCATCTGCCCAGAATCAGTTATTTTCGGCAGTGAGGTGAGCAGGTCTGCCGCAGAGCTGCAGGGGCAAACCAGCCTGTTCTCTCATTTGGACGTCATCGAAGGCGGATTTTTACTGCCCTGCGAATGTTTAGAGCCGGGCCAAGTCAAGGTGGAACCCATGAAAGTATGTGTTGATGCTCCTAGCGGGCAGGTGGCAAACAACGGTGTCGCCCAGCTTTGCCCAGTGGGGCGCTTCAGCGACCTTGTGTGCATCCTATGTGCAGCTGGCACATATAATCCTAGACGAGGCCAAGGGAGCAATGGGTGCCTCTTCTGTCCATCGGGCAAGCAGCAGCCTAGCGTGGGCGCCACATCAGCCGCCAACTGCACATCGTGCTCGCCAGGGTCATTTGCCTCAGTTCTGGGCACACAGGAATGCACCCTGTGCCCCCAGGGCTCATACACCTCAAAGGAAGCTGCAGCATCATGTATGCAGTGCCCAGCAGGCACCTACGGCACTCGGGCAGGCGCATCATTGGCGGCACAGGGGTGCGCTGCCTGCCCCGGGGGCGCATCCACCGCTGGACCAGGCACCGCCTCGGAGGCGGGGTGCATTGCCGGCACAGCTGCTTCGTGTGGAGCCGGGCAGGACCGCTCCATCGAGACGGGTGCATGTGTGCCCCTGCAGTGCGGCTTACCGCTGCTAATCACTGCTGGCGGGCAGCTGTGTGAGGGTTGTGCGAATGGCACTGTGCGGGCCGGGGCGACATGCACGCCCTGCGGTGGGCAGCAGCTGTGCCCAGGCGGCACCAGCCATGCCGTGGTGGCGGCGGCTGCCCTGCAGGCCAGCAGTGCCGAGGTCGCACAGCACAGCCAGCTGAAGGCTGCAATCGTGCCCACGCCTTCGTCGTCCCTGCTCGCACAAGCGGCACTGATGATCGTGACGCTGGCTGTGGCGTGCATGTTTGGCCTGGACCACAAGCAGCACGAGGGCACCTCCAAGATCCTGAAGCGCACGCCGCTGGGCAGCGCACTGACGCTGAGAGCATGGTGGTGGTTGTGCTGGCACTGAGCATCGCTACTTTGATTGATTTCGTGGAGGACAACTTCCAGCTCAACTCCACGCTGCAGCCCACTGCAGAGGGTGTGCCCGGTATCGGCGGCATGCGCACTGACTCAGCTGGCATCTTCATCACGCTGCACCAGCCACTGCCGCTGTGGTGGATGTATCTGGCCCCGGGGCACAGCAGTGGAGCACGGCTGCAGTGGCCCGCGTAGATACCCCCGCTGGCGCCCCCGGCATCAGCTGCACGTACACAGTGTCCTGCGCTGGCTGCGTGATATCGCCCGACGCCCCCCTGACTGTGACCCTGTCCGCCCCTTTCCATGCACAGTCCGCGGTGTGGGGCATGCACACAGACCGTGCATGGGTACCCGAGATGCACTTGGCCCCCAAGCACTCCACGGTGGGTGGCACCGCTGAGGCTAGTGCGACGCAAGGCCCCCTGACCTCCGTCGCCTGGGCCGTGTCTGCCATTCGCTCAGTGGTGCACGATGAGCGCAGTGACGAGTACTCCTACGGCTACATCCTGGCGCAGGCGGGAGCAGGCATGCAGTACGGCGACGGCACGCAGTACGCAGCTGGCTTCCTGCCTGGCGCCAGTGCCGTCACCTACAGCATCACTGTGTCTGTGCCCATCACTGCGCAGGGCACCAGCATCACTGCCCGTAGCACACTGGTGACGCTGCTGGGCGCACTGGGGGGTCTGCTGGGAGGCATCACTGGTCTCTTCCACGCGTTATTCCCCCAGGCCGAGAGCGGTGTGGCTGCGCTGCTGAAGAAGGGGAAGTGCCCTGGGGCGCTGCGGTACCTGATTGAGTCACCAGGCGCCGACGCGACATCAGCAGCTCCTCGGGCAGCAGTTGTGGTCAAGCCGAAGCCGTCGTCGCTGGCAGACTCGGCTGGAAGTGACGATGACGCGACGATGATGTCCATGGACAACCCAATCATACCCGGGGGCAAGGGCGCCAATAAGGCAGCCCACAGTCAATGACCACAACCATCCCCATCCAATGTATGTGAGTGCTCAAGGAGCCCTGCAAGCTGTGTTGCCCACTCTTGTGCTGGCAAGCCGCCTGCCTCACGCGGACGGGGGTGCCGGTTAGGCCCTGGCGGCAGGGGTGCAGCGCGACTCATGCCAGCGAAGCACCACTCCCCGGTCAGGCACCGACATGAAGTGCACAGCTCAACAGTGAATGCAGATCGAATAGATCAGACATCTGCACCCGCGCACAGGTAGCTTCCAGCGCTTGACGTGACCAGCAGTGCAAGCCCAGCGGGCAGGGTGCCCGGCTTGGGGGCCGCCTCCTCTGCAGCTGCTGCAGGTGTGCTGCTGCTTGGCTGGGGCTGCTTTGATGCAGCCTGTACACAGATGGCCTTTGCTGCCAGTAGGAAGGGCCCCTCGCCAGCGACCTCCTGCTGGGCAGGCGGGTGTCCGCCCATCAGATCCACAAACGCCGCCGTGGACGCCTGCTGGGGCGACGGCACGTCGAAGTACCGGTCAAACAGCGCAGCGTTGTCAGGCACTGGTGGGGGCGTCCACTGCAGGCGCCCCCTGTCGTCATACGCGTGGCTCCACCCAGCAGCAGTGCGCTCTGCTGGGGACTGCGCTGCAAGGGCTGCCGCATGCGACCCCACGCCCCCAGCGCGCTGGGCACTGCCCAAGGACGGCAAGGGCTTCAAATCAAAGCACAGCAGCTTCCAGCGGCAGTCGCCTGTGGCCTGCACTGCAGCTGTGAGAGTGGGCGCTGCCAGCTGAATTGGGGCGTGGCGGAGCCACTGCACGTGTGCGATGGCCGCCTGGCTGGCATGCAGGCACGCTATGACAGCAAGGGGGGGCACTGTGGATGCAACTGTCACATGATCAGCTGCTGTGGCCCCGCTGGCTGCGGCGGCAGCTGCCTCCGCGTCAATGGGCTGGCCGGCGAGGGGTGCCACCAAGCGGCACTCCGCCAGGGCGTGCCCTAGCCAGTAGACAGCGGTTTCACCCGAGGACAGGCCAGCCAGCAGGGCAGTGCTGGCTAGTGTCCCGTGCAGAGGTACATCTGTGTGAGCTGGCAGGGGGGAGGGCACGCTGGTGGCCGCCAGACACAGGGCTGCACAGCCGGTTGAGGGGGGGGGCAGTGAGCACAGGTAGGACGCCTTGCCGCTGCCACTGCTGTGGGCGACGGAGTAGCAGTGGGTGTTGCCACTGCTAGAGGCAGCGAATAGCAGCGTGCCGCATTCTGTGGCCGTGAGGGCAGTCACCGCCTCTGAGCCCACGCATGGCTGCAGGGTGAGCTGAGGCTTGGTCACCATGGGCGCCGACGGGCCTACTGGAAGGCGCCACAGATCAATGCTCTGATCCCGAGAGATGGCAAACACTCCAAGGCGTGCATTCACTGGGCACGCCTTGCGCTCTGTGTCTGAGGAAGCATACCGTGACATGACTCGGATTTGAGCAAACATTTCGTCAGCCCCCAGCCAGCTCAGCGAGAAGGCAGCAGCGACAGCGCCCTTAGTGGTTTGTCCACAAATACAAAAGTGTGCTGCAACACTCTGAGGAGTGCTCTTGCTTTGCAGGGGCTCATCCAGCAATACAAGTGAGTCTATAGTCAAGCAGTCTGAATCCAACGGGCGCAACGGCACTCTACACAGGTAGCGGATCCCGGACGTGGTGAGTGAGTGCACAACCAGACTAGATTGGGCAGCATGAATGTACAGCTGTTCATGCTGAAGGAACACTGACTTGACTCCAGCGCTGATTGCGTGGCCGCTTGCTGCCTGAGGATACACAGACAGGGCCATGGAGACGGACTGTGCCACTGAACTGGTGGAGCACTGAGCATGAATTAAGGCCACAGCTTGACACCCTTGAAGGTAAAAATAGTGTATCCAAAGTAGTGGACCAGTTGCCTTGTGTTTCTTTGGGTCAAATTGGCAAGACACATCTGCAAGGTTTTGGACTTTGCGTGGGGGTTGTCGGGGGTCTTCATTGCTTACAGGCTGCTCGCGCTCGGCTGAACGGTGCAACAAAATCACGAAATCCTGCTTTGTTGTGCCTTCAGTTTTTGTCTGAAGCTTTGCAACCATGAAGACTGTTGCAACTTTGCTGGCCCTCGCGGCCGCCGCTGTGTCGGTGATTGCGCACCCTGCCTCGTTGATGCAGAAGTGGAGCATCTCCGGCCACAGCCAGCCCGACGAGCAGATTGCATTCTCTTTGCATTTGCCCATGCGCAATACTGAGAAGCTTGATGCTGCCTTCTGGGCTATCTCTACCCCCGGCACGTAAGTCGCGCGCAACTGCACTGCACCACCATTAACAATGTTCATGCTTGTCTGTTCACGCTGCAGAGATCGCTACGGAAAGTTTATGTCCCGCCAAGAGGCCATGGATATGACTGCTGCCCCCAAGGAGGACCGCGAGATGGTCATTGACTTCCTCAAGGCTTCTGGCGCAACTTGCGTGGAGCGCACCGGCAACAACATCTTGTGCAAGGCGCCAGTGAAGGCTGTCAACAAGATGCTGATGACCAGCATGCAAGCTTTCAAGCACAAGAGCACTGGTGCTGTTGTGCACTTGGTGGATGGTGACCACACCTTCCCTGAGGCTCTGAAGGGTACGTGTCAACACTGCCACCCATTTCTACCACGCCAACTCAAACGAAGCCACCGTGAAGCACAAATTAGCATTCCGGCGAGCTAATCAGCAGCCAACTGAAACCCACTGCTGACACGATTGACATGTTTCATTTCATCTTGTTTTTGCAGGCAAGGTGGAGTTCATCTCCGGTCTGTCTATGCTCCCCGCTGAGCGCTACGGCCGCTCTCGCGTGCTGGACATGGCCGGCAGCAGCACCGATGCCCCCCAGGGCAGCAAGCTGTCTGTCGTCCCCGAGACCCTGACCAACTTGTACAACCTGGACTCCGGCAAGGGCAGCTCCAAGGTGACTCAGGGCGCCGTGGAGTACCAGGGCGCCCCCGCCTGGAGTGAGACCGACCTCACCACTTTCGCCAACAACACCGGCATTGCGCCTTTCTCCGTGTCCCACACTGGCCCCTTCAACTCCCTGCAGCCCTTTGCTGAGTCCACCCTGGACGTGCAGTACCTGGGTGCCGTGGGCAAGGGCAACACCAACGAGTACTTCACCACCGCCACCTGGATGTACGACTACGCCAACGAGGTGCTGAAGGGAACCTTCACCGCTGATGTGCAGTCCAGCTCTTACGGGTACCGTGAGGACCAGAACTGCGTGATCAACCCCATTGCTGCCCCCTGTGCCAACGGCGGCGTGTCTGCGTACATCAAGGCCACCAACACGCTGTTCCAGCAGGTTGGTGCCACCGGTGTCACCCTCGTGGTGGCTTCCGGCGATGCTGGTGCTCACGGCCGTGAGGATCAGACGTGCACCTCCGGCACGGTGAACCCCGATTTCCCTGCTTCTTCTCCCTTCGTGACTGCCGTCGGCGCCACACAGCTGTCCGCTGACGCGGAGTCCACTGGCGCCAAGGCCCCCATCTGCCAGGGCGAGCTGCAGTGCGCCACCTCTGGCTCCGAGCAGACGTGCTCTTACGGCACCGGTGCCCTGATCACCTCAGGCGGCGGCTTCTCTCTGTACGCTGAGCGCCCTGCCTACCAGGACGCAGCTGTGAAGGCGTACCTGGCCAAGAGCGGCGCCACCCCCGCCACCACCGACTTCAACGCCGCTGGGCGCGCGTACCCCGATGTGTCCGCCTTGGGCCACGCGTACTACATCCAGCTGCAGAACCAGGCTGTGGGCGTGGACGGCACCTCTGCCGCTTGCCCTGTGTTTGCCGGCGTGCTCGCCCTGCTGAACGCGTACAAGGTGGAGAACAACCAGCCCAAGCTTGGATTCGCCAACCCCTTCCTGTACAAGATGGCCGCTGAGCACCCCGCTGCTTTCAACGACATCACCGTCGGCTCCAACAAGTGCACCTCGTTCCTGTGTGAGGGCTGCACCGGCTTCGAGGCTGTGGCCGGCTACGATGCCGCCACTGGCCTGGGCACACCGAACCTGAAGGAAATGCTGGCGTACCTGCAGACCCAGCACAAGCTTGCCTCTCCCTCCGCTGGCCTCGCCGGCGCCGCGCACGCCATGCAGCAGCAGATCAACAGCGCCATTCGCAGTGCTCTGCGCGGCAACGTGCGCACCCCCCATGCCTAAGTGGCGTGTTGAGAGTGTGTGAGCTGCAGTGCTCTGGAGTATTTTCCCAGCACGCTGCGCCCTTCAATGCACCCCCCTACACTGCCGGCGCTGTTGTGTAGGCTTTCTTGTAGTTTGTCACATCTGCAGATACGCCGGCTCAGTCTTGTTCCACTGCGCAGCATTGTAATCTTGCTTCCCGTCTTCGCAGAAACTGCCTGGATGTGTGAGAAAGCACTTCAGAATGGCGCAAGAAGCATTTGAGGCGGTGCGGGGAGATTTCGACAAGGACACAACGCTTGAGCATATCAGGCAGAGGGCAGAGCTGTTTGCAATTGAGCGCAAATGGATCAAATATCACACCCCAAGGAACTTAGCACTAGCCATGGTTGGTGAGGTGAGTGGAACATGCTCAATACTACGCCTTGTCCTACGCAAGATCTTTCAAATTGTGCAGGTAGGAGAACTAGCCGAACTTTTTCAGTGGCGAAGCGACGAGGAATGCCCAGTTGGGCTGTCCAACTGGTCTCCTAAGCACTTTGTGAAGCTTTCAGAGGAAATCAGTGATGTCATCTTGTATTTGGTGCGGCTGTCAAACCAGTGCGGTGTCAATCTTCCCGCTGCTCTGGATCGGAAAATTCGCCTGAATAATCTGAAGTACCCCATGGAGAAGGCAATGGGAAACGCAGCCAAATACACAGAGTACGATACTTCTGCTGGAAATACTGACAAAGCTGGAGGTGTCGTGGATGTCGCAAAGCTGGAGGCTCGGGCGCAGCTGCCGTCATCAGCATCGGCTGCTGAAGCGGCCCACACAAACGCCCAAGCAACCCAACAAAGCACGTGGGTACACCTTGAGCGCATTGGTTTCTTCTTGGCGGGAGTTGCAGTCACTTGCGCAGCCACTGCTCTCGTAATTAGGCAGCCAAAGTCCTCCTCAACTTAGAAGTCAGCCTAGGAGGCGCCTGCGGGTGCCCCCAGCACAGTCGCACAAGAATGAATTCAACAAGCTAAAGCCGGGCACGCACAGTGATGCGTGCGAGCTCACACCACAGCCCCCATGGTGACTCCGACCAGGGTCATCAGCAGCAGCACTATCCCTACCAGAGCAATCACCAGCATGCGCAACACTTGCACCTCCTTGAGCACTGTTGTGGAGCGCTGCATCAACTGCAGCAGGTCGCGGGACATGTCTGCCTTGACGGATGTGATGGCTGTGGATGTCTCGGTGATGCGCCGCAGCACGGTGGTTGTGCTGACGGACAGGCTGGTGGAGCGGGGCATTTCCAGTCCTGAAGCCAAGGAGACACTCATGTCTGGCTCGTGTACAGCAGACATACCAGCTACACCACCAGCGTCATCATGGTGTGGGAAGCGCTGGTCAGCAGCCAGTTTGTCACGCGCCCGTCGAGCCGAAGCAGAGGCAGGCACGCTGTCGTCCAGCATTGCATCTTGTTGATGAGCACGCACCTGCAGCCGCAGATTCGCAGGCGCCGAGGGCGATGCTTCCAGCGACGTGGAGTAGCGCTCCTCAGGCAGCTTGTGGCGAGCCACACGTGCGTCCAGCGGCATGCTTGGCGCAGCCGGCGCCTTGGAGTCGTGGGACATATTTCGGTCCTCCCCTTGTCGCAGTCTTGTGGCGTGGGACCTACGTGCCTCTTCCGAGGTGTAGTCAGGCGTGGTTCGGCCGGGCGCGGGGTCAGAAACATCAGCAGTAGGGTAGCCGTCTGACTTATCTTGCCCAGTGCCCCCTGGGCTGAAGGGGCCTGGAAGGCTGCGGGGGGGCTTGACATTGCCCACCATCGGGCTGACCTGCTGGGAGGCGCCAATGCTTGAGAATGTACGGGCACGAGTGGATGGCGAGAAGATCGCTGATGGACGGCGCTGGCCACTGAGCACTGCCACAGCCGTGCGCAGGTCAAGCGAGGTCGCCGCTGGCACGGGCAGGTCGCAGTGCGGGGTGAACGACGAATGGCCGCCGCTGGCACTCAAGTCATCCCCGCCCAAGCCTAAGGCAGACTCCCTGCGAACAAGCGACGGCTGGTCCTGGCCCGATTCAGAAACGGCAGATGATGAGCGGGCCATGCTGGAAATGGGCCCTCGCTGACCTGCTGTTGACAGCTTCGCTACGCCAGGGGCTCCAACTTCAGCAACACTGTCAGTGGTCATGTTGCGCTGCGCGTGGGAGGGGCTGAGCCCCCCGTGCTTATGCGCTGTCACCGTGGGGGAGGGGTTGTTTGGGAATTGGTCCGTCTGCATCTTGTAGACCATGTTGCGTTGTCCACGCACTGTGATGATGTAATTGGGGTTGGACAGGGTCCCCTCGTCCAGTGTGGCTGCATTAGGGATGCCCAGCACTTGTGCCAGGGCTGAATCGTGCTCCTCGTCATCCTTTGCGCTGCGGGGCAGGTTGGCCCGAAGCATGATGCGTGCCAACAGGGGCATGTCAGCGTGCAGCTGCTGCCACTTGTGCGCAAGCTTCTCCCGTGCATCCTGACCCAGCTGTCCAGCACCCGTGTCAACGCTGGGTGAAGGGGTGTCTCCTAGGTGCTCATTCAGGTCGCTGGTCGTCGCGATCATGTCGAGCTCCTCTGTGGCGCCATCGTCAAATGTGCTCATTGGGCGCAGTGCCCCACCGTCCTCAAACAAAGGATTGCCGTTAGATGCCTGGCTGACACTGCGCATGCTGCTGCCGTCGCCATCTCGGCTAAGGCTGCTCACAGCGCTGCAATTGGAGTGCCCCCCTTGGATCCTTGCGGCGGTGGCACCGGCAGCGGCCTGTCCCCGAATGGCAGCTGCTGTCCCGCGCCCGAAGCGGTGCTTCGAGCCACTCACCATGTCCACAACATCTGACAACTCCACCATTTGCCTGCCCGTGTTTCCCCCCAATGTCTCCAGGATGTGCCGGGCGCGCTCGTCCCGTGTCTTCCCGGATCCCCCCAGCCCCCCCAGTAGGGACCGCTGTGGGGTGTCCACCTTAGACTCCATACGCCCCATTTGCGGCTTGGCGTCATCCTCCTCCAGCTCTGCTCGCAGGCGCTTGGTGACTCGGCTCTGCAGCTTGGCCAGGGCTGCACACTTGAGGAATTCCCGTCGAATCGCCAGCCGAATGACAGCCTTTCGAATCAAGCGCCGGGTCGCCTCGAAATTCCCAGACTCAAGTGTACGATTGAGGGCTGCCTTGGACAATGTCATCACATACAGGTACGTGATTGAGCGGACACTGTCAGTGCACCGCCCGTTTGTGAGAATCCATGTGTCACCAAAGAACAGACCAGACCCCACGACACGAGATCTCACGATTGCCAGGCCACGCTGAATGATGAACAGCTTCGTGTTCACGTACCCTAGCCTCAGGATGGTCTCTAGGGGGGAGAACAGCTGCGGCTGCAGCACCACTGCCACCGCCGTGATGAAGTCCTCTCGCTCGTGGCGATTTGGGGCATTGAAGTACGGGATGCTGTCCAGCCACTCTGCATGCATGTGCAGCGCGACTTTTTGGCGCAGAGCGGGGGACAGATGGTGCAGCAGCCCCTGGTAGTACTGCTGCCTGAAGAGACGCTTGAAGGCGTCAAAGTACGCCCGAATGGCAAAGCGCTCCTCAAGGGGGTAGTGAATCTCCTCCATGAACTTGTTCAAGTGGTCCATGTGCGCATGGTACTCCATGCTGGCTCGGTCCATGGAGGACACAATACCGTACACTGCACCCACGATGTAGGCGTACACGCCGCCGCCCAGCAGCATCGTCAGCAGCGCCACTGCACGCTCGGCGTCAGTCTCTGCAGTGATGTCGCCGTACCCAATGGTGGCGATGGTGGCTACTGACCAGTACACCGCACCCAAGTACCGCTGGAGGCCGTCGCGGAGCGGGCTGGTGACATCAGGCAGAAACAAGTCCTCTCGAAGGCAGTCCTTGGCGAATTCAAACTCGGGGCACTTGCCATACACCACCCGGATCCAGTTCAGGTTGCCTGAGTCTTCTTGGATGGCTCCTGCCAAGTGGAACACACAGGCAGACCAATGTGACACCAGGATGATAATGAGGAAGAATTTGGCCAGGGACAGGGTGGAGTGGCTGATGCCCACGCGGTTGCGCCAGCGTGACAAGATGCGGCTTGCACGCACTACACGCAAGAGCTTGGCAAGACGTAGCAGGCGCACTACCCTGAATAGTGCAAAACGTGATGCGTTGGGGTCGCCGCCACCGACAAAGTCGAACGGGAAGATGGACACGACGTCGATGATAAGCCAGGACTTGACATAGCGCCTTGCGATTGCACGATGGTCTGAAATCAATTCGTGGGTCATTGGGTGCGTAAATGGCACGAAAAATTGAATCATGACATCCTGCGCACACGTCAAAGTGCGAAGTGAAGCAAGTTGTGCCCAGGTGAGAATCCGGCAGATCTTAGGCGTGAGGCTGGACAGCGGCAATGGCTGCACTGAAGTCATGCGCACAAACTCACAATAAGAAAGAAAAATTCAACCAGCCTATTCACGAAGAACATGAAGTCAATATCGGTGTTACTGCACGCAGCGAATTTTGTTCAATTTTCATCAGCAGACAATTCGCATATGCGACGCGCTTGCGCTTGCGCAAGTCGACTCAAAAACTTACTCGAAAAAGGAGACCTCCACTGGGGTGATCAAGGCAGTAAAGAGAAGCAATGCAACCATTCTGCAAGACGTTCATGGTGAAGTTAGGCCAGTCCACAGCCTGGCGGCAAAGCAGCGTTTCAGAGAAACTGCATCTGCTTGGCAGGGCAGAATCGACTCACAGGACATCCCAGCGCTTCATGAAAAGGTTTGTTGGATCAATGATACAGCTTCTGGTCTCTTCCACAATCACCACTGAATCACCAGAGGAGATCATGCTGCACAAAGCTTAGCCGTGACAATCATTTCAGCAGTTACTCTGAGCAGTCTCACCTGCTTCGTTTGCCATTGCTGCGCCTGGACGTGCCAGCCTTCAAGCCAGCAGACTCAGCAGATTGCTTGGACAGCATTGTAACCTTGTACTTTGAGCGCCTTGGGGCGTTGGAGTTGCCTGCTCGGGAAATAAAGCTTCTGCTTGGTTTCATGTCGCCGAGGTCCGTCTCATTTCCCTGGGCTTTGTTCACGGCTGCATCCCACTCCGTGTTTTTGAAGGAGTTCTTCCCAAATGAGCCCTTGGTAGCAATTGCTGCTTTGAGAGCTGGCGACAGGTTGCTCAGCGCAGCTTGCTGAGCTGGAGTGAGTGTGGACAAATCGAGCTCCTCGTCCTGTGATGCTCGTCGCATGCGACTGTTTGTGGGACTGCCCGCAGACATTGCGCTGGGTCTTGTGTACGCAGCCTACTTCCTGTGTGAGTTGCTCGAATAATAAAACAGCAGGTAGCACCACGAGCAATGTGGCGACATCTTGTATTCTTTGAGTCGTGAATATGGGGCACTCAGACACT
>Ga0307982_1001159_pt1 | contig 21215 bp, 30 predicted proteins | sample OrgLakmetagen989_FD_201847 | JGI IMG/M metagenome (GOLD analysis project Ga0307982, IMG submission 201847) | Saline water microbial communities from Organic Lake, Antarctica - #989 | ecosystem: Environmental > Aquatic > Non-marine Saline and Alkaline > Saline | place: Antarctica: Organic Lake... | reverse complement strand
CACACGTTCATTATGTCGATTTTTTTATGGCAAAAACTCAATTGTTAAAATATATATTGCCTAAATACGAAGACATCCATTTTAATTTTTTAAATTTAGATATCCAAGGCGCCGAACTCAAAGCATTGAAAAGTCGATTATATTTACACCGAAGTAAACCGCGATTATGTATATGAAGGATGTGCATTAATTACCGAATTGGACGAATATTTGTTACAATTTAATTTAAAAAGAGTAGAGACAAAATGGTGCGGACATTTCCGGCGGGGTGACGCCTTTTATATAAAACAAAAAAATAAATTAAACAAAAAAGTCATCTATATATATGTTTAGTTTGTGTATAGCCACAATGGACCGATACGACGAATTTCTAAGTAAATATTTGCCCGATTATTTGGTCAATGATTTGGTGGACGAAATAATCATAAGTGATGAAAACGGGAGCGATGTAGAAAAAATACAACAACACTTGAAACATCACACGCATTATGATAAATTGGTGTTGTCCACCAATAAAACAAAATTAGGTCCGTTTATGAATAAATATAAAGCGTGTCAAATGGCAAACAAACAATGGGTCGTATTGATGGACTCCGATAATTTCGCAAACAAAACCTATTTCGAAACATCAAAAGAATATATACATAACCACGCCCATCTTGGAAACAACGTCATTTTAGCGCCAAGCAAAGCACTCCCACGATTTGATTTTAATAATATGAATGGTTTTGTGTATAAAAAAGGAAATTTCAAACACAATAAAAATATGGAAATGAAACAAAAACAATCACACCATTCTAATAGTGATATATTGATAAATACAGGCAATTATGTAATACACAAGTCTTTAATTGACCGTTTAGATTTAAGTAAAGAATTAAATAATATTCCGAACTCATCGAGTTGTGATGTAATTTATTTTAATACACTATTGTTTGAACAATTGGATTTAAATTTACACGTAGTACCTAAACTGGAATACGTCCACGTCGTTCATAAAAATAGCATATATATGCTGACCCATCGTCAATATAAGAATTTTGCAGACTCCATATATGCGCGATACAATAGATTAGAGTAGTGATTCTATCAAATGATCGCACATAGGACCTAATTCAAACAAATGTTTTATGGTGGAATAATAATTCAACTTATTATTATATTGCGTTTCGCTAATATTCAATAACACTTGTTCCAATGTGTCTATTTCGTCTGCGTGAATGACTACACACAATTGTTTGTAATTGATCACATCTTGAAATGGTAACCAATTGACATCATTCCATATGTATACAGGTATGGTACCTAATTGTAAACATTCAAAAAAACGAAACGACCCACGCCCATACCCTCTTGGCGCTAAGGCGAATTTAGACTTAAGCGTGGTTTTAATGAATATATCTTGTAATGTTTCGGTGACAACCGGTTTCCAACCACCTGAATTTATCATTGTAAAGTTAGCATTTCGAGACAAAACATCAAACATTTTTTTTCTTACATTGGGTACAACGTTGTTGGACGTAATATTGCCTACAAAAGAACATAATATACTTTTTTGTGAAAAAGATTGTTTCGGCATACGTTCGAGTCGATGCTGACTATCTTCGTATATGAGTGGTATGGGTATATTGCCAGAACAACACCCGTATATCAGTGTGTTGTTTGGTAATTTCAAAAGCGGTCCATCGTCGTATTGGACAATGACAAAATAACCGTGGTCAGATGGGTGGTCTTTTACCCAAGTGTCCAAATCGTTTTGTAATTGTGTTTTTTTCGAACTGAACCAAGGTTCTATTTGAACGTTGGTCCATAAGGCGGGTATATAGGTTCGGCGTGTTTTTTTGTAGGACATTTGTCTCAAAAAGTATTCTTCCAAATATAACCCGTGTTTAAATGGCGGATACGTATCTTTGTTTTTACAATAAAATAATTCATTGTTTATCATATATTATTGTAAAAGAATAAAATATCTTCTTTATAAACGTCATTTTAATTCAAGTAATCTTGTAAGAAATACGATAACGAACAAGTCGACGTCAAACCATTGAAAAGCACCATAGCACCAAACGCAATCAAAAACAACAATGGATATGTTTTATTTTTTCGAGTATAGATATATGTATAAGAACCAATCATTATAATCAATAACCCCAGAATGATTTGGGTCATTCGCATTACATTGTAAAGATTGAACCCATCTGACCCAACAATACGAATTACACTAGGTATGGTGTTTAAATGAACCATATTTTCGCCATAATTCAGCGCATTAAATTGTAAATCTTTATGGACGCGTATACGCTCGTATTTGCTAAAATATTTATCTTTGATGAATTGCGAACGAGACGCACTTTGACATATCAAAAAAATTTCATCCACATAGTCTAAATGTTGGACAATGTTGGGCACATTAAAACGTATCATATTCATCGGAATATAGTAAACACTATAATCGTCGGATAGGGCAAAATGTCTTGAATATACTTCGTCGCTTTTACGAATGTCAATAAAAATACGTTTCATTATATATAAATAACATTATTTCTATTTTTCTTTGTACATTTTCATTGTTTTTTTGCGACGACTACGCGGAACGCATAAATATCCGCAAAAATCGGAATAATTTAATTTGGGGTAACGTCTACTTGCGGTTTCGGGGTCGTCTATGGGGCTATTGTTTGCGTCTACATTGGTAGACGGTTTATAACCGGGTTTATGTGTCCATATTCTGTCGTCGTTGTACCGATAATAATGAAAGTCTTCGCCAGGCGCCACCGCCAAAGCACCTTTGTAGTGTGATTTCGGGCACTTTTTTTTGCGTGTGGTTTGGAATACATTTTTGTTGTCCAATAAGGTCCGCTTCATCATCGTTTTACAATTATAATCTTTGCTTTTCATCAAAGGTAATTTTGCGGCGTAACCTGGTTGTGCGCGGTCGCACAAATCCCCTTGTTTATATTCTTCTTTACAAATATTATACGAACGACGATTTTTCAAATTTAAAAAATAATTATAGCAATTATGACTTTCGCGCACATACAAATTTTTATTGTAAGAATAATCTTTGGAGTGTATGATTTCCATTATATATAACTTTCTATAATTAAATTTTTCATTTTGTTGAAGTATTTTTTCAAATTTAAACTATAAATAATAGAGTTGTATTTTTCGTATTGGATACCATTTAATTCTGGATGTTGGTCTACATAATCTTTGTAGGCTTGTATATATAAATTTTCTACAAACATAAACATTTGTTTCAAGGATACATCACTTCGTATCCAAATATGTTTATGGCATATATAAATTTTAGAAGAGTCCAGTACTTGAACTATCCCACGGTTTAAGACAAAATGAACGATTTGAACATACAATTCGTCGCGACTATTTAAAACATCATCTATGTTTAGTGTCACATAATTCAAAACGATTTCGTAACAAGGTTTATGAAACATTTCTAGAAAACCAATACGTTGTTTTAATTGTTGAATTTCTTGTTTTAGTTCATCCATATATATAAGCCTAACGAGAATAATTATCAATTTTATAATCTTAATAGACTATAATGAACTTTAATTCTGAAAACTATACTTTAAATGAAATCAAAAAAATGTTTAACATAATCGAAGGAGTAAACTTTTTCTCGGACTTTACGCTACAAGACGTCGAACAAGTTAAGAAAAAATTATATGTATATTACAAAGCAGAATATCCAATGCGAGACAAACAAATCAAAGATTTCTTGGATGTAGTCGCCAATAAAATGATAGAAGACAAATTTGCGTCGTCGCTTGAAAAACCCCAAAGTGTGTTGGTCAAAAATACCGTAAAAGATAGTTTAAATCCCAATTACAAAAATACCATTTCGAGAGTCACCGAAATCGATTCGCAATATAGACCGACTTTATTTCAATGTAATTACCCAGAAAGTTGTTATGCCCCGAATTTGTCTCCGGCTAGCGAAACGATATTCAGTAGCAAATTAACGGACACCTTAAACAATACGATTTCTCTTAAAGTCAGTGCTATAAATATTCCATTTAGTTTTTACAACATCGAAACATTACAAGGCAACTCGTTTTTCGAAATGGACATATGTGATAACGCAATTTTGGATGTGATCCCAGGCTATTATAGCATACAACAATTGGCGAACCAAATCGTTCAAAATGACATATATTATACCACCAATAACGGCGGGAATCATAGTGTCCTTCACGCACACTTCGACTTATCTTACAATACGCAAACTGGCAAAACTACCATTACTAATAACGAAGCATATCCTATCACGTTTACTTTTTATCACAATAAATCGGACACGTTTGAACATAGTCGTATCAATAATACTTTAGGATGGATATTGGGGTTCCGTAACATCACGTGTTCTGGTGAAGAAATATACAGTCAATATACGGTGGGAGTCGGTGGTTCCATCACGAGCGAATATATGAGTTTTATACCGACCATAAAATATTTTGTGATTACAGCAGACGACCACAACCACAATCAAAGCAATAAATCGCTCGTTCAATTACAACAAGGTAAAGAATATATAAGACCGACCCCCAATTATAAAGATACTTCTATTTGTTTAGATACATTGACCAAAACCGATTTGTCTCCGTGGAATTACGACAACGTGTCTCTAACACGAAAACAACTATATAGTCGTGCGTCCATCAACGATGTCAACGCCGAAACTCCATTAAAAATAGAACAAGCCAATATGCCCAACATATTAGCCATTATTCCGTTTGAATCAAAATCATTGTTATGGGGACAAAGCATCTTTTTTAGTGACAAGAACCAATATGCTCGAGAATATCACGGACCAGTCGACATTGAAAAACTATCTGTCAAAATATACGACGACAAAGGTAAAGTATTGAATCTCAACGGACAAGATTGGTCGATGACGTTATTGTCGAAACATTTATATAAATATTAAAAATTGAAATTTATTTTTATTCGTTTCATCTTAAAATCAACATAATGATTGTTATTATCCACGACACCATCTTAGATGTATTCAAAGACGGACTAATTTTAAGAAAATTATTGTCGGGACGATGGAAAGAAATAAAAAACACACAAAATCACAACAAAGGGTATAATGTTATTTTAATCAAAAAAAAGCAATATATGCGTTCTTCTATTATTGCCCACGCTTTTCTAGAGTATAATCTATATGAAAAAAATCATTTTATAAGTCATATAGATTTAGATCGGTTGAATTGCGAATGGACGAATTTAAAATTAGTGCCTCAAGCAAAAAACTCTAAGAAGCTACTTTTGTCTCGCGAAGGGAACGGACCTTTGGACTGACCATTTTCAAAAATTAAAATAGTTGGAAATCCATTCACGTCGTATTGTTCCATAAGCTCCTTTTGTTCAGGTGTACCTTCCCCGACATTTACTTTAATCATTTTTTCATTGCCTATTTCGGTTGAGGCTTCGTCCCATTGTGGTTTTATTTTTTTACAATGTCCACACCAATCCGCGTAAAACATTACCAATTGTTTATCGTCGGACTTTAATTTACTAGCAAAGTCGGCACTGGACGCTTCAAACGCTTCGTCCAACTTGAACGTAGTGTAAATGAAATACAACACAACAAGTACTGCGACTAATATAAGGGTAAATTGTAAATCCATTTTTTTGAGTTGGTTGGTCATTTTCTTCAATGCTTTCATTATATATATAAATTATATTTTCTTATGAATTTTGGAATTCATTGATATCTTTTTCTAATTTTTTCAGTCGTTTATCAATCTTGCCCATATTGGTTGTAAGTTTTTCTAAACGAACATTCACGTCAGCAAGCGGTTTTTCTTCGCTATTTTCCATCCCTTCTCTTATTCTAAACAAGAATATGATGACTAACAAAATGTATAGAAACATATATATATATGCGACATTTAATCTGGTTTTAAATATAAACAAAATGACTTCAACCAAAGGATATTTGTGTTCTGTGAAAGCGATTTATTAATTCACCGGATGTAATATACAAAGTAAACATCCGAATGTAGATAATGAATGTTTAAAATTATACAATGGGACCATTCCTCCATTTATGGAAATACCTTACACACACGACGAAAGGGTAAATCAGAAACGAACCAGCAAGATTACGCCTATATAAATATTCCTTCAGATAAAATTCGTAAATTATATCAAGCCAAAGGATGTAAATACTCAAAAATAAAAAGGGTTTGTAACTACCAACCTAAAGTTATTTATTGTTCATATCAGATATATACGTTGTAAGAGGATTTTTGATGGGCAATATAGACGGGGAAGGCATAGACGGGGAAGGTATAGACGGGGAAGGCATAGACGGGGAAGGCATAGACGGGGAAGGCATAGACGGGGAAGGCATAGACGGGGAAGGCATAGACGGGGAAGGCATAGACAGGGAAGGTATAGGCGGGGAAGGCATAGACGGGGAAGGCATAGACAGGGAAGGTATAGACGGGGAAGGCATAGACAGGGAAGGTATAGACGTTAGAGGATTTTCGACACCATCTAGTGCCTCTAGAGTCATACTACTTGCTAAAAATTTTTCATCGTTGGAAGAAAATACGTAGAACATTAATCCTAAAAGACAAATCACCAAAAATAAATAATAATATTTCAAAGACCCTCCTTCTGCCAATATACTTTTGTTTTTTTTCTTCTTTTCTTTTTTTTCTTTACATTCACTTGGTGCGTTGAATCCAAATACGCTAAAATATCCCCATGGATGGCCAATACATTTCACCTTCAATTTAGGAACACTTGGGACAATTTCTTCAGGAATAATTTCTTTAAAAGGTGTAATTTCAAACCCGAGATTTTTGCCAAAAATTTTACCTAATGAAGCCCCAATGGATAAGTGATGTAATCCTTTAAATGGTTTGTTAATACCTTTTATAATTTCATTTACGCCACGAATAATTATATTTATAAATCGTTGTATGGGTACTAAAATGTAGCTATTCATAAAATGGACGAACTTAGAAACAATATAATTGTAAAATGCCAAAAATAACAATGTTAAAAGAATAATTAGCCATATCATTATATGTATTGAGTTATTTAATACATATAAAAAACGCTCTGTACTGGGATCGAACCAGTGACCTCGCGATTAACAGTCGCACGCTCTAACCAACTGAGCTAACAAAGCAAATCTCCGGCGGGGCTCGAACCCGCAATCTTGTGATTAGAAGTCACATGCCGTATCCAATTTGGCCACGGAGACAAATGCAAAGAGCGGGATTTGAACCCGCGCATTCGAAAATAGTGGTGCTTGAAACCACCCCCTTAGACCACTCGGGCATCTTTGCGGGTTATTTTTTGAGAAATAATTTAAGTATTTCTGGTGTTATTTTTTGTTTAAAATATATCTTCATAAAAGAAGCTTCTTTTTTGGCGTCGACCTTAGGGGTTAAATTATCCATACTATATATATGAATTTTAAAAAAATAATTTTACGCCAAAATGACAATAAACAATATGTTCAATACGAAGACCCTAATGGTATAGTATACAGAGAATTAAACGACGACGATTTTAACGCATTGTTGGAAAAAATAAATTTCCACGATGAGTTCGCATTGCCTGACCGAATGGTTCAAGATTATATCACCGACAGTACCATCATGCCGACGTTCAAAAAAAGCATTTTATTCAACGACGAAGATATGAACCATTTGATTGAACCATTTAACACCCATAAAAAAAAGAAAAAACGCCCTAAAGTAAAAACATCCAAAAAGAAAAGAAAGACAAAAAAAGTTCAAAGTAAAAGAAAGACAAAAAAAGTTCAAAGTAAAAGAAACAAATATAAACAAAAAAGATATTAATATATAATGTTTCAATTGTTGATAGTATCTTTTTGCTATATGTTTGGTACGGTATTAGGGTTGTTTTTGTCTGGGTATACGCTAAAACGTCTCAGTCTTAAAGAAATCGAAGAAGAAGAAGAAAAAGAACAACAAATGATTGCTCAAATGGAACTCAAAAATTTCGAATATTTATACCAAGACGAAGTGTGTGATGCGTCGATGGTGGACTTAGACGATGACGCTAAAAAAGAACTAAAAAATAAGGTGATCACTTACGTTGTCCCCGGAAATACAATTAAAATGTTTTATGATGTAGACAAAGAAGGGTATTGTTATTATACACAACGCGGAGAAGTAGGTTACAAATATTTGAATGTGGTTTGCCGTAAATATGTATTGGAACATAATGTGAAACAATTATATCGAGAAGGTATGGAAACCATAGAACTACATACGGTTCCAAAAGAAATGGACGCATGTTTTTCGCGAAAAAAAACAACAAAACAACCTATGGTTCAAGAAAATAAACGTATAAATAAATTTATTCATTTAGGTACATTCCAAGATTATGAAAAGAAGTTATCTATGGTACCCATCCACAAAGTATCTTTTAAGGATTATTTTTCAAGAAATGGATGAACCCAATGCTTTTCTTTATGTTAAACGATGACCGGAGTTGCGTCTTCACAATCTCATACGCCTTTTTTTCTTTGTCTGACATTTGCTTCAAGTATTGGTCTACTTTATCCATTGAGATATAATGTAGATAAATTATTATATCAATTTTATATGAAACAACATTTGTGTACATTAAACAATATGAAAGACAATTACGCCATCTTAAAAGAAAACATCGATTCATTTTACACTGAACCGTTTCAATTAATCATTGAAACAAAACACATATGTAACGTGTCGTGGACTATGGTGGTTGACTTTTCTTTTTTTTTGAAACAATTAAAACAAAAAGACCCACAACATCTAAAGTATACGACCATACACGTGTATTCGGAAACCATATACAATATTTTGTATAATTTGTTTACTTATTTGTCTCGTCCCATTGCTCCTGTAAAAGTTTTATTTTTTAACGAAGAAGATGAATTAAAAAATATTAAAACTTATTATCCGTAATATAATAATGAGTTATGTAGAATCAAAAACGCTAACCGTAGAAACTTCTAATTCGGAAAAAGATTCAGCCAAATTATTGATTTTACCAATCAATACATATGAAGAGATTACAATAGGCGATATAGACAAAGAAATAACAAAAATCATAAAGCATTTAAGTGAAAAAGACCCTATTATAGAATCATTTGTAGATAAAGTGGTGCCTAGAAAAAAAAATATGTACAAAAAACTATGTAATGCGGTTTTTATATATGTTAGCGAAGAAGAAAAAACCGAACAAGAACCACACGAAGAAGATACAATAATCATACAAAAGTTGCGTGAAATAAAAAGTCCTATAAAAATTCCTACGTTCAACAAAAATCAAATCGACGAAAAATATGATGGAGACAATAACGAAAAATATTATTTGGCGTTTTATGTATTGAATTACAATTATGAATAAAATAATCCATAATATATATGATACTATTATTTATATTATTGTGTATGGTAATAATCTATAAATATTTTAGTAAAGAAGAAGGATTTTACTGTGCTTGGAAAAATAAGGCGCAAAACGCAAAATACACAATGGGAAGACAAAAAGGCGCATATTATAGCGAAAAAGCAAAATTTGATTCGCAATTAAAATCCGCAAGAGAGGCATTGGGTAATAAATTAAGCGAAGTGTCCACGAATAATAACCTTATAAGCAGATTATATAATGACGGAACCGGATACGATAAAATGGGTGATATTATGTTAAAAATACAAAATGAAAATCTAACGTCTGTACAATCTTTTTCAAAAACAAATCAAACTCTGAAAATGTGTGATGTAGACAATGATATATTGACAAAATCTATAGAAAATAATAGTTAAATAGTATATGCTTATACTTTTATGTATTTTAGTTGTAGTAATGCTTGCAAGAAATAATAAAAAGGAACATTTTTGGAATAGAGCTAAAAAATGGGCAAAAAAACGAGAAGAAGAAGCAAAAAAATGGGCAAAAAAACTTCGAAAAGATATAAAAAATTGCGATAACTACCGGAGAAATGTAAATTCGTGGAGGAGACAAAGAGAAGATTGGCGAAGAAAAAAAAACGCCGTTCGAAGTGGTTCTAAAATATATTTTAAAAATAATCACGTGTATAGTGAATTCAAAGATGATTTAAACACTTTGGAAAAATACATAAATGAAAATAATGAACTAAATGAACGATTACGAAATGATTTAGTAAAGATATCTATAATGCAAAAAAACAATGCGAGCATTATAGATAATCTCGAAAATGAAAATCATAGTTTAAATGAGTGTAAAGTAAATTATCAAACGACTTTAAACGATAAACAAGTTTTGGATTGATAAAATATTATACTATACTAATGAGCGATCTGATAGAATATTCGTTTTATTTGACGTATGCGTTTTTAATGACCACTGGCACCATTACGTTCATCGAAGCCCTAAGAACCAAAAACGAATCGGTGCGGCATATATTAAATTTAGAAACATGTATTTCGGTCGTCGCGGCGTTTTTCTATTCGAATTTCATCGGTAAATTAGAACACATCAATTACGAAGAAATAAATTTAAATCGTTATGTAGACTGGGCAATTACCACACCCATTATGTTGTTGGTATTGGTGCTTGCGTTCCGCGTCAATCAAACCAACAAAGCAATGGTCAAATTCAGCGATTTTATGATTATTTTAGGAATGAATTACGGTATGTTGGGTACCGGATATTTGGGAGACATTGGAGTCATTCATAAAACAATGGGTACCGTTTTAGGATTCTTATTTTTTGGTGGATTGTTTTATAAATTAAATACATTGAGAACGTCCAATGCTTCCAATGACTTGTTGTATGGAGCCTTTTTCGTATTATGGGCGCTTTATGGTGTATTTTATCAAATGGAACAATTGCCCAGAAATGTTGGGTATAATGTGTTGGACTTATTTTCCAAGTGTTTTGTGGGTATATATTTTTGGGCGTTTTATGCTAAAATCTTCACTTAAAACAATATAAAGAAAACACCTATGATATAGTATGTTCTTGTAGCTCAGTGGTTAGAGCGATGGTCTTATGAGCCATAGGTCGTGGGTTCAACTCCCATCAGGAACATCTACTAGCAATAGCTCAGTTGGTAGAGCGGCGGACTGTAGATGATTGTATTCCGTTGGTCGGGTGTTCGATTCACCCTTGCTAGACACAGTTCTTGTAGCTCAGTGGTTAGAGCGATGGTCTTATGAGCCATAGGTCGTGGGTTCAACCCCCATCAGGAACAACTTTTTATTCATGGTTGGTCGACATTGTCGATGAAGCGTTCGATTCGCTCATGTAAAAATTAACTCGTTATACTATATGCCAGAAAGTAAAATAATCGCACAAGGAGCATATGGTTGCGTCTATTATCCAGGGTATTCTTGCGATGGTTCAATACAAACAAAAAAATATGTCTCCAAATTGTCGCGCGACGATAAAGACGCTCAAAGAGAATATGACATTGGTAAAATCGTTCAAACTATAGTTAATTATCAAAAGAAATTTATTGTCATCGAAAAGAAATGTAAAATCAAAAAGATACAAAAAAAACATAAAGATTGTAGTTTGGTAAAAAAAAATGAAAATTATGTTTTGCTTTATTCTTCGTATTTAGACTCCATTATGTTGTCGTCGCTTTTGACTGATTATTCTATCGACTATTACAAATTATTACAAATTTCGAAAACCCTCGTCAATCGAATACACGATTTAGCCCATGCTAACGTTGTTCATATGGACTTACACTTTGGTAATATACTATGGTCAAAAAAAAACAAAAGTTTGTATGTCATTGATATGGGGTTAGCTTTAGATATGAATAAATTTTACATCAACAAAAAATTGAACTTTGCCTATTTGAAGAATAATTGGTTTCATTATAATCCGGATTGGCCGTCGTGGACAATAGAATATAATTTATTAGCATATATGATCCACGAAAATATGAATATAAATGATGAACTTCTTTTATCGTGTATACAAAGATATTATGAAAAACATATACAAAAAGAATTATATGATAAAGAAGAATATATAGGCGAAACATATAATTTCTTTAAACCACTTCTCAAAAATACAATCACTCAAAATATAACCATATTGTTAGGTTATGCCAATTCGTGGGACTATTATAAAGTATCGTTTCATTTTTTGTCGTATATGAAGCGAAAAAATATATATTTACAAGAATTAAAGCTGTTATTATTGTTGATGATTCACCCTATTCCCACGTTTAGACCATCTTCGAATGAACTAAAGCAAAGTTTCAGTCTTTTTATAGATATCTATAAAGATGAATATTCTTCTTATAAAATTTTAGCTCACGAAGACGCCGGACTGGTAGAAGATTTGATGTTTTCCGCAAAAAGAAACATTCCAAAATACGAGAACTATATAATTCTAAAACAGAAATAAAGAAATCCTATGACTATATATAATTATGGTTAAAAATCAAATGGGTGGAAACAAAGTGAAAAAATATGCTTCGAAAAACACCACGCCAACGACCAATAAATTGAGATTGTCAAATGATGAAGACGAACTTTATGCTGTGGTTACTAAAATGCTAGGCAATAGTCAATGTCACGTGGTCACGTTACATGGACAAACTCTTTTGTGTATTATACGCAAAAAATTTACAGGTAAACATAAACACCAACATTTCTTGAAAAGTGGTTCGTGGGTGTTGGTTGGTTTGCGAAATTGGGAGACCATACAATCCGACAAAATGGCCAAATGTGATTTATTGGAATGTTATAGCGAAAACGACAAACAAACTATTTGTAAACAATCTGACTTAAATGTAGAGACATTGATACAAGAAGAAAAAAAACTAGAATGCGATGAACCGGAAGAACCTTGCGAAATTATATTTTCAGACATTTAAATTCTTCGAATGGTTTTATTATTTTTATTTTGTGGACAAGTTCGTCTAGTTTTTATAGCTTTTTCATTTTGCAATACGATAAACAATGAACTATAATCTTGAAACAATTCAATATTATCTTCATACAATACGTCGTCTACTTTGTTAAATGAAACAAAATCATTGCTTAGTGTGTCATCCATAAAGTTGGATAAATTTGTCTCTGAAAAATTATATTTATACAACCCCGTAATATGAAAAGAGCGTCCGTCTTCTTTTTTATGTTTTAATATTTCACTCAATAAAGTATGTTTACTCAATGTAGACCCATTCAATTTCACGTCTATTTTTTTGAAATTTTCCAGTTTTTGGTTGATGACATATAAAAAAATAAGATGTATATCATCCACCGAACTGGATTCAAAAATACTGGTTTCTTTTTGTAAATAATCTATATTTTCTTTCATTTTATTTTGGTGCTCTTTAATATTGTCTTGAAAATTCATTAGTATCATAGTATATTATTTAAAATTTATTTTTACGAGTTTAAGCAGTAAGCCACTTGGAATCTTCTAAATGTTCATTTTCTTCATATTCGTCTTCGTATTCGTCTTCGTCTTCGTCTTCTTCCGAAAAAGATTCTTCGCTTGGCGAATTTACAGAATAGTCGCTCAAATAACCGTCGCGTTCTAGTCGCATTTTGGTGTGTTGTTCCCACCGACTTGTCATTTGTTCCACATTATTTCTCATTTTGTTATAAGAGGCTTCGGCTTCTTCTTGTTCGCGTTGTTCTGGTGTCAACGAATCGACCACACCTTCTTTCGTGAGTTTAATCCATCCTTTTTTTAGAGCGTTCGCCTTGCGCAACAAGCGCTTATTTTCCACATTTTTAAATAGACCTTTGAAATCTATCTTGGGTTTTTCTTGGACGCTGAGACCTTTCACCAACTCAGGAAATTCGTTCATCCCCATGACCGCGTGGGTCCGGACCTTTGAACGGGAACCTGGGCAAACATATTTAGGCATTTTGTTGTTGTTGTTCTTTTGGCTAGGCATTTTGTTGTAATAATACATTTATTTTATTAAATTTAAAATTTCAATTTTTATAAATACATAATATATGTCTATTGTAACTTTAAAGCGTAAAACCGCAACCAAATATGGAAACCATTCTAACTCAAAAGGGTTTTCATTGAACAACTCGCGACGAATCTCCAGCAAAGAACCCATTTATACCCCGTTCAAAGGTCCGGACCCACGCGGTCACGGCGGAGGAAATATTTCATTACAAACCATTGTGGATCCGAAATGCTGTAATAATTATGACCCATTTAATGAACCGGTCCCCACCGTTCTCAGCAATCACGCGCTTCTTTCTAAAAAATTAAGACCATTGAATAGTGGATTCCCTAATAATGTAGTACAACCTACCACGTCCAACGATTATGAACGTTTGGTTCAGTCGAAAGTAGCAGATTTGAAACACAACAATGTAGACTCGGGCACTTGTGATACTTATCAAAAACAAGTTGGACAAATGGATTATGCGACGTATATGTCTACACGATTAAAGAAAAATAAATGCTTGGCACCACCCAAACTGACCTATCCACCACGCATTCAACGCAGTATTGGATGTATTACAAATATATCATATGAAGAATATGTCGGCCAACAATCATGTTAATAATTTATCCATAAATATTTTACCATACGATTGGTGTGTGGTAATATAGTCTTCTGGACGCATAACATAATATTTAAGTTCAAGATAAAATATTATCCTTTTAATGTTGTAATATTTTATCATATTTAAACAATCTAAACATGGTGCCGAATTATAAGATTGGTTGTCATTTTTTACGCGAGATATATACAATGTTATTTTTTTGAAAATCTTATGAATCTTGTGTTGTTTGCATTTTTTCATCAATTGATACTTGATTTTCATCAACACCGTTATTTCGGCGTGACAACTACACGAATTCATATGATTGTACCGCGAGCGATTTGTATTACACCCCCGTGCCAAAATTTTACCACCACACGTCGCAATACATCCGTGCTGATAAAATAACTCTGACTTGGTCGCTTCATTCAATGTTAATGAAAATATACGTTGATTCTTAAAGGACAGCATAGTATCTCTATATAGAGATATTTAAATTCAATTTATATAAATGTATATATTATGACATCTAAAATAACTCACTTAAGTATACCCAAAAAAAGGGTCACTCGAATTGTAAAACATTACGACCAAGACAAACATACAATATGGACACAAGGAAATACTGAATTTTATTACATCATTAAAAACAATCCAATTTATTATTATAAAAAAGGTCGTAAAATACATAAAATCTTAGATGTAAATTCTTTTGGGAATACTTATTTTAAGATTGGAAACGTATGTTTGTCTCCAAATCAGCAATATCTTTTATTTTCAGCCGACCGCGTCGGGGATGGCGTATTTTATTTGTATATAAAGCCTCTTTTTGGTAAAACTATACAAAAAATAAAAGAACCTATGAATGGCGATTTTGTGTGGATAGACAACCAATGCATTATATTTCCGAACATAAACGAAGGATATAACACAGACAAAACTTATGTATACGACGTAATACAAAAGAAGAGAACCTTATTATATGAAAACAAAGATACGTTTATACATTTATACAATATCAACGACATTGTTTTTTTATACGACTCTTCTTATGACTCCGACGAAGTATATAAAATAGAACACGACCTTACTATGAATAAATTGTTTAATAAATCAAAAGACGTATATTATCCTTATATAGAGCATGACGACGACTTATGGTATATACATGAAGCAAATCGCGGTAAAAATATCATAAAGACCACGCGCGATTTTAAAACATTTCTTATTGTATATAAAAACGACGATGTGTACACCACGCTTAAAAATATTGTCGTTCAACACCATAAGGTGTATTTTATTTTATGTAAAGGTGGTGAAAAAACGTGCGTTCATGGACCATCGCGTTTATACATTGACGATAAATATAAAGTTACCATGGATGAAAAACTAAACGTATATGTAGAGTCATATTTAACACCGAAACATAATATAAAATTTTGTTTACGCGAGTCTCCTTATATAGAAAAAACGATACACATTAAACCTATGTTGTCGTTCACGATGATGTATAAAAAAAAACATATATTAAACCAGTCCAAATGTTTGGTCTATGGATATGGGTCTTATGGACAAGACACTATGAAATATTCACCTTTTTTGTTTGAATTGCTAGACGCTGGATTCATTGTAGTCATGGCGCATATTCGGGGCGACGGGTATTTCGGTTTCAAAGGATACGACCAAGGAAGAATGTTACATAAAAAAAATACATTCAAGGATTTTGTCGACATTATATTTTATTTATTTGAAAAGAAATATACGAATAAAGAATCGCTTACTATATGGGGACGAAGTGCCGGTGGATTGTTGATTGCTAGCGTATTGAACCAATACGATATATGCCATTTAGCCATTTTAGGAGTGCCTTTTGTGATGCCTTTGTTGAATGTGTCTTGTCCTATGTATCCGTATGGGCATGCGTCGCGAAGAGAATTTGGTAATATAGAATATAAAACACATTATCAATATTTGAAATCATACGACCCTTATTACAACATAGATTTAAACCATAATTATCCGCATATATTTATATATACCAATCAATACGACCGCGTTGTTCCGACCATTGAACCCATAACCTATTATGAAAAATTGAAACACGTCAATGTGTTTAAAACCAAAGAAAAAACGTTGACCTTATTTGTTGACCAAAAATACGGTCACGGGCAAGGAAGTTCGAGAAAACAAAAAGAAGGGTCGAACGCACAAATTATAGACTTAATTATAAAATTGAATGTAAAAACATAAATATAAGTATATATAATGTTGCGAATGTTCATTGGACCGATGTACGCCGGTAAAACCACCACACTTATGGACATGTTTCACGAAAATGAAACCACCAAAAAAGTGGCGTTGGATTTTGAAATGGGTGTAAAATGTTATGAAGGGGTTTTGAAAAATCATAACAATGAACAAATCCACGCCATAAAATGCGAAAAATTATACGATACCAAATGCGCATATTGCGCGCGCGGAAATCTTGCATTGAGCCACGATAATATAAGCGTATTTGGACAACCTTTGTTTGACCCAAATAAACATAGTGAACTATTTCACATAAGTAATATATTATGGTTTGCTGACCACATATACATCAATGAAGCACAATTTTTCCCCGATTTATATGACTTTGTATTGGATGCTTTGAAACAACAAAAAAATGTTTATTTGTATGGTTTGGACGGAGACTTTCGACAAAAGAAAATGGGACATATTTTGGATTTGATACCCCATTGTCACGAAGTAGTCAAGTTGAAATCAGTTTGTGCAAAGTGTCAACAAGACGCCATTTATTCCAAGCGTATTATTGATTCAAACGTACAATATTTGCCTGACGAAAGTGCTTATATACCGCTTTGTCGATTATGTTTTGATACATATATATGAGTTTAGATCATTCGTTTTGGGAAGCCAACAGCGAAAGCGACGACGACGAAGAAAAACACCGCAAAATTACACTGGATGAATTACGCAAAACATTGAGCCATTATTATGAACCCAGTATTATTCATAATTATTCTTCCGCATTGGATATTTTAGCTAGTTTTATTAAATCCCAGTCGTTTATATACAATGAAGCCAGTCATTTTTGTAGATTTCGATTGAATATGTTGATGTTCCCGTGTATTTTTTTATCGTCATTATGTAGCGTTTTGTCCACCGGTAAAATACCTAATAGTGTTTTGTATATTTCAAGTGTGAACGCTTTTATTTCTTTTTTATTGTCCATTGTAAATTTCTTAAAGCTAGACGCTCATTCCGAAGCCCACCAAATATCGTCCAACCATTATTCTAAATTGCGTATTACGTTAGAATTTTCGTCGGGCGAGTTGTTGCTGTTTTCAGACCCTTTGTTACAAAACGATGGAATCCACAAAGAAATGGATATGTGGAATGTAATACAACCTTCGTCGTCTCAAAAAAAAAAAGAAGAATTATATTTGAAACGAGACAAACTAAACCATGAAATGATTGCGAGTCTTCAAGAAAAAATCACCGACATCAAAAAGAAAGTCATTGAAATACGAGAAACCAATCGTTTTAGTGTTCCGAAATATATTACAACGCGTTATCCTATTATTTTTAATATTAATATTTTTTCGTTTATAAAGACTGTGTCGGATTACAGAAACAATCTTATTAGTACGTTAAAAAATATTAAAAATGAAATACGCTATTTAAGTCACTTGCCTACATTGAATGACATTCAGTCCAATCGTATAAAAGAATTGTACGCAGACAAATTGGATATTATGAAAGAATTATTCGCATTAAGTAGCACGTATAATTTAATTGATATTATGTTCCAACAAGAAATTAAAAATAATCATTTATTTAAGCATTATTTCTATTTGTTTTACTTACAAAAAATTATATCTTTGTTTTCGAATAAATCTATTTTACCAGAAGAATATAAACATCCATATGATTGTGGATATTTTGACAAGAGACAAAATAAATCTTTATTAAGAAAAATACTCAATGTTTAACTACAAGAAATCTCGGTTTTTAGTTGGGTCGCCATATCAAACCACTTATTCAATTCATCTTTTTGGTCGCTTGTAATAAAATGTTCCATTATAAAGAACCGGTGTAAAATAACCAACAAAAGTAGTATAATTATTATAATCATTATATAATGACCAAAGATTATATGAATAAAGATGTATTATTGCTCATATATTTTGTTTGTACTTGTATTTTAATTATATATAGTCTTTTTACCAAAGGATTTAGTCTATTTCGTTTTTTTCGGTTAAGTATTTTTTTTATTTTATACCCCATTAAATTTTTCATCATATTGATATTGGCTTTTTTACATTTTGAATTGTCTACACTCGTTTTCAAAGAAATATTTCAACCCAAAGGAACACTAGATCCTGTAACCAAGAGCGTTCTCAATAAATGGTGGGTTCTTTTGTTAATCTATTTTATTACAGGCAACAAAATGATGGTGGGCTTTGTTGTAATGATTTTATCGTTTGTTATGGGCGGATATAGTTTACGAAAAAAATTAACAAAAGATAATGAAAAACAAATAGAAGCAATTAAAGACATTAATTTTGGTTTGTTTTTTACCATTATCATAATTACAATGTTTATTATTTTTATGGTTCAAATTATGATAAATCGTAATGCGGAAGAATATAATGTCATGTTAAACCGCGGGGTTATGTTTATTCAAACCTTTTTGTTTACAGGTCTTTTTATTTTATTTGTGATAGATTTAAATCAAAAAAATGAAAATAAGAAAAAAACAAAACAATCTATAGACCTACAAACGAATATAAACATAAAGACTACTTATATGTTTCCGTTCGAATTACGAAAGCGCAAATGGTATGAATGGGTAGTAAGTGTCTTTGTTGTATTATTAGCAATGCTTGCCATCATACCAATTGGATATGTGTGTGCCTTTATTTACATGTTTAATCCCGATTTCCAATGAGAAGTTACTATTCTTCCGTTGTTGAATTCTATTTTTCTGAATCGTGGGTCAATCATATCGTGACTTATCATAATAAGGGTTTTACCAACACATAATTGTAAAATATTTTTTATCATCAATTCTTTGTTTTTAGCGTCCAAAGAAGCCAATGGTTCGTCCATCACTACGATTTTACTTTTTCCATAAAAAGAACGTAACAACCAAACAATTTGTTTTTGACCGCCCGACAAATGGCTACCGTCTAAGCCGGAACTTTTATCCATTTTTTCCGTAAATGTATGTGCCACATCGTCTAGTTTTAAGTCCCGCAACAAAGCAATGATTTTGTCGGAGCTTGGCGGGGCGTCTAGTCCATATGTTATGTTTTCGTATAAAGTACGATTAAACAATTTAGGTTTTTGTGGTATATAAAATATGTGCTTTCTTAATTCTTGGTTCGGTATATTTTTTATAGATATGCCTCGTATAGTAATGTCTCCCATTGTTAAAAGCAAAAATCCCATCAATAATTTTACATTGGTCGATTTTCCACTACCTATATGCCCTATTAACGCTATTTTTTCGCCTTGTTTTATTTTAAACGATACATTCGACAACACAAATTTATCTTTGTATTTATGGTAAACGCCTTTGTATTCGATGTCTCCATTTATAAATTTCGCGTTTGTGTTTGCTTTCAAATATTTATTTTCAATGTCCCCGAAAAAATGATCAATGTCCCCAATTTCACTACACAACTTGGATAATTCTCTTGTAATGTAAGGTGCCATTTCATAAAAGCGCAACACAGAAAAGGTCAGTGTAAACGTAGAAATCAAGGTTTCCATATTTATTTTCTTTTTCAAATAAGCATTGTAAATCAAGTAATTTAAAACAAAAAAGATAAATGCACACAATATGTTCCAAACTATATTAGAATAAAGTATGATGTCTAAATCTTTGATTTCTTTCTTTATCAATGGCTCGTATTCTTTTAAAAATCCTTCTTTTTCTTCTTCTTCGCGATTGGCGCCGTAAATACTGACTAAATTAAGCATCGTATCGTTTATATATTCGAATAAGGTAGAACGTATATCATACCATTGTCGTTTGACTTTGTAATTCAGTGTAAACGTAACATATATAAATGCTATAGCAACTATTATAGCAAATATGAAAAAGAAAAATACTTCTTTGGATACATAATAATAATGATACAATGCGGTCAATGCTACAAATATTTGCGAAAATAATAACATTCGGACCGTCCATAAATATTCTAAAAATATAGACGAAATATACGGCAAACGAGCTAAGATTTCACCGCTACGGATATCGTCAAAATCTAATTCGAAATTGTCTACAATATAATTGAACATAGAACTGGTGGCAAATTTTCCGAACACTGGACCGATTTCTTTAGTAAAATAAATTAAACATATATCGAAAACCATAGTGGAAATATAAAACCCTGCCAAATAAGTCGCCATTTTTACAAATTTAGACGATTGGTCTTTGAATGAATTTATCACTAAACCATAATATTTTGGAACAATCACTTGTTGGATCGGATACAATAAGATGGTAAATAATATCCAAAAAAGCACTATGAACTTATGTTCTGTGGCAAATTCAATTAACAATTGATTTACATTTAACGCCATTATATATGTATAATAAAATAACCAATTATAATATGACAAGGAATAAATATTGGGAACAAAGAAAAACATATTACGACGAAC